>VOFC01006209.1_pt1 | contig 13495 bp, 23 predicted proteins | sample 5384161 | NCBI WGS metagenome assembly VOFC01 (sample SAMN12384722, study PRJNA508395) | human gut metagenome | isolation source: healthy gut B | host: Homo sapiens | reverse complement strand
GATCTCCTTCTGGACGTACATTTTCAGGTCCTTCTTCTCCTCATCGACGTCCACGATCACGTTCTCCACGCCCTCGTGGTCGCGCTTGTAGGCGGTGGTGAGCGCCTGCATGATCTTGCCCATCATAAAGGTCTGGGAAATGCCCCGTTCCTTTTCCAGCATAGCCAGTGCCGCAAAGATCTCGTCACATTTCATGGTCGTTTCTCCTTCTATCTCAAGTCGTGTTGTCTCAGAATTCCACCCGCAGGCGCACCAGCGCCGTCTCGTTCTTTCTCAAAGCGCACCGTCTCGCCGCCCATGTCCAGCAGCACCGCGCCGTTGTCATAGCCCGCCAGGGTCCCGGCAAACTCCTTGCGCCCGTCCTTGGGCTGGTACGTTTTCACCAGCACGGGGCTGCCCATGAACTGCGCAAAATCCCCCGGCCGCTTCAGCTGGCGCTCCAGCCCCGCCGAGCCCACCTCGAACACGTAGCTGCCCTCGATGGGGTCCGCCTCGTCCAGCAGGTCGCTGACCTTGCGGCTGACGGCCTCGCAGTCCAGAATGTCCACGCCGCCGTCCTTGTCCAGATACAGCCGCAGATACCACTGTCCCGCCTCCCGGACGTACTCTACATCCCAGATGCGGCAGCCCTGCGCCTGCACCGCCGGCTCCGCCAGCGCCCATACGACCTCGGTGATCTTTTTCACAGCAAGCCCTCCAACAGAACGTCCCGGTCATCATGGAACGATGACCATTAAAAAAAGCGGACGATCTCGTCCACTCCAGTCAATACCTTACCTTAACCTTACGTACACATAGCATACCATATAAGCACACGAAACGCAAGGGTTTTTCCGCAAAAACACCCGCAAAATAGGTCGAAAAGCTGAAAAGAACGCCCTTAGGACGCTCTTTTCAGCTTCATAACGCCTCTCGACAGCAAAAACGCCGCCAAATTTACCAGCACCACCGTGGCGCCCACCGGCGTGCCCCACAGGTACGACCCGGTCAGCCCCACGCAGAAGCACACCACACTCAGCCCCGCGGCGCAGATGACCACGCCCCGGAAGCTCCGCAGCAGCGTCATGGCCGTCAGCGCCGGGAAGATGACCAGACTGGAGATCAGCATCGCGCCCATCATCCGCATGCCCAGCACGATGGTCAGCGCCGTCAGCACCGACAGGATGGTGTTGTACAGCCCCACCTTCACCCCGGTGGCCCGGGCGAAGCTCTCGTCGAAGGTGATGGCGAACAGCCGATGGTAAAACAGCACAAACAGCACCAGTACCGCCGCCGACAGTCCGGCGCTGAGGGCCACGTCCGACCGGTCCATGGCCAGGATAGAGCCGAACATAAAGCTGTCCACGTCCGTGGTCATGCCAGTGGTCAGGCTTGTCACCACCACGCCGATGGCCAGCGCCGACGCGCTGACCACCGCGATGGCCGCGTCCGCGCCCATCCGGCTTCTCTCCGTCATCCGCAGCAGCCCCAGCGCCGCCAGCACCACCACCGGGATAGACACCGGCAGCGGCGCCCAGCCGCAGGCCAGTGCGATGCTCAATGCGCCGAAGGACACATGGCTCAGCCCGTCGCCGATCATGGCGTACCGCTTCAGTACCAGCGGTACGCCCAGCAGCGCCGCGCACAGCGCCACCAGGATACCCACCACAAAAACGCCCGCAGGATGAACGGGTACGTGAACATTTCCAGCAGTAAGCTCATGCCTCGTCACCTCCGAACCGTTTGCCCCAGGGGGACGTTAGATAGTCCGCCGCCGTGCCGAAGAAGTACGTTCCATGGCCGGCGTGCAGAATATGGTCGGCGTAGCGCAGGGCACTGCGTATATCGTGTGTCACCGCCACGATGGCGATGCCCTCCTGCTTGTTCAGGTATTCCAGCGTGCGGTACAGCTCCTGGGCCGCCGCCGGGTCCAGTCCCGTCACCGGCTCGTCCAGGATCAGCAGCTCACCGGCGGCGCACAGGGCACGCGCCAGCAGCACCCGCTGCTGCTGCCCGCCGGAAAGCTCCCGGTAGCACCGGTCCTTCAGCTCCAGCACGCCCAGCTTGCCCATGTGCATCAGCGCGGTGGACTTCTCCTTCGGCGTGTAGAAAAACCGCATTCCCCCTGCTGAGAAAGCCGCTGCGCACTACCTCCGTCACCGTGGCGGGAAAGTCCTTCTGCGCCTTTGTCTGCTGGGGCAGATAGCCGATGGCGCCGGAGCGCAGGGAGGGCGAACGTACGATCTCGCCGCCAGGGGCTGCAGCAGCCCCAGCAGGCTCTTCACCAGTGTGGATTTGCCGCTGCCGTTTTCACCCACGATGCACACATAGTCGCCGCTGTGTACCTGAAAGTTCAGGTGCTCCCACACCGGCTTGCCCTCATAGCCCAGCGCCGCGTCCCGGCAGTCCAGCAATATGCGCTTCTCCTGTTCCATCAGGACAGTCCCTCCTTCAGTGCCGCCGCGTTGGCGGTCATCAGACTGATATAGGTGGCTCCGCCGTCGAATTCCGTCCGGCTCACCGTCTGGCAGGAGTGGAATGTCCGCACCTGCGCCCCGGTGGTCTCGGCGATGGCCTGCGCCACCTTCCGGCTGCTGAGCTCGATGGTGTACACCACCGGGATGTCCTCCTGATTCACCTTGTCGATGAGATATTTCAGCGTGGCCAGGGACGGCTCCGTGTCCCCGGAGCAGCCATGGAACGCCGCCCGGTAATCCAGATCATATTCCCTGCAGAAATACAGCAGCGGGAACCGATCGCCGAACACCAGCAGCCGCCGTGCCGCATGGTCCGTGATGTCCCGGAATGTCTCGTCCAGCGCCTGCAATTCGTCCAGATAGTCCGCCAGCCGAGCCCGATAGCCGTCGGCATTGTCCGGATCGGCCTCACACAGCGTATCGCAGATGGCCCGGCACAGGGCCATGGCATTCACCGGCGATGTCCAGATGTGCTCGTCGTACTCTATTTCCTCTTCGTGGCCATCGTGCAGATGCCCGTCATGCGCCTCATGGTCATCGTGCTCGCCATGTTCGTCATCGTGGTCGTGGTCATGGCCGCCCTGCATCCCCTCGGCGTACTCCTCCCGGTATGTCTCCACGCAGTCCATCATAGCCAGCCGGTAGGGGATAGCCTCGCCTGCCGCGTCCAGAATGTCCTCCACCCACAGCTCGCTTTCCCCGCCGTTGTAGATGAACACCTCCGCCTCGCTGACGGCGATCACGTCCAGCGGCGTGGGCTCGAAGCTGTGTGTCTCCCGCCCGGCGGGCACCAGCAGCTGTACGTCCACCGCGTCCCCGCCGATCTGCCGCACAAAGTCGTAGTAGGGGAACAGCGTGCACACCACGTTCAGTTTCCCGCTTTGCGGACGGTCCTGCCGCCCGCAGCCCGCCAGCGTCAGCGCCAATACCGCCGCCAGCACCGCTGCGCCTGCTCGTCTCACGTGTCCCGCCTCCTTTGCGTGTCTTGTCTCATAAAATCATAGTATACCACACAATTCGCAAAAAAAGGGAAGTGCCCGCCTTTTTGCATCCGAACACCGTTGCGTCCGGCTGCGTATAATTAACGCACTCTTAACACGACGATGAAAAAGTTTCCTAATATGAAAGTGAAGATATTTGCGCCGGAAAACATGGAAAAACACCTGTGCTTTGCATATATTTAAACGCAGAGCGGTTGAAAAACACCACAAAACCACGTTGCAAACGTTAAGATAATGTTAAAACAGAAAAAGACGTTAAAATTGCTGATCGAACCATTCGACGATTTCCTGTATACTTTTTCCATAGTCCGCAGCGTTTTTCTGCGGATGTGTTTTCAGTTGTTCCCGGACCGCCATCCGGTCAACCTCTCTCCTGACAGATCGAAAAGACCGCCGTCCGGCGGTCTTTTTTTGTCCCCTTCCCCGCCTGTTAATAAACCTACAATCGGTTTCCCCAAAAGAAAATCATTCGCCGTCCGTTGCAAAAATCCCGGAACCCCGCCAAAAACTGAATGGTTCAATGTAAAAAAAAGCAAAAACCATATAAAATATGTGGAAAAATCCGTTCATAGAATGTTAAAAATGTACAATATGGCGCTCAATTTTTATAAAAACTGCTAATTGCGGGCGGAAAGAGTTTCCTGTATACTTTTTCAGGTAGCCTTGAAGGGATTTTATCCCGTGAGGAAATACCTGCGGGGGCATGGCGGTGCCCCGTGCCGTTTCCCTGTCAATAGACGGGTGCGGTAAAGTTTATCAGCTTCTGCGGCGACGTAGGGGCAAAAAATCGGAAGAAAGAAAAGGCTTTGGATCCAATTTCGGTTCCTGATGGCCGCGGTCGGCTCAGCCGTCGGCCTGGGCAACATCTGGGGCTTCCCCAACAAGATGGGCGCCAACGGCGGCTTCACATTCCTGGTCATCTATCTGATCCTGGCGGCGCTGCTGCGGCTTCGTGGTCATGGTGGGCGAGCTTGCTCTGGGCCGCAAGACCGGCCGCGGCGTGGTCAGCGCGTACAAGGCTCTGAGCAAGAGATTCAAGTGGCTGGGCTGGCTGGGCATTCTGTCCGCCTTCCTGATCCTGTTCTTCTACTGCGCCCTGGGCGGCTACTGCATCAAGTACACCGTTCTGAACATCGGCGATCTGTTCGGTGCCGGCTTCGGCTCCAATGGCCTGTCCGGCGGCGAAATTTTCGGCAACTTCCTGGGCAGCCCGTTGAGGGTGTTATCTACGGCCTTATTTTCGTGGCGCTGACCATGCTCATCGTTATGGGCGGCATCGGCGGCGGCATCGAGAAGGTCTGCTCCGTGGGTATGCCCGCCCTGTTCGTGACCCTGCTGATCTGCATCATCCGTTCCTGCACCCTGGAGGGTCCGACGTGGCCGTGCAGATCCTGCAGGCGGACGGTTCTCTCGTGGAGGGCGTTGTTAACGGCAGTGCTCTGGACGGTCTGAAGTACATGTTCTCCCCCGGCTGGGCGGCCAATGTCGGCTATTATGTGCCCGCCAAGGCGGTTGTTGATGGCGCGGAGGTTTCCTCCATCATGGTCAATGGCGTGGCACAGGCCATCGTCGCCTACAAGTCCGGCGCTCCCAGCATCTTTAACGTTGTTTCCACTGCCGGTGGCCAGATGTTCTTCTCCCTGTCTCTGGGCATGGGCGCCATGATCACCTACGGCTCCTACCTGGATAAGAAGGAGAACCTGCAGAAGAACGCCCTGCTGATCATCATCATGGATACCATGGTGGCCCTGATGGCCGGTCTGTGCGTCATGCCCGCCCGCTTCGCGCTGGATCCCGCCGGCAACATCGGCGGCCCCAAGCTGCTGTTTATCACCATGCAGAACGTGTTCCACTCCATGGGCACACTGGGCCCCATCTTCGGCATCCTGTTCTATCTGCTGGTGGTGTTTGCCGCCATCTCCTCCTCCATCTCCCTGCTGGAGGTCATCGTGGCCCACTTCGTGGATAAGGCCCGTATCGAGGGCAAAGGGTGACAAGCGCAAGCCCTACACCCTCATCGCCGCCGCCTGTGTGTGCCTGGGCTGCATCCTGGTCTGCGCCGACTGCCTGGGTTCCAGCGGTATCGCACCGGCCAATATACTGAATATAGCGGAACCCAAGAACTGGGCGGCTGACTGGCTGGACTTCTGGGATGCACTGTCCGAGGGCGTTATGATGCCGCTGGGCGCCCTGCTGATGTCCCTGATGATCGGCTGGGAGATCGGCCCCGAGTTCGTCAAGGAAGAGGCGGAGCAGTCCGGTCATGCCATGGGCAGCTACGGCTTCTTCAAAGGTCTGCGTCAAGTTCATCACCCGCTGTGCATGGTCCTCATCCTGTACGGCCAGATCAAGGAGTTCTTCTTCTAAGTAAATGCAGAACGCCGGGCAATGCTCCGGCGTTCTTTTTCTGCCGCAAAAAAGGCCGGGCGCTGACAGCGCCCGGCCTTTTGCTTACTTAAGCGTAATGCTGTTTTGCAGTACGGCAACGCTGTACAGCAGCAGACATCCGCCCCTCCGGGAATTCCGTCACCCGTGCCAGCGCGTCTGTGGCCATATACCGAATATCGACCACATAGACGGTGCGGTAGCTGCCCGCCAGCAGCGGCACAAGGCTGCTGCCGAAGGAATCCCGGAACACGATCAGCGTCCGGTCATTGTTAGCCGCCGGGTTTTCGATCCGCAGCAGCGCCTTCGGCCCACCCAGAAACAGGTCGTAGGGCGCCTTCTCCGCCGTGCCGTCAGAGTCATACACGCCGCCGGTGCTGTCCGTCTCATAGTCGTACACCGTGCAGCCATCCAGCAGGGGAGAGGTGATATAGGACAGGACGTCCGCCGTCAGCGGCTCCGCCGTCTTGCCCCAGTAGCTGCCGTGAAATTCGCCCGCCAGCGCGCACAGCGTCTCCTCTGTCGTGTCCGGCACAGATGCACCCATGGCCTCCGATATGGTCTGCGCCACGGCGGAAAGACGCTCCTGCCGCCAGTGGGGATCGGTACGGTAATAGTCCTCCAGCGACAGCAGCGGCGCGATGTCGATGATCTCCACCGGCAGCCGCTGCGCCAGATAGTCCGCCGTCTCCTGGGCCCCGGCGGGCGTGTCAGCCCTCCGGCGTCTCCATAAAAAGCGGCCTTATCTGGGATCACGCTCATATATACGTGTTCCGACCCGGGGAAATATGCCTCCAACAGGTGAAAAACCGTTTTACGGCGAAGTCCAGTGATTTCTCGTCCACGGTGCGTCAGGTGGCGGCGGCATAGCCACGGTACACATATACCTCCGGCAGCGTATCCTCCTGCACCCGCCGGGTGGGAATGGCGGCAGCAGCTATGACCATAGCCGCTGCCGCCAGCAGAAATACGCCTCGCTCTATCCAGCGCTTCACAGGATGGCCTCGTCGTAGACGGGCTGCACGCCGAAGATGCCGTTCAGGTGGGACATAAAGGTGTTCACAAGATCCTCGGCACCGAACACGGACACCACATACTCGCCCACCACGGCCACGGCAACCTTATCGGGGAAGCCGCATCCACTGCCGCTGCTGGATGTTGTCCCGCAGGGCGGTGGCCAGCGCATCGGCATCATCGGTGCAGTGGTACGCCGCGGCGGTAAAGGTGTTCTGGTTCATCATATGGACCAGCGACGCGGCCTGATCCACCTTGGCCGTCTCCGGCAGGCCGAGGGCGCTGTCCACAGCGGCGCGGTCGGTCAGGTCATAGACGCCGGGGGCGTCCTCCTTGCTGTTCGCCTCGGGTAGTCGCCGCCGGCGGCGGGAACTTCTCATCATCGGTGTAGGTGCTCCACACCTTCTCCAGCAGGTCAAGGGCGCTGGCAGGCGCGGCGGGCTGGTCGCCCTTGCTGTCGTTCTTCGTGCCGCAGGCGGCGAGACTCAGGGTCAGCACGGCGGCGAGCACAAGGGAAATGATTTTTTTCATCGTGTAGTTTCCTCCTGAAATAGGTTTCTGTCCATTGAGACGGAGCGCGGTGCGATTTGGTTCCATGAAAATTCTGCCGCTTTTACAGCCAGCTCTGGTCAAAGCCGTAGGGCAGCAGCTCCTTCAGCGAGAAGCGCTTGCTCTCACCCTTTCCGTTCAGGCAGATCACCGTCAGGTCGGGTGCGAACTCCATCATCACCTGCCGGCAGGTGCCGCAGGGCACGCAGTAGTCCTCGCTGTTCCCGCCCGCGATCACAATGGTGTCAAAGTCCCTGTGTCCCCTCACTGACCGCCTTGACCATGGCCGTCCGTTCGGCGCATATCGTGGCGCCGTAGGCGGCGTTCTCCCGTTGCAGCCGGTGAATACTGTGCCGTCCTTGCACAGCAGCGCCGCGCCCACCGGGAAGTGGGAATAGGGTACATAGGAACGCTCCAGCATGGCCACCGCCATATCACAAAAGCTGTTTTTCCGTCATGGTGCATCCTCCTTTGATCTTTTCCGGTTTCTTCCTCGTTTATACCTCAGCTCAGCTCCGCCTTGCCGGTGTAGAGCTGATAATACTTGCCCTTCTGCGCCAGCAGCTCCTGATGGTCGCCGCGTTCGATGATGCGCCCGTGCTCCAGCACCAGAATGGCCTGACTGTTCCGCACGGTGGACAGCCGGTGTGCGATAACGAACACCGTCCGGCCCTCCATCAGCGAGTCCATGCCCTGTTCGATCAGGTTTTCCGTCCGCGTGTCGATGGAGCTGGTGGCCTCGTCCAGTATCAGCACCGGGGGCTCGGACACCGCCGCCCGGGCAATGGCCAGCAGCTGGCGCTCCCCCTGGCTGAGGCTGCCGCCGTCACCGGTGATCGGGGTGTCGTACCCCTGGGGCAGGTGGCGGATAAAGGTGTCGGCGTTGGCCAGCCTGGCCGCGGCGACCACCTGCTCATCCGTGGCGTCGGGCCGGCCGTAGCGGATGTTCTCGGCCATGGTGCCGGTAAAGAGATGGGTGTCCTGCAATACTATGCCCAGCGACCGGCGCAGGGAGTCCTTCTGGATGTCCTCACATCAATGCCGTCATAGGTGATGACGCCCGACTGACATCGTAGAACCGGTTGATGAGATTGGTGATGGTGGTCTTGCCCGCGCCGGTGGAGCCCACAAAGGCGATCTTCTGCCCCGGCTCTGCGAACAGCGACACGTCGTGGAGCACTGTTTTCTCCGGGTCATAGGAGAAGGCCACGTGCTCGAAGCGCACGTCGCCCCGCAGCTCCACCAGCGAGCCGTCCGGGACTTTTTCCACGCCCAGTGGCCGGTGCGGCGGTCTGTCTCGGAGCGTCGCCATGCTTCTTCCACCCGGACGATGACGGTCTTGCCCTCGTCCACCTCCGGCTCGGCCTCCATGACGGCGAAGACGCGCTCCGCGCCGGCCACGGCGGCCAGGAGCGCGTTCACCTGCTGGCTGATCTGCGAGATGGGCTGGCTCACCTGCTTCACATACAGCAGGTACGCGCCCAGGGAGCCGATGTCCCCCACGCCGCCGATAGCCAGCAGTCCGCCCACGCAGCAGGTCACGGCGTAGTTGATGCGTGAGAGGTTGGCCATGGCCGGCATCATGGAGCTGGAGTAGGCCTGGGCCGCCGTGGCGGCGTGCCGATAGCTGTCGTTCAGGGTCGAACTGCGCGATGTCTTTTGCTCGTGGTTAAACACCTTAATGACCTTCTGCCCCTCCACCATCTCCTCCACATAGCCGTTCATGGCGCCCAACGCCTGCTGCTGTGCGCTGAAAGCTCACCCGGCTGCGCCCGCCAACGGTCTTTACCGTCAGCAGCATCAGTGCCAGAAAGGCAAAGGTGATAAGCGTCAGCACCCAGTTCATATACAGCATCATAACACGATGCCGATAGAAGGTCAGGATGCGCAGGACACCACACTGGCGAAGCTGGAGTTGATCATCTCCGAAATGGTGTCGATGTCGTTGGTAAACCGGCTCATAAGGTCACCGGATTGGTGGGTGTCAAAGTACCGCAGGGGCAGGTCCTGGATCTTGTCAAACAGGTCCTGCCGCAGGGTGGCCACCGTCCGCTGGGAGATATGCACCATGATGCGGGCGTAGGCATAGGAGCACAGGCCCGACAGCAGGAACAGTCCCAGCAGCAGCGCCAGCATTTTCAGCAGGCCGGCGAAGTCGCCTACCAGAATATAGTCGTTGATAATGGGCTTGAGCAGATAGCTGCTCATCACCGAGCCCACGGAGCTGAGGATAAGGCATACGGCCACCACGATCAGCGCGCCCCTTGTAGCGCCCGATATAGCGCAGCAGCTTGTCACCGTGCCCTGAAGTCCTTGGGCCGCTGGATAGCCGTGTCCCTGGGCCCGTGGCCGCGGCCGGTCCGCCGCGTTTTTGTTCAGCCATCGATGCCACCCCTTCCTGCTGGGAGCGATAGACCTCCCGATAAATGTCGCTCTGCGCCATCAGCTCCTCATGGGTGCCTATGGCGGAGATGTGCCCATCGTCCATCACCAGTATCATGTCGGCGTCCATAACGGATGTGATCCGCTGGGCGATGATGAGCTTGGTGGCCCCGGGCAGCGCCTGTTTTCAGGGCGCCTCGGATCTTCGCGTCCGTGGCGGTGTCCACCGCGGAGGTGGAGTCGTCCAGGATCAGTACCTTGGGCTGCCTGAGAATGGCCCGGGCGATGCACAGCCGCTGCTTTTGCCCGCCGGACACATTGGTGCCTCCCTGTTCAATGTAGGTGTCGTAGCCCTCCGGCATTTTCTCAATGAACTCCTCCGCGCAGGCAAGGCGGCAGGCGGCCTCCATCTCCCGGTCCCTGGCGTTCTCGTCGCCCCAGCGGAGGTTCTCCCGGATGGTGCCGGAGAACAGCGTGTTCTTCTGCAGCACCATGGCGCAGCCGCTGGCGCAGCGCCTCCATGGTGTAGTTCTTCACATCGTGTCCGCCCACATACACCGCCCTCCGTTCACGTCGTACAGCCGGGGATCAGGCTCACCAGGGTGGTCTTGGCGCTGCCGGTACCGCCTAAAATGCCTACCGTGGCCCCGCTGTCGATATGCAGGCTCACGTCCTCCAGGTTCCAGGCCGCCGATCCACATGCCGCCGATCCACATGATCGCCGTGATGGTACCGCCCATCAGGACCATCATCACCGGCATGAACAGCACCACAAAGCCGAAGGCGCGCTCGGCCATGCTTCGCAGCTTCTCACTGCGCTGGGTGAACTTCTCCTTTTCCTGCGCCTCACGCACAAAGGATTTCACCACGCGTATGGCGTTCAGATCCTCCTGCACCACCAGGTTCAGCTCGTCCGTGGCCCCCTGCAGGGAGGTGAAGAACGGCCCTACCCGCTTGATGACGATGACCACCCCAGCGATGACCAGCAGGGCAATGACCACCAGGAACACCTGGCTCAGCCTTGTGCTGATGATCAGGGCCATCACCAGTGCCGTCACCAGCATGGTGGGGGCCCGCACCAGCATACGCATCCCCATAAATGTGGGGTCATCTGTACCGAGGCCACGTCGTTGGTCAGCCGCGTCACCAGACTGGCGGTGGAGAAGCGCTCGATGTTGGCGAAGGAGAAGCGCTGTACCTGCTCGTACTCCGCCTTCCGCAGCGCCGCGCCGAAGCCCATGGACGCCTTGGCGGCCAGTGCCGCAGCGCCCACGCCGCAGCCCAGCGCCAGCAGCGCCATAATGACCATTTTCAGCCCCGCCATCAGGATATAGCCTCTGTCTCCGTTGGCGATGCCGATATCCACGATGTCGCTCATCACCTGGGGCAGCGTCAGCTCCAGCACCGCCTCTCCGGCGGAGCAGGCGATGGCAAACAGCATCAGCAGGCGGTAGCCCTTCGGTATAGGGCGCCAATTTTTTTATCATGCTTTCCTCCTCCTCGTCGGTCAGGTTCCGTCCCGCCCGCAGCAGGAACGCGGTGAACTGCGCCTTTTCCTCCATGCGTGAAGCCGCGCTCCAGCCGTTCGTTCACCTGGTGCAGCACGGTCTGGAAATCGTCATGGAACCGCTGGCCCTCCTCTGTCAGTGCCAGAATGCGGCACCGTCCGTCTGTGGCGCTGACGGTGCGGTATACCAGCCCCTTCTCCTCCAGCCGCTCCACGATGCCGTTCACCGTGCTGGGCTTGATCATCAGGTGGCGCTCCAGCGTTTTCTGGTTCACGCTGCCCTCCGCGTCGTGCAGGAACATCAGCGTCCGGCACTGCATGGGCGATACGTCGTAAGCGCTTCAGCATCCGCCCCATCAGCTTATGCACCTGGTGATCGCAGTAGCCGAACAGCGCGCCGAAGTGCGCCGGGTGCTCGTCAAAGCAGAATTTCATGGCGGTCCTCCTTCTTTACTTTTAAATTTTTAGCATACAAACTATTAGCGTGCTAAATGGTAGCACCAATATTTTTTGTTGTCAATAGGGAAAAGGGGCGGCTCTGTAAACGATCTGTGAACGGCGGGCGCGCTTTGTGAATGATTTGTTAATTCTTTATCAAACCTGTTGACTTCCGCCACGGATGCGTGTATGATACGCTCATCCGAAAGGATACCCACCCATTGTATTTCTCTCTCCTTTTACCGAAAAAAGGCGGCGCTGAAGCGCCGTCTTTTTTCGTCTCTGCCCTTGTCAACAGAGGGTATAATAAAAGCAAAAAGCGAAACAGGCGGCAAAAAACAGTTGCCATCGCGGAAGAATTGTAGTAGAATATATCTCACGAACTTGTCCTCCGCCGTGAGCTGCGGGGCCGGTCTCGCGCAATGGATACCCACGAATCATGTCAGGCGGGGAACCGAGCAGCATTAAGAGGGATCATCCATGTGCCGCGAGGGTGCCGGCCCTGTGGCTCACAGCGGAGGACTCGTTTATTTTGTTTGTCGGCAGGAGGTGTGCCCATGTACCAGGCGTTGTACCGCAAATACCGGCCCAAGACCTTTTCCGAGGTGGTGGGCCAGCAGCACATCACCGATACGCTCCAGCGCCAGGTGGCCGACGGTCAGGTGGGCCACGCCTACCTGTTCACCGGTACCCGCGGCACCGGCAAGACCACCTGCGCCCGTATTCTGGCCAAGGCCGTCAACTGCCAGCACCCCATTGACGGCGCGCCCTGCAACCAGTGCGCCGCCTGCCGCGGCATTGACGACGGCTCACTGCTGGATGTGACGGAGCTGGACGCCGCCTCCAACGGCAGCGTCAACGATGCCCGCAGCCTGCGGGAGGAGGCCGTCTACCCGCCGGCGGTGCTGCAAAAGCGCGTCTACATCACCGATGAGGTGCATATGCTCTCCCGCGACGCCTTCAACGCCCTGCTGAAGATCATGGAGGAGCCGCCCGCCCACCTGCTGTTTATTCTGGCCACCACCGAGATCCAGAAGGTCCCGGCTACCATACTCTCCCGCTGCCAGCGGTTCAACTTCAAGCGCATCCTGCCCCACGATATGGAGCAGCAGCTGCTGAAGGTGGCGAAGGCCGAAGCCATCGACCTGACCCCGGACGGGGCGGACCTGCTGGCCCGCATGGCCAACGGCGCGCTGCGCGACGCGCTCAGCCTGCTGGACCAGTGCCGTGCCGCCGGCGCGGTCGTGGACGGCCGCAGCGTGCTGGACACGCTGGGACTGGCCGGCACCCAGACGGTGCAGCTCATGCGCCTGCTCCTGGCGCGTCAGGGGCGACGCTTTGGCGCTGCTGGACCAGCTGTACCGGGGCGGCAAGGATGTGGGCGCGCTGCTGGGCGAGCTCAGCGACTCTGTGCCGGATATGACCGTTCTGGCCGCCGCACCGGGGGCGGCGCCGCCCCTGCTGGGCGGCCTGTATGACCGCCAAGACCCTCTCTGAACTGACGGCGGAGGTCCCCATGCGCCGCCTGCTCTATATGACGGATACCATCCAGCGCACCGCCGCGGCCTGCCCCGGCATCCGCCAGCGGACGGACGCCGAGCTGTGCCTGCTGCGTCTGTGCGACGAGGCCTTTCCAACGACACGGAGGCCCTGGCGGACCGCGTCTCTGCCCTGGAGGACGCCTTGAAGAAGGGCGTCGTCCCGGCGGAAAGACCCGCCGCCCGTCCGGCGGCTGCGCCGACTCCGCCGCCCCGGCGTGAAGT
>VOFC01002747.1_pt1 | contig 13498 bp, 20 predicted proteins | sample 5384161 | NCBI WGS metagenome assembly VOFC01 (sample SAMN12384722, study PRJNA508395) | human gut metagenome | isolation source: healthy gut B | host: Homo sapiens | reverse complement strand
CTACATTAGTATTTGTAGGTTCAGCAGTACGTTCAGGCTCTTTTTTCATCAATATCATTTGTAATTCCTTTTATTATTTCTGTTACATTTTATCTGTATTTGTTACTGTATTATTTAAAGCACTTCCTGAATGTTTTGTACATAATTCTGGAGAAGTTAACAATAAGAAATATTCTGTATATGTTGAAGGACATCCCGTAGTAGCTTTTGACCGGTTTCACTACATACATTTAAACTAATTACTCCAGTAGGTTTTGGAATTTTGCAGTTTCAAGTCCTGAATGAATTCTTGCCATTACATTTGCCCATATTAATCCTGCAGGATTTCTTTTGATTAAATTAACAGTTTCATTTTTGATCAAATCCAAACCATGTAACCCCCTGTGTGTAATATGGTGTGAATCCGCATAACCATCTATCATAATTTTCATCTGTTGTTCCTGTTTTTTGCTGCTACATCAACTCCATTAATCTTACAATAAGTTGCTGTTCCATTTGAGCCCTAATACAGGTTGTGTTAAAAGTTTTTTTTTACTATATAAGTAACTTCCTTAGAAAATACTCTTCTTTTTCTTTTGAGTTGTTTTTATTATTGTTGTGCCATTTTTCTTTTTCAGCTTTAGTGTAAAATGTTGGTTCTATATATTCACCATCATTTGCAATTGTTGCATATGCTCCAGCCATTTGAAGCGGACTTATTCCTTTGTCTAAACCACCTAAAGCTAATGGCAATCCATTATCTTTTTCAGTTAATGTTGTTACTCCCCATTTTTTCCATATATTTTTATAGAATTGCTTTGGTTTCAATTTTTCCATCATTTCTACAAATGGAATATTTTTGAGAAGACTCTACAGCTCTTCTTACTGTTATCTTTCCAAGACTTTTACTATAATCAACTGGATGATATCCATTTTTCAAAAATCTTGTTCTGTATCATCAAATATTGTTGAAGCTGTTATGACTTTTTTTATCTATAGCTGGTGCCAATAATGCAATAGGTTTTATTGCAGATCCAGTTTGTCTAATACTTTGAGTAGCTCTATTAAATGACCTTGAAGTTGTCTTTTCTCCCAATCCTCCTGTACAAGCCAAAACTTGTCCTGTTTTATGATCTATAATTACCATAGCAGCCTGAGATGTATCAGTTCCATTTTGTGATTTTAAAATATATTTTTTTTTTTTTCACATTCTTTTTTCTGTTTCTTTTTTGTATCTTACTATCTTGAGTACTATGTATAGTAAGACCTGACATACTTATATAATTGTTTACAAAATGTATCTGACATATGATATTTCTTTTTTTGCCATCATTTGTTATTTCTGTAATTAATGCATCTGAATGATATGAATATACTCCATCAGTTACAGCTGTTACATCACCGTTTTTAAAATTTAATCCTTTTTCGACTTCTGCAATTGCAGATGAGCATTCATCATCTGTTATATATTTTAAATCTTTCATTTTGTTTAAAACTGTTTTTGTTCTAGTTTTTTATTTTGTTAGTATTATCTTTTATCTCCAAACGGATTATAAGAATTTGGAGAATTATTTATACCAGCTAAAATGCACATCTCTGCTGTACTTAAATTTGATGCTGATTTATTAAAATAATATTTTGCTCCGCTTTCGACTCCATATATACTAGGTCCAACATATAATATTTAAATAACTAGTTAGTATTTCGTCCTTAGATAATGCGGTTTCTATTATCAAGCCTTTCCACCATTCATTAATTTTTCTAGTAATACTGTCTGTTGAATCTCCTGTTAAATTTTTAACAAGCTGTTGTGTTATTGTACTTCCTCCAAAAGATGATGATGACCCAAAATGAATAACGTATGAAGCAATTGCAGATGTTGTTCTTTTATGTCTCTCCACTATGCTTATAAAATCTTTCATCTTCTATTGCAACATATGCATTTTTTTTATTTTTCTGGAATCTGTGATGAACTAAGATTATTCTTTTTCTTTTCATCTCCAACTTTAGCTATAGTATCTCTGATTTATCTATTATAGTTGAACTCTCATTTTTAGTCATATCTACTGCAAAATTTTTCCATGTATTCTGATATTCCTAGCATAACTCCTAAAATAATTACCACAATTATTATTAAACTAATAATTATTTTTTTTATTTTTTTTTTTGGTTTTTTTTTTTTATTATCTATATCATTTTTTTTTGCTGTTTATCTTTTTCATATTTTTAATGCTTTAGGAATTTCGTCATTTCCTGAATTAGAATGTTTTGATTCTTTTTTTTAATCATTTAATCCCTTCTTTCTATTAAAGCAGGTTTAGTATACCACAAAAATTTTATCAATTCAAATTATATATTTTCTTTTTATTTTCCTTTAATATTTTTAAAAATAATATATAATACCTAATAACTAAGGAGGACACAAAATATGATAGATAGAAATGAAAATCCTGATTTTATAAATGTTTTTTAGATTATTCTAATACTATTTTAAATAAATCGCCTAATAGTATAAAAAGAATATAATTATGACTTATCAATGTTTTTTAAATTTATAAAAATAAATTTTAAGTTAACTGATGAAACTGATTTTAGTAAAATAAAAAATAAAATGATTTAACAATGGATACTGTTGAAAAAATAAAGATTGATGATATATACGCATTTTTTAAGCTATCTTAACTGCTGAATATCATAGTAAACCCTGCAACAAGAGCCAGAAAAGTTTCAACAATAAGAATATTTTTTAAATATCTTTCTCAAGAAGCTAGTGAAAAAATATAGATTAGACCAATAATCCTGCTCTTTACTTTAAAAACTCCTAAAAACAATATATTTAAACAAAGCTTGTATAAAAGCCATAAATGATTACATAGCTGTAAGACCTAAAACAGGTGTAAAAAAAAAGACACTAAAGATTCGGAAAAAGCTTTATTTTTAAGTGAAAGACGTCAAAGAATTGGAAAACGTACTGTCCAAGAAATTATATATAAAGAATTACGTTTAGCTGGTATTGATTCAGCGAAATATTCTGTACATAAATTAAGGCATACTGCAGCCACTCTTATGTATCAATATGGAGGTGTCGATATTAGAGCCTTGCAAGAGCTTTTGGGACACGAAAGTATTTCTACTACTGAGATTTATACTCATGTAAGTAATGAACAGGTTAGAAATGCCGTTGAAAAAAAAACCCTTTGGCTGATTTGTAATTTTTTCTGATTGGGGACGGTTCCTTTTCCGAAAAAAGAACCGTCCCCAATCAGAAAAATGTCCTATTATTTTTCTTCTCCACCAAACTTACAATAATAAGTTCTTAATTCTGGATATAATTCACTAACTCTAATAATATTTCCATTAGAATCTTCAACTGTAAGTCTTGGAAATGTCATAAGCATTTTTTCATTATTAAAAAATTTATTAATTATTTTAACAAGTAATTCATTACTATAAATATCCTCGTAAGCTTCATCTATATAAGCCTGATTTTTCACCTCTATTCCCTTCTCTTTTACAGTTCTAATTGTGAAAAATGACAAAGCAAATGCAGTTGATACACAATCAACAAACATAAATATTGTGCACAATACAACAAATATTTGTAATAAGTTTGTTGAGATTTTACTTTTTATATAATTTATTAACCTGTCTACTTTTGGATTTACAGATATCATTAAATATAATCCTAAAAAGCCCCAAAAGATGGAATATAATAAGCAGATTCTGCCATTTATATTAAATGGCATTTTAGAATAATCCCACCATTTTAGATGTAAAATCATTTCCCCTATCAAACTCACTAAATATTCGGTAATAGAACCAACTATACATCCACCAACAAACAGAGTATTGTAATTTTTTTTGAAGTATTGCAAAAATAAAATCATTATAATTGCTCCAATACCATATATTGCACAAAATGGTCCGTAAAGGAAGCTCTGTCTGCTTTCAAGTGTTCCATATTTTTTGCTATTCCAAATAAAGTTTCTACAATAAAACCTATTACACTGTATATTATAAAATAAGCAAATAATCTCCAAGAAGTAATTCCCAGTATTTTAATATGTTTCTTTTCATTTATTGTTTCATTTTTTTTTGTTCAATTTCTTCTTTTTCTAAAAGTTGTTCCATATACTATCCCCTATTACAAATTAAATTAGTTTTTTAGTTCTTTTGTTAATTCTCTATAAAAGTTGATTGCTCCTTTATATGTGTTTATATCTTCTAAGTCTACATCTACCATTTTTAGTAATTCAACTGCTTTTTTGTTTGTACATCCTTGTTTTAGCATATTCTTATATTTCTCTACATATCCTTCTTTTTCAGCTAATATATTTGTTGCTATAATTATCGCTGCTGATACTCCTGTTGCGTATTTATATACATAAAACGGCGTATAGAAATGTGGTATATATGCCCACTCATATCTTGCATTTTTATCAATAATACAATCTTTGCCTGTATATTTTACTTTTTTTAATCTATAGTAAACATCTGAAATATCTTCAGCCGATAAAGTTTCTCCTTTTTCAACTTTGAAATGAATCTCTTTTTCGAATTCTGCAAACATAGTTTGTGTAAAAAGTGTTGACCTTATCATATCAATTAATTCATATATTAATTCTGCTTTTTTCCTGCTATCTTTTTCTTCTTTAATTTGATATTTAGCTAATAAAATTTCATTAGTTGTTGACGCTATTTCTGCTATCATAGTCGTATAATTAGCATCGATAACATTTTGATTATCGCTAGCATAGCACGAATGCATTGCGTGTCCAAACTCATGAGCAATTGCACTCACATCTCTTTTTTTGATTTATATAGTTGCACAATACATATGGATGTACTCCGTATACACTCGCATTATATGCGCCATTGTATTTATTTTCAGATGGATATAAATCCAACCAACCATTATCAAAAAGCAAATTTTATTCTATTTGTGTATTCTTCTCCCATTACACTTAACGCATTTAAAACTTGTTCTTGCTTCCTCTAATGCTGATTGATATTTCCTAATTTTAGCTGTTGTTGTTTTTGTTTTTTACATTACTTATATAAAGTTCTGTAATTGTATTTATAAATTCACTATATTTTTTATACATCAAGTCAAATGCTTGTTTTCTTACTTTAGCATTTTGATTTTTTAAATATAATGTGTAATTGCTATCTGTTAGTTCTACTTCTTTTCCTTCTTCATCTATTAATGTTCCAAATTTAAATTCTGCATTTGTTAGTATATCAAATGTGTTTTCAGAAGCGGAAAATACTTCTGAATAATTGGCAAGTAAATTTTCTTCTTCTTTTTGCTTAATATATGTTTTTTTCTTTTCTAATATGTCTTTAATGTCTCTTTCATATGGTTTAAATTTGCTGTTTTCAGTTAAGTATTTTTCAATTTTATTTTCATCTGCATATGTTATTTCTGGTGTTATAAATGATGTTGCTACACTAAATTCTGTTCCTAAATTTTCTACCTCTTTAAATATTTTTATTCCTTCTTGATTTGACATATCTAAATCACCTTTCATTGTTATCTTCTTCCTTTTTACGAATTTAAAATTTTTTGATCACAACCGTACAAGTTACTATCCAACTTTACCAACTATTTCATCAACCATGTCTCTAGAAATAGCTGTTTCATGAGGTAGAATCTTCTGCATGTTTTTCAACTCCTTAATTGCTATATCTGCCTTTTTCAATTCTTGAGTTAAACGCATATTAGCTGCTGCCCATACAAGATTGTGCCGAAGCATAAACCCAACAATTTGCTCATGAGTTAAATTCCGATTAATAAATAGGAAGCTGTGGAAATTTCAAAACAATCTACCACTGCATTATCCTTAGTCATTTTGACTATCGCTTTTCTATCATAACTTTAATGTAACCAAGTATATCTAATAAGATATATAATATATTATAAACCGTTTTACATAAAAATATCAAACTCTATAATAATATCGGACTTATTTGTTCTCCATCTAATGCAAATTTAATAGTTTTTATTAAATAATCAAAATCAAATACAATTGATCTTGGTTTCGTTATTGGATTGTCTTGACTAAATGGTACAAAATAATAATTTCTTCTGTTTAATAATTTTCCTATGTTTTCAGCGTTTCCACTTAATCCATTATTAGTTGATGGTGCTATAACAAGAGGACGATTGTTACGTAAATGTGATTTTATTGCCATCAAACTAGGTGTATCAATTATGTCTACTGCAAGTTTAGATATTGTATTTCCAGAACAAGGTGCTACAACCATTATATCAGTCATTTTTTCGGCCCTATTGGTTCAGCATCCTGAATAGTATGAATAATATCTTTACCAGTAATTTCTTTAATTTCATTTATAAATTCTTCGGCCTTTCCAAATTTAGTATCCAAATTGTAACTATTATATGACATTATTGGAATAACCTCGGCTCCTTGATTTTTTAATTCTTTTTATCTTAGGAATTGTCTTTTTAAATGTACAAAAAGATCCAGTTAAAACATATCCTATTTTTTACTCCATTTAATTCCAAACTTATTTCTCTCCCCCTTTCTTTTACTTTATATATAATATGAATTTTAATGAGATTTTGGGTTGATTTTTGATGTTTTTTGTAAATTTTCTATTTAATAAGTTATATTAATTTTTTAAAAGCATAAACTTAAGTGGTGATACTGTGAAAAAATTCTTAATAAATGGATTAGTGTTAACTTTTACTTCTTTATTATGAGAAGTATTGCAATGATTTTTAATATTTACATATCAAATAAAATCGGAGCAGAAGCTGTTGGGCTTTTTTAGTCTTGTAATGTCTATTTATTTATTTTTTTGTAACAATTGCAACTTCTGGATTGAATTTAGCATGTACATATTTAGTCGCAGAACAATTCGCACGGAAAGAATTATTCAAATGGATTAAAAATAGTTCGTACATGTAATATATTAGAATTCTCTTAGGCATTTTTAGTGGTTTAATCTTTTACTTGCTTTTTCTAATATTCTTACAGTAAAATGGCTAGGAAATAAGATATCTCCAACTCCATTTTATTTGATAGCTTTAGTCTTACCTTTTATTGCACTATCTTCTAGTATAAGCGGATATTTCTCTGCAATTAGGAAAGCATATAAAAAATACCATTTCACAATGTTTAGAATTACTTTATAAAAATGTTTATTAGTATTTTTTTTTTTAAAATTTTATCCAGTAAATAATTTAGAAATAATATGTATATATTTAATTTTAGCAGATGTTATTTCTGAAGTGTTTTCAGGACTATTTTTATTTACATTATATAAGCATAATATGCAAAAAATATCATATAAAAACAGCTAAAAAATTTGAATATAAAAAAGAATTTTAAAAATTATGATACCTGTTTCAATTACTTCTATATTCGCTCTGGACTATCAACTGTAAAACAATTTACCGTTCCTAATAGATTGCTTGCATATGGACTACCTTATACTATTGCTTTAGCTGAATATGGAAAAATTACAGGTATGGCCTTACCAATAATTATGTTTCCTTTTTAGTTTTTATATCATCTTTTAGTAATTTATTGATACCAGAATTTGCTAGCTTATTAGCTAAAATTATATAAAAAAATTAGATATATTAGTAAAAAAATTTTTATATTAGTTGGATTTTTTTTCAATAAGTATTTTCTTTTTTAATATTTGTATATTCTAATGAAATTAGCTTAATGATATTTCAAAATATAGATTGTGCCATTTACATCAGGATGCTTTCTCCTTTAATTTTATTTATATACCTAGATAATGTTATAGATAACATATTAAAAGGCTTAAATCAGCAATTTAATGTTATGCTTTGCAACATTTTAGACTTAATACTTTCTATTTTTATTTTATACTTTTTATTGCCGAAAATTGAATTGCTGGATTTATAATTGCAATTTACATAAGTGAAATTTTTAATTTTTAATAAGTTATTTTGTTTTTTTATAAAACTGTTAAATTTAATTTTAGCAAAAAATACTAAGCCTTATATTAATTTTAAGGCTTAGTATTTTTACTTTCTTCTAATATTTTTTTATTATATTCATATCTTTTTTCTTTTCTTTTTAATTTTCTTTTATTAATTCTAGTTTGATAAGTTAAAATAATAACTAACAATAATAATAAAATAACTAATGTAACTTTTAAGCTTTGAATTACCTCTATAAATTTTCCAAAGCCTTTTATTTTTAATAAGTATTTTCCTTCAACATTTTTATATGCAACTAAATTTCTGTCTTCTCTTTTTATTGTTGTCTCCTTTAGTTTTATATCTAATCAATCCATTTTCATTAATAATTTCTACAATTCTATGTGTATTTATATAATCACTATCATGAAAAAAGAAATTATATCACCAACATTTAAATCATTTTGATTAATATTTTTTACTATTATTGCATCACCCGGCATTATATTTGGCTCCATACTTTCTGAAATAATAACAAATGTTTTAAATCCCCAAAAATCAGGTGTTTTATTAGGGATTTATTATTGATTTTATCATAAGTGTTGCATTATATATAATTATTGAATAATACATATGCATAAAATTATATTAATTATTTTATAATTTTGTGTATGTTTTCGTTTTCTTTATTAAAGTTCTTTATTTTATACAATTTTTATCTCCTCTTTAACTTTTTGTACAAAAAATACAATATACCACATGATTTTTTTTTTTTCAATATCATTATTATATGTTATAAAAATGTAATATTTTTTTTTGAATTTTTTTTTTTACTTATTAATAATTTAAAGCTATAATAAAATTAATTTTTTTATATTTGGAGGGAATAAATGGATCGTAATATTTTATTAATTTCAGAAAAAGATCAAAAAAGCATATTTACCATATAAAGATGATGAAATTGAAAAAAATATATTCAAATTCTAATAAAAAAATAATTCTATTCAAGAAATTATTAAAGAACGTTATGTACTTCCATTAGATAGATTTCAAAATGCACCAATTTCCCGTTTTAGAGAAACAATAAATCTAATGGTTAATAAAGAAAAAAAAATCTATATTTAAGGTTATTGATTTAGCAATTGAATTAATGTTCAATTTTAAACTTAATCCTATTATAATTGCTGCTTGTAGTAATTTAGATGAGCTTGATATTTATTTAGATTGTTTAGAAGAAAACCAGTTATTTGATTTTAAATGTTTTGAAATTAAATTTGAAGTTACACCAGACATATATACTAAACATGCTAAGGTATTTTATATGAATAAAACCCCACTCGTAATATGAGCGGGGTTATTTATTTTAGTTATATTTTTACAGCTTAATTTCTCTTTATTATAAATTTAGAAAATAGTACTCAATCGAGTCATACCATAGCAGCTATTGATAAATCCATTTGGTATGATAGAATACCAATTTTCTGCATAGGAAAAGCATGTATACCATGCTTCCGAACTATCATATATTGAAGAAGTCCAATAAGTAAAATCAAGACCAAAGTTTTTAAAATTGCTTGATGTTATTTTAAAATTTCCAGCAAATGCCGCCCACTCTGCTCTGGAAGGCACAAACCAACCTTTATTTACTTCAGATTGTATTTTTCCCCATATATCATTATCACCTTGATCACCATATGCCTTTGAATTCCACTTTGAAACCATTATTGATGTGTTTGATTTTCCTTTTTCAAAAATTTTCTGATGTTATACTCGAATAATCATTTATTTGACCATATGCAGCATTATACCATTTATAAATTCCATCATTACCATTATTAAAATCAGTTAATGCCATTATATAAAACCTTTTTTTCCTGTTCCCCACCGGTGATATTACATCTTTTGTTCCAAATCCATCATTAACCTTATAATCTTTTTTTACTTACATAATAATCTTTTAAATTACTAGTATCATCAACTTTAGCTATTGTATATGCATTTTCATAAGTACCCCATGTTCCACTTCCTCCTATTGCTAAATCCGCATATATTACTCCATCTACTGTTCCATCTCCATCTATATCTGCATAATATCCTACATAAGATTCAGTATTTGATATTTTATTTGTTGGTTCTGGAGTTGGTGCTGTACCTCCTGTTATATTTCCATCACCATCTACCTTAAAATTCTTTCCGTCTACTGTTGCATTTACTGGGAATCCATCATTTGTTTTACTGGCTGTTCCTCCATAATTATTTGTTATTTCTGCAATTAGCTTATCCGCGTCTAATGCTCCCGTTTCTGATTGTGACCTTGCTGCCATTATTGCTAATTTTACTTTTTCCTCTGCTGATTTATTTTCATTTGTTGTTTTTGCACTTTGTGCTTGTGTTAATATTCCATTTGTCCTGTTAGCATGGCTATTGAAACTCCTGCTAATATTAATAAAACTATAATTGTAATTACTAATGCAATCAGGTTATACCTTTCCTTTCTTTTTTAGATTTAAATCCATCTTTTCATCCTCCTTTTTTGTAAATGCCTAATATTTTTTTTTGATATTCATTTACTTTTTATTTATTTTAAATTTTAAAAATTAATAACTTTTTTTATCTTTAAAAAACAGAAAAAAAGACAGCAAACAAAGCCTAATATATAGGCTCTATTTCTGTCTTTTTGCATTATATTTATTTAATATTTTTATTAGTAGACATAATCCTAGTGTATTAACCTTTAATAAACTAACTTTAGTTAGTAAATGTCTTGTGTGTGTGTGTGTGTGTGTGTGTGTGTACAGCCTCAAGACTTCTAGCGTCTACTATTTTTCATATCTACTTTCTCCTCTTTTGTTTTCGATTAAATTTACATTCATATTATACAAAATTTAATATTTTGTCAATACTAATTTTTTACTTTTGGTTTATAAGAACTATACTTCAAATCTTCCTTACTATACTGTTCTGGCTTTTAAGCCTACCCTGTCTTTCATATAATCTAAAATTAAAACTGCTGATATTGTAGTAATACATCCAATAATAATAAATGTATTTGCAGTTGATGTATGTTTTAGTAGTAATGCACAAATAAATGCTATTCCAGCTGCAAATAGGTTTTGAACTAATTTGCTTAATGCTGTTAATTTAGGTCTAATTTTTTTATTGGTAAAATTATTTAAATATCTTGTTATAAGAGCTGTATATGGGCCTTTAGCAGTATATTGTACTAAATACATTAAAAAAAATACCAATGTTAAAGATGATTTTGATAATGCATCACTTCCAATAAAACCAATTACAATACATGATATTGTTACAGGTATAGTTAAGAATCCTAATACTTTGTTCCTAAATATTTTATGTAATTTTTCGCTATTTCTTGCAGTCAAAGATGCGGAAAATTGTAATATTCCAAATATTATTCCATAATATGCCTCTGGAACACACATCTCACTTAACATACTGCTTCTAAATCTACAATGCCAAAAATTAATCCCATAAATACAGCACTTAATAATATCAATAACCTTACCCTTGATGATTTAGCACAAAATTTCATTGACTCTTTTATTTGTTGTATATATTCTTTTTAATGTAATACTTTTTGCCTTACTTTTTGAAGTGCTGTATTTTTTAAACTTAAAAGACATAAAAACAGAAATCATACAACAAATAAAAACATAATATCATTGAATATAACCATTTATAACAAATGTAAATCCTGCTATAACTGATGATATCGCATCAAATAAATAAAAATATGATGTTGATTTTCCATCAATTGTTGAAAATACTTTTCCTCTTCTTTTGCTTTTTGGTAAAGCATCATATAAAATATTAGCTTCACAAATTCCTTTTTATTGAATATCCCAAAGCATATATAATTTGAATAATTAATAATTCATAAAAATTTTGCATAAATATCATAGATAAAATACTTGATGCATATAAAAATATTTCCTAAAATTAAACTATTCTTTTTTCCCTAATTTATCAACCAAACTTGTTGCTGGTAATTGCCAAAAACTATTTGCTAACATATAGATAGTATCTGCAAATAAACTTCAGAAAGCTTCTAGCCCTTTTATTTGTGTTAAAAATAAGAAAATAATTGGAAAATAAAAAAGCGGTAATAAATCCCATGAAACAGTTTTATAAAAAGGAAAAATTCTAACATTTTTTTTTTTTTTTTTTCTTGCAGTTGTTATTTCTTTTGTATTTTTCATTTTTTGTCCTTTTTAACTATTTTCTATAATAACAAATTAGGACTTTTTTTACAAGTTAATATCATAATTTTATTTATTTTGGCACAAAATAATATAGCTATGAATCAAATTTTAATTACCAAAACATTAATTGAAAAAGAAAAAAATAAATTTAAAGTTATATTTATTTTATCTATTGTATTTATTATTGTTTTCATTTTAGCAATTTGCTATTCTATTTTTGCAATAAAAAAAATCGGAAAATAACTCTGATTATTTAATAGGAAACTATAACATTTACAAGTTATATTCTAATAATTCTAATGATAATAATGATGAAGTAAAAATTTAATTTTGGGAACTATAGAAATACCTAAAAATCAATATAAATTATCCTGTTTTTTCAGATTTGTCAGATGAAAACTTAAAAATATCACCTTGTAAGTTTTACGGACCAGATATAAATGAATTTGGAAATATTTGCATTGCTGGTCATAATTATGATAATAATAAATTCTTTTAGTAATTTAAAAAATTTAGATTTAAATGATAACATTTTTTTTATATAATACTTATAATCAAAAAATATGTATATATAATTTATCAAAAATATGAAGTAAAAAGAAAATGACTTATCACCTATTTTTAAGCAATCTTCTCAAATTAAAGAACTGACTTTTAGTTACTTGCAATAATATTAATCATAACAGATTAATATTAAAAAGCCAAACAAACGCAAAAATAAGGTCTTAGTATTAAGGCCTTATCTATATAATTTAATCTAATGGCTATTAGATATTTTTATAATCACTAACTTTTTTATAAGCATATACTGCTGAAATTCCAAATACAACAACTAAAGCTGCTATTGGTAATGAACTTGCAAGACCTGTTTTGGTAAGTTTGTATTATTATAAACACTTGAATTATTTGTTTATTTGCTTTATTTGTATTGTTTGTTGTGTTATTTGCTTTGTTTGTGTTATTTGTTTTGTTTGTGTTATTTTGTTGCGTTGTTTCCTGTTGATGAAGAATTTGATGAGTTTGAACTTCTTAAGCTGTTTGTCATGTCAACGAAACCATTGTTTCCATCTGTGGCGTTAACCATTGTAGCCATTGAAATTACCATTACGCTTACTAATAAAATTGAAAATAATTTGATTAAATTTGTTTTTTTTCATATTGAATATCTCCTCTACTTTTTTATTTTTTATTATTATTATACAATCAATATTAATTATACTACTTTTTTTTTATAATTCAAAGAACATTTGTATAATTTAATAAAATAAACTTTTTTCTTATGTTTTTAGTCATATTTTATACTTATTTTTTATTTAAGTCAACACTTTTTGTCACTTTTTATTTACAGTTTCATTACAAAAACATTACA
>VOFC01006914.1_pt1 | contig 13504 bp, 21 predicted proteins | sample 5384161 | NCBI WGS metagenome assembly VOFC01 (sample SAMN12384722, study PRJNA508395) | human gut metagenome | isolation source: healthy gut B | host: Homo sapiens | reverse complement strand
ACATCGTGGACCGCATCTACATCGGCCACATCTCGGGGATCGGCGCAGCGGCTCTGACCGGCGTGGGTCTGTTTACCCCCATCCTGATGCTCCTGAACGCCTTTGCCATGCTCATCGGCGCAGGCGGTGCCCCCCGCACCGCCATCGCCATGGGCCAGGGCGACAAGGAGCAGGCCGAAAAGATCATCGGCAACAGCTTCACCATGCTGATGATCTTTGCCGTGGACGAAGTATATCGCCGGATTATATTTAAGACTTTCTAAAGAAGACGGCGACAAAGAGGAAAGTTGCAGCATTTCCAATCAGCGTGATTTAGGAATTCGTCCTGATATAAAATTATATGGTGAGTTCGTGGATGACGGTTTTTCAGGTTCTGATTTCAAAAGACCGGCTTTCAAAAAATTTGATGGATTTAATATTAAAGAATAAAAATCAACTGCGTTATTGTAAAGGATTATCAAGGTTTTGCCAGAGAATATATTGACGCGGGGATATTATTTGGAAAAACTGTTCCCGGCAATGGGAATTAGGTTTATATCTGTAAATGATAATATAGATTACAGAAATTGACGATAGCAATAATACGAAGCTTATTATTGCATTTAAAGAACATTCTTAACGACTCATATATCCGCGATACATCGATTAAAATACGGAGTCAACTTGAAGTTAAGCGTAAAAAGGCGATATATCGGGCCGTTTGTTGTGATGGGCTACAGAAAGTGTAAGGACGATAAGCATAAAATTGAAATTGATGAATGTGCTGTTGGTACGATAAAAAGAATTTATACAATGCGGTTTATGGGGATGAGTGCAAGTGCTATTGCAAATAAACTTAATATTGAGAACATTCCATCGCCTGCAGAGTATAAAAGATTAGCGGTGTTAAGTTCTCTGCAAATACACAGAAAAAAGCATATTGCCAAGTGGACTGCATCAGCAGTTATTAGAATACTGACCGATGAAATCTACACGGGTACATTAGCAGGGAAAGAGAACTACCGTTAATTATAAGGTTAAGAAAGTAATTGAGAAAGACAGAAACCAGTGGGTAGTTGTTAAAAATCATCACGAGGCAATTATTCCACAGGAGTTTTTGATAAAATACAGCAACATGAAGCAGGACACAAGAGTGAGTCCCGGCAAGAAAGAACTCTACTTGTTTTCGGGTTTCTTAAAGTTGTGCAGATTGCGGAGATTCGCTTATAAGAAAAACATCAAAATATAAAGATAAGACCTATGCCTACTATATGTGTGCAACAAAATAGGAAATTAGGTATGGGTTGCACCTCTCATCACATTAGGGAAGAGGATATTTACAAAGCAGTATTCTCGGCAATAAATTCGTATTGCATGAATGTTGCAGATTTGGCAGATAAAATTGATGGAGTTTCAGAAGAGGATATGATAGATGTTCATATGAAGAACTCGAAGGCATAATGTCTGCAAAACAGGAAGAAATTGATGACCTCGTTCACCATTGAAATTGTTGAGAGCAGATGCTTAAATGAACTTGAAAGCAAAGAAAGCACTAACGAGATTTGCAATGATATAAGAGCATCCATAAATAATCTTGAACGAAATGAGTATCTTGGTGGAAGAAAAGGACAATATTCAGAAAGAAATAGATAAGAAAATAGCATGGCTAAAAATGCTTTCTCAAAATGATGAAATACAATTTCTTGATAGGTCAGTTCTTGCAAATCTTGTTGAAAAAATAAAGGTGTATGAGGATAAGAAAATAGTAGTTGTTTTTAATTGTCGTGATAAATATAGCGAGATATTAAGATTATTGGAAAAAAATAAATAAGAGGAGGCGGTTTAATGGCAAGGAAGAGCAAGCGGTTAAACAATACAATGCAAAACCGTCTGTACCCATGCCCGTTTACAGCGTGGCTATTTATTTAAGAATATCCAATGAAGAAAATGAGAAAAATGTCGGTACTATAGAATTTCAAAAGCAGATAGCATTAGAGTATATAAAGAATAAAAATGATATGGTGCTTTATGAAATCTATATTGATGACGGAAAAACCGGAACGAACTTTTGACCGAGAAGGCTTTCAGGAGATGATGTATGCCATATACAACGGCAAAGTGAATTGTATTATTGTTAAGGACTTGTCCCGTTTCGGTCGTGAGTACATTGAGATGGGTGACTATGTAGAAAAAGATATTCCCATTGCTCGGTGTCAGATTTATTGCAATAAATGATAGTGTTGATAATATGGTGCACCTGAATGATGTGTCTGTTCCGATTAAAAATGTTATCAATGCTTTATATGCAAAGGATATATCAAGGAAAATATCCTCAACATTCAGAATGAAACAGTTAAACGGAGAATATATCGGCGGTTTTGACCTTACGGATATATCTGTTCAGAGGATAAGAGCAAGCTTGTTATTGATCCGGAAGCGGCAGAGGTTGTAAGGAAGATATTTAAGTGGAAGCTTGATGGCTTGGGTACCACAATCATATGCCGTATGCTTGTAAACGAGGGAATATCACCGCCCGGAAAATATAAATACGAAAAGGGATTTTCAAAAGCGAAAGTATGCCAATATGAAGTATTGGTCGCCAAGTGGTGTCAAAAATTCTCTCAAATGAAATGTATATAGGCAATATGGTGCAAGGGAAAACAAAGAGATCTTTTGTATAATAACCTGCCTTTTAAGAATGTGGATAAAGAAAATTGATTATAGTAGAAAACACACATGAGCCAATTATTTCAAAGGAAGATTTTATGCGGTACAGGATATGCTTGAAAATGCAGCACATAAACCGAGAGTAAGACAAACTCATAAAAAGAAAATATGTTTAAGCGTAAAGTTTTTGTGGTGATTGCGGTCATAGTATGGCAAGAATGGTTGCAAACGGAAAAAAATACCTCTAATTACTTTGTACGCAGACATCACTTGCTATATCCTGATTATTGCAGTGCAATGCCGATAAGAGAGGATGTACTCAAAAGCATAGTACATCAGTCTATTAAAGTTCAGATTTCAACTCTTGACTCTCATATTGAGAAGTCGATTAAAGCGGCAGTATGCTCACCGAGGTTAAAAAGATAATGTATTCACTGACAAAAGAGATAAGCGATACATTATCCAACATTGCGTATATCAAAAGAAAACAGAATTAATATCGCAAAGGATTTTGCAAAACAAATTTTGACTGAAGAAGAGTATGGCATATTGAGAAGTAGATTTGATGCTGAATTACCACTGCTGCTGAAAAACTTGAAACTCTTGAAAAGAAAAGATGTAAGTTCAACAGATTATTTACCGCAGACAAATGGATTGATGAACTCAAACAACATTCTTTCGGCTAAAAAGCTAAATGCTTATGATTGATACCTTTGTGAAAAGGTAAAGGTATATTACGACAAGAGGGTAGAAATTGAATGGAAGCACAAAGAAGTTATTGAAGAATATCTTGAGCTTGCTTGTGGAGGTGAAAGAATTGCAGGATAATAAATATATTGTTTTAAAATACTTGCGGCTTTCATTAGAAGATGGCGATAGTGTCGAAAGTGATAGTATTTCCAATCAACGTGACTTGCTTGATTTACATATTGCAGTGACCTTTGCAGGAAAAGATGTTGGTTATGGAACTTGTGGATGATGGATATTCGGGAACAAATATGAACCGACCGGGAATGAAAAGACTGCTTGTTTTAGCTGAAATGAATCTCATCAATGTATAATTGTAAAAAGACTTTCAAGATTTGCAAGAGATTATATTGAGGTCGGCAGATATACCGATAAGATTTTCCCGAATGGCGAACCCGTTTATATCTGTAAATGATAATTATGACAGTATGGATTATTTGGGATTAACACCGGGCGTTGATGTTGCAATAAAAAACTTCAAATGCAATGTACAGCCAGGATTTATCTGAAAAAATTAAAGAGTGTAAACGTTTACAACAAAAACGTGGAGAAACCTATGCATACTTTTTGCTATATGGCTATATGAAATCGCCGGAGGATAAACATAATTTATTGTCGATCCGAAGCGGCGAAGTTGTAAACGCATTTTTAAAATGAAAGACGAGGGATTTTCATATACACAAATAGCAAAGATTCTTAATGATGAAGGTGTTTATCACCGAGCGAATACAAAAATAAAAAGTTCCCCAAGCTGAATAAAGACTGGACAGGAGTGAATAGGAGGGCATATTGGAACAGAAGTACACTTGCCGCAATTATCAGTGATGAAGATACATAGGGAATATGGTATTGGGAAAAACGAGGAGTTCCCTTATGTTGGTGCAAAACTTAAGAGTCGAGCCAAAGATTATGTCATTGTAGAAAAATACGCATGAGCTATTATTGACAGAGATGTATTCCTTAGAGTTCGTCCCAAAGAGATACAAAGAGAACAACCGGGAAAACTCTAAAGTATTGCTTGCAGGATTAATTCGCTGTGCAGGATGCAACAGAGTAATGTTGAAATATGGCAAATATCCTGATGCTATAAAGTATAGATGTCCTTCTCTTTAATGTTGGGATTGATATGAATTGCTGTCATGATACATTTAAGAGCAGGAACTGAATGAAATAGTCATTAAGGCAGTAAAAAAGAAATCATAAAGACTGCTGAACTTGTGCAGGTCAGAAACAGTATGAGAGAGAAAAAAAAACATACAGCAAAACAATCAATACCATCAGTAAAGGATAAAAAGGACTCAAACAGCAAAAGATTGACGGATATAAGGCTTACAAAAAGAAATATCTGAAGATGATTTTCTTCAAATCAAGAAGAAAATAGAGAGTAGCATAGCAGACAGAAAAGGAACTAGACAGTTACAAGGTGGCTGGAGTTTCAGAAGCAGATGAGCTGACAATCAATCTTTTTTGAGGAATATCTTAATGCAGAAACATTCACAAATGAAATGCTGAAATGCCTTATAAAGACAATCTATATCTATGATGACAGACGCATAGAAATAAAATGGAATTATAAAGAAAAAGGTGGTTTAGTTATATGAACAAGAGAAAGAAAAAGAAGGCTCAAAATAAATGAAAGTATTAATGTACTACAGAGTGTGAAATTCAAACAGTTATTACCTAAAGATATGCATGAGTATAAATTGTTCAAAATGACAAAAAGCATTGGTAAGTTGATTTAATTGTTCCTTTGTCTTGAAAATCTAAAAGTTCTATGCTATAATACTATATAATAGGGGTGTTTATAGTTACAATTAGAATTTAGATGTCAAGAACAAAGGGGCAATTTCTGGTTTCGGTGAATAACCCGAATCAGAAAAACAAAAAAATTTTTGTTCCTAACTTGACAAAATCATATAGTAAAGGGCGAGGATGCAAAGACATATTGTACGCTTATAGTCGGATTGCAAAGTACAGCGCCGTCAGCAAGCGAAAGTGCAAGTATCTCAATATCCGCCCCGACAGCGAGGCAGCGTTATAAAGACCTATAACGGAAATTCTATTAAGATTTCCGGCAGTGCGTCAAACTGTTCAAGCGTAACGGTTAAAGTCGGCAGTACGACACTTTCAAATGTAAAACTTAATGGCAGTAAGTATGAAGCTTATTATACCCCGACGGAATCCGGCACATATACAATAAAAAGTAACAGGCAAAGCGATTTGGGGTTCAAGTCCGAGTGCAGAAAGAACTGTTACAATAGCTGCAAAATGATGACAGCGATAATTTTTAATTCATCACCAACGGCTATAAATTCAGGAACAGAGCGTGTTGCGGCTATTGATTATGCAGGAGATGTAGATTGCTTCAGTTTCACACCGAAAAAACAGGTTCTTACAAAATATATTCTTCAGGTAGTGTAAATCAAAAGGCATTTTATATGAAAAAACGATAAAGTTACATCTATCGGAACATCATATAATGCACCGGAATCCATTAACTTCAAGCTCGCAAAAAAAACGCTTGAAAAGAATAAGACATATTACATTAGAGTAGACGCGGAAACAAGCGGGTGCAACAGGTAAATACTCTATTAACATTGAAAAAATAGATGAGCCGAATGATACATATTTCAGCGATCAATGGGGTCTTTGCAACAAAGGAGGCTTTGCAACATCGGATGGTACTTATTCAACAAAGGTTGGATATGATATAAATGTACTTCCTGTGTGGGAATATACCAAAGGTGAAAATATACTTGTAGGTGTTATTGATACCGGCGTAGATTACAATCATGATGATTTGAAAGCTAATTTGAAACTGCCGGGTATAGATACAGTACATAACACTACAGATGTATTTCCGACTAATGAAAAAACTTTGTATGATGAAAATGGAAATGAACTGCTTACGACAGCTAATTGTGGACATGGAACACGTGTGGCAGGAATAATTGGTGCTATCGGAAATAATTGCAAAGGAATTTCTGGTGTTGCTCCAAAGGCGAAAAAATATTGCCGATTAAAGCACGGTAACCCATGATTGGAAGAAGGCAGGCTCACAAAAACCTCTCGACTGATGATAAACTTTTGGATGGCATTGTATATGCCATTAATAATAAAGCTAATATTGTGAATATGAGTATTGGCGGATATGCAAATAGAGGTTCTATAGGAGAAACTATACAGGAAACTATAAATGCCGCTTCGAATACACTTTTTGTTGTGAGCGCAGGAAATGATTCAAAGGGATTTGGGAGGGTCTGATACAGATTATAATTATCCTGCAATGTATATTGTGATAATATGATAATAGTAGCTGCAATGGATTATAATGGCGGGTGTGTGATTTTCAAATTATAATGGTCCAACACAAATAGCGGCACCTGGTGAAATGATGATAAGCACTTTTCCTGTTACCAAAGATTCGTATCCTTTGACAGTGGTACATCAATGGCAGCTCAACGTGTTAGTGGTGTTGCAGCATTGATTTGAATCTTATTTCAATGATTTGACGGCCGCACAGGTTAAACAAAGGATTATAAAGTGCAAACAATGTATCATATAATAGTAAATTAGACGGTAAGGTAAGCAGTAACGGTATCTTAATGCTTGGTATGCTTTTTCAAACGATTCGCTTTCGCCACGAAAATGCCAAAAGCAAGAAAATGCAGCAAATGAAATACAAAGAAAAAAAAGCATTAATTGCAGAGGTAAAATCAAAAACACCTGATGATGAAAAAACAACTGAAATTTTTGTAAAAAGTACTGAATGGTGACTGTATAAGTATTTTGGAAGAGTGTCTTTCGTCTTACGAATATGAAATTGTAAAAAGAAATATGATATGACCGAAATATACTTGCTCAAATTTGATAGTGTAGAATATGCGGATAATGCAATAAATTTGTTGAATGCTCGTCAGGATATCAAATTTACAGAACCCAATTATGTGTTAAAGGCTAAATAAGGGAGATGATTAAATGAAAAAAATTATTTCAATGTTAATGTGTGTATTTCTTATTATCTTATCAACGAATGTTTTTGCGCAGGAATCTATCACTGATATAAAAAGGCAAAGAATAAAACATCAAAGGAAACTGCAACTGGAGAATTGACGGATATTATATTTGTAAAAGCCGCTCAATCCTGATGACTGTGAAAAAAATTTTTGAGATGCACTGGGCAATTATGAGTATGTAATAGTAAAATATTATGATATAATAAAAACATATACTGTGAAATTTAATTCAGCTGATGATGCAGATAGGGGCAGTTGATATTCTTAATGAGGCGAAACGATATAATTTATGCAGAAAACGATTATGCTATGGGACAAGGTGCGCCGGTAAGACCATCGGAGACGGTATTGCCCCAAAATAAAGAAAGAACTCTCAAAGACTTATGAAATGGGTATTCTAAATCAAAACGGCATAATTGTCGGTGATCCTGATGGGGATTTGCGTGAGGGCGATGAAATAACAAGAGCAGAATTTGCCGCTGTTTTGTGCCGTGCTATGGGCTGCGAGAATGAAACGGAAAATAATGATTTGAAACAGAAAAATTATTTTCCTGACGTTCCGGCAGAACATTGGGCGGCAGGTTATGTAATTTGCATACGAAAATGGTGCAATAAGCGGATTCCCCGACGGTAATTTCTATCCTGAACAAAAAAGTAACGAATGAGCAGGTTATAAAAATGCTGATCGGCGCATGGGGCTATGGTGATGAAGCAGAGAAAAAACTGGCGGTTATCTAACGGATATATGAAGGTTGCAAAAGGAACACGGCGTTCTTGATACAATAGAATTTAATTATAAAAATGCGTCAAAACGCTGGGTAGCATCTGTATTTGTATATGGTGTACTCTCTATGCCGACCGAAAATCAAGGTAAAACAACCTATAAAAACAGAGAGATTATCTCTGTAGAACAACCACGAGGAAAATGACAATTATGTTTGAACACCCTGAAGAAATATTGAAAATGTAAGCAAGAAAAGCTCATTTTACGAAGAACAACCTTTGAGCAGAGTGTTCCCACAAAGCATTTACCGATAAGAATTGATGAAAAACCATAACCAATGTTTGGTTCAGAGATTTTTCGATAGGTATAAATATCGTCGGTGCAAAGCAAGAAGGCTTTCATGCAGAGTTAGCAGTAGGTGAAAGTGTTGATGTATCAGATTTTTTTCAAACGGTGAATATAATATCATTGTTGGATATAATGACGGAAAAGTTGATGATTATTCTTTCGGTAAAATAGCAATTTCCGATGAAAGTGTTGAACTTACAGTGCAGATTGAAATCTTCAAAGATGTTGTGTAAACCTCAAAATTCACTCCAAAATGATAATATAATCTAAGTAGTTTTTGCGGGCTGAGAGCGGGATTTCGGCTTTCAGCCCTTAGCTATAATTTAGCATAAAATTGCCGGCATGTCAAGGGCGCCCTCGCAAGAGGGCGTTTATTTCACCCTTGATTTGACGGCTATTTTATGCTACTGCGGTAATCTGTCGGCAAAGAATATTTCAAGCTGTGAGTGGATTTGCCCCCAGTCTTTGCGCTTGCCTGTCCACTTTTTCGTAATGTCTATCATCGCAAGATAAAGCATTTTTAAAAGACTGTCATCTGTCGGAAAAACACTTTTGTTTTTAGTTACTTTGCGAAGCTGTCGATTAAATCCTTCTATCGTATTCGTTGTGTAAATCAATGTTCTGACCGCCTCGGGATACTTGAAATACGTCGATAAATTAGCCCAATTTGCCCGCCACGAAATGGCTATTTTAGGATATTTCTAACTCCATTTTTCATCAAAGCTATCGAGCTCCGAAAGAGCCGTTTGTTCGTCAACCGCCGCATAAACTCTCTTCAAATCAGCCATTAAAGCCTTAATATCTTTGTATGATACAAACTTTGTTGTATTGCGGATTTGATGTATTATGCACTGTTGTATCTCTGTCCTTGGATATACTGCTTCTATTGCGTTTGTAAAGCCGGTCAGACCATCGATGCAGGCGATCATTATATCTTCGACACCGCGAGCTTTTATGCTGTTTAGCACCGAAAGCCAAAACTTTGCACTTTCATTTTCGCCAACCCACATTCCAAGGACTTCCTTTCGCCCTTCCATATTGATTCCGATTGCGATATATACAGCCTTTTTGATAATTTGTCCTTCGCTTCTGACATGAAAGTGTATTGCATCCATGAATACGACTGCATATATTTCTTCAAGCGGTCTTGATTGCCATTCACGAACAACAGGCAGTATTTTATCTGTTATTCGGCTTATTGTTGTATCAGAACATTCTAAACCGTAAATATCCTTGATATGAGCTTCTATATCGCTCGTGGTCATACCTTTGGCATACATTGATATTATCTTTTCTTCAATGTCGCCGGTCAGTGTTGTTTGATTCTTCTTTTACAAGCTGTGGCTCAAATTCACCGTCTCTGTCTCTCGGTACTTTGATCTCTGTTTCACCAAAGCTTGTTTTAAGCGTCTTTTTAGAATAGCCGTTACGGCTGTTATTTCCATCTTTGTTGCGATAATCATATTTAGTATAGCCTAATTCATCATCAAGCTCTCCGTCAAGACCGTTTTCAAGCATTTCTCCAACCATCATTTTAAACATCTTTCAAGTCGTCAAAATTTTTTACGTCCAGTCCTTTCATGATGTTACGCAAATTTTCCTTGCGTTCTTGCTCTAGCGCCCGCTCTTCGGGACTTAATTTGTACAGAAATCTTTTTGTTTTTTATATGTTGCTGCGTCCTCTGACATATATTTAGCTTCAAATTTAGACGAATAATCATAATTTGCCTGTATATTCGTTGCTGTACATTATATTAATTACATATTGTCGTGCGGTTTCTGTGTCTATGCCGCCGATTCTCCCATTTTTTTTATACCTGTTTGCGCATTGATATATTTTTTCGTTCCAAGTTTTACTTTCCAACGGTGTGAGGGTATAATACTTTGCGAGCCATGTGAAGCTCATCCGTGGCTTCGTAGTATAAACCACGGTCACAATAGCTTTGTATAAGGTCAAATTTATGATATATATAATCTACATTATTTATAGCGTCCTGCAAAGTGGCTTTATTACTGTCAATAAGCTTTTTTGATCATCGGAACATGAATAATAATCAATCCATGATAGTTCATCCATTGCTTCGCAATAATAACCGTTATCAAAATAATAGTACACCTTATCCATTGAACTTTCATATGAATTATTGTACGCAAGCGCTGATATTCCTATTAATGATGCTGCAAATAAACTAAAAATGATTGTTAACAATGTCTTTTTCATGTGTCGATATCCTTTCTTTTCGCATGACCTTATTTTTTAAATATTTTCTTGTGGTATTATAATTTCATATGAACAACAATAAGGACAAACAATAGACATTTTAGGAATTTCAGATTGTCCCTCTGCTGCATAGTACCCTAACCCGTAGTGTTTCGCCACATTTTGAACAAATATGTTTTATCGCCAAAATTCGTTTGGGAAATGCGTATTTTTTGAAACTCTCACTATTTTTAAGTGATTTTTTGATGAATGTTGCGCAGCTCTTTGTAGGCTTTTGCTTGATTTTCTCTACACACTTTTAATGAGTGTAATCTGTTTTGTTAAAATGAACCCTGTCAATGCACGTATCATAAACTGCACAATTAATAGTCATTTCTTGTATCATCTTGGGGATTTGTTCAACTAATTTATTATACTTTATTTAATGTATGCACGTATTTCGCTCTTTCATTATCGGAAAATTCAACAGATAAATATTTTTTCATATTCATTGATTTTCCTGATAACGTCTATGGCGTTGTCTCTGCTTCTTTGGTCAAGCTCAATAATATCTGCCTTATTGTTATCAATGCGGTCAGAATGATATGTTTGTATTAAACTATAACCGAAAAAAACAACAATCATACCTATTATGCCTTTACCGACTATTCCTTGTTTTGATTTTTTGCCGGAACAGGCGTAGGTGTAGGACTATGACTTCTGCCTGTATATTCACCTGTATGATAATGATATGTCCCTGTGCTTCTATCCCAGTGACCGCCGTTGGCATCCGTTCTGCCGGAATGGGCATATACAATCATTCCACTTATAATAAATATGTACACACTCAAAATAGCGATATTTTAATTTTCTTTTCATGTATTCTACCTGCTGTTCAATACACATAAATGATTTAAAATCATAAAACTACTTCTATATTGTACCAAAAGCAGTTTAAAAAGTCAACACAAACTGACAATTTCACGCTATACTCTATCTTTTTGAACCACAAAATAAAAGTAATTTATCACGTACCGACCGTATTAATGCCAATTACTATCCATAAAATCATAAAGGCGGCTGATATATTTTCAGCCACCTCACAATAGTCATTTTCTGATAATAAAATATATATGTGCTTAAATTCCTATGCAATCTATTTTATTAGTTTCAAATATTCATCCAGCTGCGCTTCTTCAAGTTCCGCAACAAGGTCTGCAAAATCGGTTAAATCTTCATTTACTGCATATTTTTCAAGCGCATTATAATAATTAAGTCTGTTTTCTTTTGCAACAGAAACAGGCAAGTACCCATTTTGTAAAGCCGGTAATTCATAAGCAATCTGCCTGTTCTGCCGTTGCCGTCAACAAAGGGATGGATTCGTACAAACTCTGTATGTGTCCATGCAGCAAGCTCTATGGGATTTAATTCTGTATCTTTTGTCTTTAAATCTTCGTAGAAATTTTTTATCTGACAATGATGGACAGAAAAAAGTGTGATATAATGAAATGGATGCAAACAAATCCCAAATCACAGGAGGAATTTTTATGTCAATCAAAAAAGATTTTTATGAACAATGCCACCTCGTTATGATGATTCATTCAAGAGCGGCGCAATCAAGATGGTTACCGAACAAGGACGCCCTTCAAAAGAAGTTGCTGCCGAACTCGGCATATGTGTTGAAACCCTCAAATCGTGGCTAAAGCGTGCCGGTTTTCAACCCGGTGCAACCGATCGTCAAAACCGCATTGATAAGCGTCAACGCGAGCTTGAAGCCGAAATACGCTCGCTTCGCAAGCAACTTGCCGAGAAAGATGAGGTCATTGATGTATTAAAAAAAATCCGTCGGCATATTTTCGAAACTATAGAGGACAAGTATCGTTTCATTGATGCTAATTGCTCTGAGGTCTCTGTAGATAAATTATGCCGGCTGCTCGAAATCTCTCGGAGCGGCTATTATGCTTGGAAAAATCGTGGCGTGTCAGCTCGTAAACAGCACGAACAAAAACTTTTGCGTATTTTAATATCATTTCATGAAAGGTATCCGGCAGCCGGGCTCGATGCTTTGGTCACCATGATAAGAAAAGAGTGTCCGTGCTCTCGAAACACCGTACACCGACTTATGAAATTATATAACATACACTCAATACGCAAAAGAGCGTTCAGAATTACCACAAATTCCAATCATAATTGTGCTGTTTCACCCAACATTCTTAATAGAGATTTTACAGCTGACAAGCCTAATCAAAAGTGGGTTGGCGATATTACCTACATACCCACTGACGAAGGATGGCTTTATGCCGCAATCGTGAAAGACTTGTGCCTTAAGAAGATTGTCGGCTACTCCTTTTCAAGCCACATTGACACCAATCTTACCGTTACTGCGCTTAAGATGGCTGTAAATCGTCAAAAACCTCAAGACAACCTGATTTTTCACAGTGACCGCGGTGTTCAGTATGCATCCGCAGGTTACCGCGAAGCATTAGCTGAGTACAATATTACACAAAGCATGTCAAGAAAGGGTGAGCCGTATGACAATGCCGTAGCAGAAAACTTTTTCAGCTGTCTTAAGTGTGAACTTGTTCACCACAAGCACTACAGAACCAGGTCTGAAGCGCAAGCTGATATATTTGCTTACATTGAAGCTTATTACAATTCTGTGCGACCACAATCAGCACTCAATTGGCTTTCGCCGGTTGAGTATGAACGCCTACTTAGCGTTTATGCCGCGAAAGTTGCTTGATAATGAGTAGCCGGTATGATAGGCTTGTGCCGGGGCGAATTACCATTGGGCTACTTCGTTCTTTCGCCGGTACATCATGC
>VOFC01000589.1_pt1 | contig 13505 bp, 15 predicted proteins | sample 5384161 | NCBI WGS metagenome assembly VOFC01 (sample SAMN12384722, study PRJNA508395) | human gut metagenome | isolation source: healthy gut B | host: Homo sapiens | reverse complement strand
TGAAGACCTGTAGAGGCATTTTTGGGGCATTTCGTCCCTATTTTTTCCTTATATGTCCAATCTGTGCTTTTATTGAAATGACCAATAAATTACTTTTGTTGCTGTCAATAAACCGATAAATTTGATAGCATGAAAAAAGACTGTTGATCCTTACCTTTATTTGTTTGATATCTGCCTTTGTCAAAAGTGCAAGGCAAATCATCCTCTACACCTAATATATATATATAGATGGAAACGGAGTGATGCGTTGGGTGACACCCGCCGGGAGGCTTCCTTTTTCGGTGTTAATTATACGCTGCCTTTCGCCCATGCTTACCGTGCCATTGGATATTTGGGACTGGACCGCAAAGCTGCTATAGATAAAGATGTATATCATATCTCCGTCTGGGACTGAATGCTTACCGTATTCATTTATGGGATGTGGAACTGACAGACGGACAGGGAAATCTCCTCGAAAACGAGCATCTCGACTTGATGGACTACCTGATTGCCAAACTCAAAGAACGCAATATTCATATTGTGATTACCGCGCAGACCAACTTCGGGAACGGATATCCCGAACGAAACATACAGACGGGCGGCTTCTCCTATAAATATGATAAATGCGATATGCACTCCCACCCGGAAGCTATCGCTGCACAAGAAACCTATCTTCATGGTTTGGTGAAGCACGTCAATCCATATACGGGGTTAGCTTATAAAGACGATCCCTCCATTGTTGGGTTCGAAATCAATAATGAACCTTGTCATTCCGGTACGAAAGAAGAGGTAAAAGCCTATATTAACCGGATGCTGAAAGCGATCAATAAAACAGGAAACCGCAAACCTGTATTCTATAATGTAAGCCACAACGGATATGTAGTAGAGGCTTATTACGAAACTGCCATTCAGGGAACTACTTATCAATGGTATCCCATCGGACTGGTATCTGGACAGACACAGCAGGGAAATTTCCTTCCCTATATAGACCGCTATGATATTCCCTTTTCCGATAAAGTGAAAGGATTCGATAAGAAAACACGGATGGTATATGAGTTCGATCCGGCAGATATCATGTATTCTTATATGTATCCGGCCATGGTACGCACTTTCCGTACAGCAGGTTTTCAATGGATTACCCAGTTTGCGTATGATCCGATGGATATCGCTTATGCCAATACGGAATATCAGACTCATTTCTTGAATCTTGCCTATACGCCTCATAAAGCCATCAGTATGAAGATAGCTGCCGAAGCTGCACGCAGTCTGAAAAGAGGTGAATCATACGGCAGTTATCCACAGGACACTTTATTTGGTGACGGTTTTCGTGTCAGTTATACAGAGGACTTGAGCGAATTAAATAATGGAAAGAAATTCTATTATTCCAATCATACCAACACCAGCCCAAAGATGCGTCACAACTTGTTTCCATTGCCGGTTGTGGCAGTTCTCCGATCATTCATTATGAGGGAACAGGTGCTTATTTCATGGATTGCCTCGAACCGGGAGTCTGGAGACTGGAAGTGATGCCGGACGCGGTAGTAGTGAACGATCCGTTTGCCAAACCGTCACTCGATAAAGAAGTGGTTACCATCGCTTATGGTGCTTGGGACATGGCTTTGCAAATACCTGATTTAGGGATGGAATTTACCTTTACGGCCCTCAATCAAGGAAATCAGCAGAAAGGAGATGTGACAGACGGATTATCCGCGGACTTCGTCCGGGTACCTATCTGCTGAAACATAAAAACTGTACGCCCAAACAGAACTGGCAGGCAGACTCTCAATGGAATTCCATCCGCATCGGAGAGTATGTGGCTCCTGCTCCACGTGTGACGGATTATAAAGTCGTTCATACTCCATCGGCAACCACTGAAGCAAATAAGGATTTGACGATTAGTGCACAGGTGGTAGTGAACCGAATTCCCGGATTCTGTGATTATCTACACCGATAAGATATCTTTTGGAATGAGCATAATCCATATATCAAGATGAAAACGTACAGGCGGATATACCTATCAAGCAACGATACCCGCTACAAAATAAAGGATGATTGTTTCAGGTATAACATCATCGTATGCCGGGGCAACAGCACTCGCACTTATCCCACAGGAAATTCCGATTACAGGAATTCATCATCGGGAATAAAGGGAAATCCACTGGACTGGAATTATACTTCCGGAGCCTATTGGACTACTCGTGTTATTGCCCCAGATAGTGCGATACCACTATTGACTATTACGGACGCAGATAGCCGGATAGAAGCATACACGCTTCCCGAATGGAATGATCTCCAACGTACTTTGGTTGATTCTTCTCCGGTGGAAAAACCTTTGCTCCGGTTCCGGTTTCCTCCTAAAGGAGAAAATCCGCACTATTTCCTCCGCACGTTCGTAAAGAACCTGATTGAAGAAAGAAAAGAAAGAGTAAAGGATTGTAGCGTTCTCTGTATCCGGGTAAATCGCACGAAAGCACTTCCGGAAGGACTTCAGTGCCGGTTTCGTAACGTCAGACGGATATACTTATAAAAGCCCTTGTCCTGCTCCATCATCGGAGGGAATCATACGGATACCGTTGAAAGATTTACGCCAGACAGACACGGCACTGCTGCCGATAGCTTATCCGACCTTCTTGAAACAGTATTTCCATCCGGAAACGGAAATCGCATTTTTACCGGAAAGGATTGAAAAGCTGGAGCTATCAATGTCAGGAAACAAGAAAGGTTTAGTTGAGATTGAACTAGGAAATATCTGGCTGGAATAATCGTTCTTAAAGTTCCCCGTTGTCGAAGCCTTTTGTTCCTCGGTGAGGAAAGGGTCGTTCATCGGTGAGGAACAAGGTCTTCCTCGGTGAGGAACAAATCTTTCGTCTGAACCACGTCTGAAGCCTTCTGAAAAAGGGTAGCAAACGGAAGAGACAGAAAGGGAAAAGCCGCTGATTTTTAAATAAAAAGTAAAAATAAATCTATTATCAATAACACAGTAATTATGAACAGGAATATCTTAAATCTACGCCATCTGACTGTACTACTTATGTTGTGTACAGCCTTTTTAGGAGGCATCATTCCTGCCTTCGCCCAACAAGGAGGCAAGAAAATCACCGGACAAGTGATTGACGAGAACAAGGAACCGATGATCGGAGTAAGTATCCTCATTGTCGGTACTTCTACCGGAACAGTGACCGATTTCGACGGTAATTATACACTCAATGTGCCACAGGGCAGCAAAGAGTTGCAATTCTCTTTATGTAGGATATGAAACAAAGGTAGTACCTGTTCCTGCCAACAGTACTACTTTGAATATCCAGTTGAAAAGTGATTCACAGGTATTGAGCGACGTTGTAGTAATCGGCTATGGTACGCAGCGTAAAAGCGACCTGACAGGTTCGGTAACTAACGTCAGCAGCAAGGACTTCAACATGGGATTGGTCAGCTCTCCCGAGCAACTGATTAATGGTAAGATTTCCGGTGTGCAAATCATGTCCAACAGTGGTTCTCCCACTGCGGGAAGTACGATCCGTGTGCGTGGTGGTGCTTCACTGAACGCTAGTAATGACCCTTTGATCGTACTGGACGGCGTTCGCTTTGGAACAGGGGAGGCATCAGCGGTAATGACGGGGAATTTCCTTAGCCTCATCAACCCAAACGATATTGAAAGTATGACCATTCTGAAAGATGCTTCTTCGACTGCCATTTACGGTTCGCGTGCATCCAACGGGGTTATTCTGATTACTACCAAGAAAGGAAGTTCCGATAAACTGAAGATTACATTCAGTACGACAAATTCCATCCAAACCCGTACCAAATTGGCAGATATGTTGAGTTACGATGAATTTGTCAATACTATCCGTAAAGCAAGGAACGACTGCCCAACAATCTTTACTCGGCACACCCATACGGACTGGAACGATGAGATTTATCAAAATGCCTTCGGTACGGATAATAATCTAAGTGTTGCTGGAAAGATTACCAAAAACTGGCCATTTCGTGCATATCATAGGTTATTACAATCAAAGCGGTTTATTACGTACTGACAACGCGGAGCGTTACACGGAAGCATCATTGAATCCGTCTTTCTTTAAAGACCACTTAAAACTGAATATCAATGCTAAAGGTTCTATCAATAAGAACACATTTGCCAATACAAGAATGCCATTTGGGCTGCTTCGACCATGAATCCTACCATTCCAGTATATTCGGGTCTGGACACATTCGGCGGATATACGGAAGCGATTGACAACACCGGTGCACCTGTGAACGGAGCAGTCATGAATCCGGTGGGACTTCTCAATATGAATGACTCACAAAGTACAGTAAAACGTTTTTATCGGAAACATTGATGCAGACTATCGTCTTCACTTCTTCCCCGATTTGAAACTGCATGCTACATTAGGTTATGACTATGCACAAGGTAAAGGAAGTGTATATGTTCCGGCAGAAGCTGCACAGAAATTACACCACTTCCGGTTTGGATTACAGCTATGGCCCACAGAAAAAAGAAAACCGTCTGTTGACTCTGTATGCCAACTACAACAAATTGGTGGAATCCATCAAGAGTAGTTTTGATGTAACAGCCGGTTACGATTATCAGTACTGGAAATCCACGACTCCGCTTTATAGCGAAATGAACACGTTGGGAGAAATACAGAAAACATCGAAAGCCTCTGACGAACGCCATGTATTACTCTCTTATTACGGTCGTTTGAACTATTCGTTCGACTCACGTTATATGTTGACTACTACTGTACGTCGGGATGCCACTTCGCGTTTCGCAAAAAATGTACGTTGGGGTACGTTCCCGTCAGTAGCATTAGGATGGAGAGTGACAGAAGAATCATTCCTGAAAGACAATAAAGTTATCAGCACCCTGAAAGTGCGTGCAAGTTATGGTGTCACCGGGCAGCAAGACGGTATAGGCAATTACAACTACCTCCCTATCTATACGATCAGCCAAAGTGGTGCCGGTTCCCTTATCGGAGATACCCCGACTCCTCTACTTACCGCCCCAAAGCGTATGTACCCAACCTGAAATGGGAAACAACCACTTCATGGAATATGGGCTTTGATTTCGGTTTCCTCAAAGACCGCATCACCGGTAGTTTCGACTACTACACCCGTCAGACCAAAGACCTGATTGCCACCGTACCTGCTGCTGCCGGTACTACATTCGATCGTAACATCACGACAAATGTCGGAAATGTAGACAGTCAGGGTGTGGAATTCAGTCTGAACGCAACGCCCATACAGACCAAGGACTGGAACTGGGACTTGAGTTTCAACATGACATGGCAGAAGATGAAAGTGAAAAACTTATCACTGACAGCCGGTACGCCTGCCACCAACACTTCTGTAGGTCCGTATATCGACAGTTATCAGGTACAGACATTGAGCGAGGGATATGCTCCTTATATGTTCTACGTTTACCATCAGCTGTATGATGAAAAAACCGGCAAACCGATAGAAGGAGCTTACGTAGACCTTGACGGGGACGGACAAATCAACTCGAACGACTTGTACCGCTACCACTCTCCGGCTCCCGACTATATCCTCGGTTTCAGTACCTCATTGCGCTACAAGAAGTGGACATTGAGCACCAGCCTGCGTGCCAATATCGGAAACTATGTCTATAACGCGATGGCTATGAACAGCGGTGCCTGGGAAACTGTCAGCTATAACTCTTATCAGCTAAACAACCTGTCATCAACCTATCTGAAAACAGGATTCCAGACACGTCAATATCTCTCTGACTATTATGTAGAAAATGCTTCTTTCCTGAAAATGGATAATCTCTCATTGGGTTACAACTTCGGCACTATTTATAAAGGATGCAGTCTGAATGTGAGTGCCATGGTGCAAAATGTATTCTGTATCACCAAATACAGCGGCGTTGACCCGGAAGTTCCCGACGGTGTGGACAATTCGTTTTATCCACGCCCACGTACTTTCTCTCTCAACATAGGTATTAACTTCTAATTACTAAAAAGCATCGATTATGAAAAAGATATTTTATACAGCCCTTTATTTTTGCAGCGCACTCCTGATGAGTTCCTGCATAGGCGACTTGGACCAATATCCACACGAAGAAGAAACATCTTCTACCATATATACCAGTGCTGCAAACTATAAAGCCGTTCTGGGAAAAATCTATGCAGCCATGGTGACCACCGGACAGGAAAAGAATGGTGACAACGATTTGAGTAGTAACAGCGGACAGGATTATATGCGCTGTTTCTTCAACTTGCAGGAATGTGGAACGGATGAAGTGGCTTCTACCTGGCTGTCCGGTGACAACGTGACGGGACTGACGTATTTGAGTTGGGATGCTAATGATCCTTGGGTATCGGATATGTATTACCGTATCTATTACAACATTGCTTTATGTAATGAGTTTCTCCGCAATGCCACCGATGAAAAAGATAGCACAGTTCACGGACCAGGAGCAGACTGAAATTCGTATTTATCGTGCCGAAGCCCGTTTCATGCGTGCTTTATTCTACTATCACGCACTCGATCTGTTCCGCAATATCCCGTTTGTGACGGAAAATGACCCGCTAGTCGGATATCTACCTCCCCGCTATACAGCCCAACAGATTTTCGATTATATTGAAAGTGAACTGAATGCCATTAAAGATGAAATGCTAAATAAAGCGAACTGTCCTTACGGACGCGCTTCCCAAGGAGCTGCATATACATTACTTGCCAAATTATATCTGAATGCGGAAGTTTATACCCAGACTTCCAAATACAACGAATGTATCAAAGCCTGTAAAAAGGTTATCGAACAGGGTTATCAACTGGAAAGCGATTATTACAAGCTGTTTAATGCCGACAATGACAAACGTACGAACGAAATAATCTTCACCCTCCCGGTAGACGCAACCAATCTCGTGTCATGGGGATCATCCACTTACATTGTTTGTGGCGCAGTGAGCAACACGTCCGAAAAACAGATACCGGAAGATTACGGTGTAAAATCAGGATGGGGTATGTTCCGTGTACGCGGAGAAATTCCTCAACTTTTCTCCGGTAACGAAGAAGCCGACCAGCGATATATGTTCTTTACCGACGGACAAACCCGGGACCTGGAAAAGATAGATGACCAAAGCAATGGCTATTTCGTAGAAAAATGGACTAACCTGACTGATGCCGGACAGACTGCTTCCAACACCGCAGACGGTGGTGTAAATACAGATTATCCCCTATTCCGTCTGGCCGATGTATATTTAATGATGGCAGAAGCTGTGGTACGTGGAGGAACGGAAGCAACTCTGGCAAATGTACTGCCTTATATCAATGAGCTACAGGAACGTGCTTTCGGCGACAACACTCATAACAAAAGCGAGTCTGAAATCAACGAACTGTTTATCATCAACGAACGTGCCCGTGAGCTGTATTGGGAGGGGTATCGCCGTACGGACTTGATCCGCTTCAATCAATTTACAACCAACAGCTATGTATGGCAATGGAAAGGTGGCGTAAAAGACGGTAAGGCAGTAGAGAGCAAATACAATATCTATCCGATACCTGCTACCGAACTGACGGCCAATCCAAACTTATACAATGAAAACTATTAATCATATTAATACGGAACAACGATATGAAAAAAAAACTAAATAATCTATTCACTTTACTTTCCGCCCTCCTATTACTAGGTGCTTGCGAGAAAGATGGGGATACCTATTTTCTCTCCAGCCCGGAAGAGAACGAATTGATAGCTTCTGCCAATTCTGTCGTACTGACAAAGGAGACAGCCAAGTTTTATGCTTTGTCGCTTGCCTGGACTGACCAGACGCTGCAAGTGAGCGATCCAAGATACCAGCCTACCACCGGTGTACAAACTTCCGTACAGGTTTCACGCACGGAAGATTTCTCCGGGCAGATTCTGGAAACGACCGAAAGTGGAGTATCAAAGACGTACTCTGTCTCCGCTTTAAATATCGTCGCTTATCAGTTGAAAGCTACTCCCGAAGAAGAAGCACCGCTCTATTTCCGGCTTGCCGGAAGAAACGGAAGTAACATCGCTCCTGTATACAGTAATGTGGTAAAAAGTCATGGTTACTCCTTATGAAATTGATATGCGATTTGCCAATATTATCAATAAGGGAGACGGCAAGGATTCAGGAAAAGATCTGTATGCAGCCAATGCGGATGGCAACTATATCGGCTTTATGGGAGCCACTTCTTGGGAGGGTTTCTATCTGCAGGAAGCCGATGGTACTGTTTGGCACACAGCCAAATCGGGCAGTACGGCTACTCCGTTCTTCCTGACAACTGACGCTGCTGAAGGAACGTGGGATTTGTGGTTCCCCGGTCAATCGGGCTGTTACTATACGAATGTCAATACCACCAAAAAACTATGGACTGCCTTATGGATGCCAACACTCAATGTAAGTGGCATCGACGGAGGTATCACGATGGAATACAAACGTGACAAGAATCAATGGCAGGGCATATTTACTGCTACAGGAGCCGGCACTATCAATATTCAGATGAATGGAACAGGTAAACTATATGATAACACCAGCGTCAGCGGAGCTGATAACAGCATTGATGATACGAAAGCCAAAGATACTTCTTTCGCCTTTAGTGGTTCTGCTAATGAATTGACATTCAATACCGGAACGAACGTTTCTGCCGGAAATATTACAATAAACGTACCGGCAGCCGGAGAATGTACATTAATTATTGACCTGAACGACCCGCAAGCATGGAAAGTGGAAGTGACGGAAGGAGGAAGTGTAGAACCGACTTATCCCTCTTATCTGGAAATGCAAGGGGCCGACTCATGGTGGGGAAAGTTATACCGCAAACTTGAACCCGGTAAAACTGCAGGAACTTATCGCACTGTATTCCAAACCGTCAGCGATGAAAACTTCCAGATAGTAGACCCATCAACAGATACATGGTATGGCTCTGATCCCAACAATCTTTATAGCCTTGCTCTTACAACAGGGGAGCATTACAACATCTGGTTCGATGGTTCCGGCAAGAAAAGTTATACAATCGAAGTAGATTACGTCAACTTGACTTGGAAGCCTACTGAAATCAAACAAATCAATGTATATGGAACTTTCAATGGCTGGTCAACGGCTAAAGACCTGATGATATATGATGAGGAAACCGGAATATGGAGCGCAGAATGCGATATCACCACTATCGGTGACGGATTCTACTTCCTCATGAATACGGATCCCGATCAGATTAGCTGGGACTGGAGATTGTACTATACTTCTGAAAGTGGGCTCTATCTAAGTGATCAGAATGGTGATAACATTAAACCCACTAAGGAGGGTAAATATCGCATTACGCTGGATCTCAACAAGATGGAGTTTACAATGACTGAAATCACTGAATAACATTCTAAGTTCAACAACATGATTATTAATTTCAACAGAATCACTATGATACGAAAAATATAATGATAGCTTCCGCACTACTTTGCGGAAGCATCTTCACCGCTTGTGATGATGATAATGATACTCCGACTTTTCCGGAAAAGACGGAAACCACTTATGATATGTCCGGCTTCGCCCGGGGAGCTGATGTCAGTTGGCTGTCGGAAATGGAAAGTTCCGGATATAAATTCTATACCTCCGATGGAAAAAGAACAGGAATGTATGTCTCTGCTTCGCGACCTGGGTATAAATGCAATTCGTCTACGTGTATGGGTGAACCCGGAAAATGACACGGAAGATGTAAAAGGCTGGTGCAATAAAGGGTGACGTATTGCTCAAAGCATGGAGAGCGCATAATTTGGGCTATCGCCTGATGATCGACTTCCATTACAGTGACAGATGGGCCGATCCTGTTCAGCAAGCCAAACCCAAAGCCTGGGAAAACTATACGGTAGAAGAACTGGAGCAGGCGATTGCCGACCATACCAAAGATGTACTCGGTGCAATCAAAGAGATGGGCATTGATGTGGAATGGGTGCAAGTAGGCAATGAAACTCATCAGGGAATGCTATTCCCCACTGGACAAACAACGAGTAGTGACGGTATTAAAAACTTTGCGAAATTCATTAACTCCGGCTACAATGCTGTTAAAGAGATTTATCCGAATGCGAAAGTGATTGTACACCTCGACCAGGGAAATGATGCCAATCTATACAACCGGATTTTCGGTTATTTGCATGACAACAATGCCAAATGGGACGTCATCGGTATGTCTCTTTATCCGGATATGTACCCGACAGAGGAGCAGCCGATGATTGGGAAGATATGAACAACAAATGTATTGCCAATATGAAAATCTGATTGCCAAATACAACACTCCGGTGATGATGTGCGAAATTGGTATTCCCTGGGACTATTCCGAAGCTGAAGACTTTTTCACAGACTTTATGACGAAAGCCAAACAAGTGGAACAATGTCTTGGTGTATTCTCCTGGGAACCGCAGAGTTATGGTGGTTGGAAGAACTATGGAAAGGGCATGTTTGACGACAGTGGTAAACCGACCAGCGCATTTAATGCTTTCAAAGATAAGATTATTGAATCATTTTTTATAACTTTACCCCGAATCCAAAATATTTTATACCTGAAAAGCAAAAATGAACATGAAACACCCAAAACAGTTATTAGCTGTACTTTTGATGGGCGTCGCTTGCACATTGCAAGCGCAACGCAGTGAACGCTGCTCGAGAAAAACTGGAAATTCAGTAAAGGAGGTTTTAAAGAGGCTAGCCAGCCGGAGTTTAATGACACTAAATGGGAGTCGGTTGTTATCCCGCATGATTGGGCGATTTTCGGTCCATTCGATATGAATAATGACCTGCAGAATGTAGCTGTAACACAGAACTTCGAGAAAAAGGCTTCCTTGAAAACAGGACGTACCGGTGGGCTCCCTTATGTAGGCACCGGATGGTATCGAACCAGTTTTGATGCTCCTGCCGATAAGGAGGTGACGCTGCTCTTTGATGGCGCCATGAGCGAAGCACGTGTCTATGTAAATGGAAAAGAAGCTTGTTTCTGGCCTTTCGGCTACAACTCTTTCCACTGTAACGTGACGTCTTTATTAAACAAAGACGGAAAGAATAATACGCTGGCCGTACGTTTGGAAAATCGTCCGCAGTCCTCGCGCTGGTATCCGGGAGCAGGTTTGTATCGTAATGTGCATCTGATCGTGACTGATAAAGTGCACGTGCCTGTATGGGGATACACAAATCACAACTCCTCATGTCAGCAAGGACTTTGCAGCCGTACGTCTTCAAACGAAGATTGATAATGCCGATGAGAAAACACAAATCCGTATAGAAACAGAGATTCTTTCTCCGGACGGAAAAGTGGCTACCAGCAAAGAGAATACGAGCCGCATTAATCATGGACAACCATTCGAACAAAACTTTATTGTAAATGCGCCCGAGCTCTGGTCGCCGGAAAGTCCGTCGCTCTACAAGGCTGTTTCCAAAATTTACGCAGATGATAAACTGGTGGATACTTACACGACCCGTTTCGGTATCCGCAACATTGAATATATCGCTGATAAGGGTTTCTATTTGAACGGAAAACATCGCAAATTCCAAGGGGTATGCAATCATCATGATTTAGGTCCGCTGGGTGCCGCTATTAATGTGGCAGCACTTCGCCATCAGCTTACATTGCTGAAAGATATGGGATGTGACGCTATCCGTACTTCTCATAATATGCCGACTCCCGAACTCGTAGCATTGTGTGACGAAATGGGATTTATGATGATGATTGAACCGTTCGATGAATGGGACATTGCCAAATGCGAAAACGGTTATCACCGTTATTTCAATGAATGGGCGGAACGTGATATGGTAAATATGCTCCATAATTATCGGAATAATCCGTGTGTGATTATGTGGGTATCGGTAATGAAGTGCCGACCCAATGTAGCCCTGTCGGCTATAAAGTGGCTAAATTCCTGCAAGACATTTGCCACCGAGAAGATCCGACACGTCCTGTCACTTGTGGAATGGATCAGGTTACTTGTGTACTTGCGAACGGATTTGCAGCAATGATTGACATTCCGGGACTTAATTACCGCCCAACGCTATAAGGAATCTTATGACCAACTTCCGCAGAATCTGATTCTGGGTAGTGAAACTGCTTCTACTGTCAGTTCACGCGGGGTATACAAATTCCCGGTAGAGGATAAGAAAAGTACTAAGTATGAAGACCATCAGTGTTCCTCTTATGATGTGGAAGCCTGTTCCTGGTCAAATATTCCGGACGAGGACTTTGCACTGGCCGACGATAACCATTGGACAATCGGACAATTTGTATGGACAGGCTTCGACTATCTGGGTGAGCCTTCCCCTTATGACACTGACGCCTGGCCCAATCATAGTTCCATGTTCGGTATCATCGACCTTGCCGGACTCCCCAAAGACCGCTATTATCTGTATCGCAGTGTATGGAACAAGGATGCGGAAACCTTGCATATTCTGCCTCACTGGACATGGCCGGGACGTGAAGGCGAAGTGACTCCTGTATTTGTATATACCAACTATCCTACAGCCGAACTGTTTATCAACGGTAAAAGTTATGGTAAACAAAGCAAGAATAATAGTTCGTTGAAGAACCGCTATCGTCTGATGTGGATGGATGCTGTATATGAACCGGGAGAAGTAAAAGTAGTAGCCTATAACAAAGAAGGAAAAGCTGTAGCGGAAAAAAGTGGTTCGTACTGCCGGAAAACCTCATCATATCGAACTGGTCAGCAACCGTAACGAATTGACTGCAGACGGAAAAGACTTAGCGTATGTGACTGTGAAAGTTGTGGACAAAGACGGCAACCTCTGCCCTACTGATAATCGTCAGATTAACTTCTCTGCAAAGGGAACCGGTAAATATCAGTGCCGCTGCCAATGGCGACCCGACAAATCTGGAACAATTTCATCTTCCGAAGATGCATGCTTTCAACGGAATGTTGACAGCTATCATACAAGCTGGTGAAACTGCCGGAGAAATTGTATTTACAGCCAAAAGCAAATGGAGTGAAAGCCGGAAATATTCGTATTCAAACGAAATAAGGTATACGCTTTATAAAATCTGATAAACTGCCACCGGATTTCTTAACTAAAGAGAAGTCCGGTGGTTTTATATAATATACTGGACTTTTCACTTTTTACGAGAAAAGAAGCAGGTAAATACAGGTTAATATCTATCTTTGCCAAAGAAAACGTTACAGATATGTCACACAGGATTCACTTCCTTATTTTTACAGGTCTTTTACTGATGTTCTGTTCATGCCGGAAAGAAAACAGGTTTGAATGGCAAGTTAATCAAAGACACATGGAAGTATCTCTGAACAAAGAATCTGATTCGCTCTATGTCATTCATTTGAATACAGACCAACCCTCCCACTCTGTTTGGAAATTGCCTTATCCTGTCTATCAATTTGATTATGGAGATGTTACAGGAGACGGGATGCCGGAAATTATTGTGTGGGTTATCAAGCCTACCCGATTCGACCCCAAACCCGACAAGCGGTTATTTATTTACCGGATTGCAGATGAAGCGTATATCCGCCCACTTTGGTTAGGTTCGAGGGTAGCACAACC
>VOFC01006293.1_pt1 | contig 13513 bp, 19 predicted proteins | sample 5384161 | NCBI WGS metagenome assembly VOFC01 (sample SAMN12384722, study PRJNA508395) | human gut metagenome | isolation source: healthy gut B | host: Homo sapiens | reverse complement strand
CGCCCGGCAGCGCACGTGTCTATGCGGTGAAAAGTCCGCTGTCCGCCCGAACCGGGAAGGACGAGTGAGTCGTGCAAGTCGAGGGAGGCAACGACCTTGATGAAGGAAGCCGATAACAAAACTCCAGCCTGACGAACAGGAATCGGATGTGAGGCGTGTATCTTGGGAGAGTCGGCAAAGCTCGATTAACCCAAAGCTGTTCCGGAAGGGATGCACGTAGATCCGGCAGGTGGGGAGGGAAGCACATGTGTGATACCTGGGGAGAGCCATCTCGACGCCGCGAGGCTACCGAGGTTCGGGAGGCCGAGGGATGTCGGCATGGAAGTCAGCCGAGGCCGTAGTAGGGCGAAATTTCTTGGCTACACTTCGTGGGGATGACGGGACAACCGCTAGTTCACCCGAAAAGCTTCAAGCGGCTGCAGGACAAGCCTCGCACCGTCTTCTACAGGGCGTGCGGCGGGTCACTCTTTCGAACGATTAGGGTGCTCAATGCGATTCTGCGTGGATGGCGGCAGTACTTCAAGTTGGACACTCGCAAGGGGGCGAAGCGCTCGACATACACATCCGACGCCATCTCCGAAAGTCGGTGTGGATTGCATGGAAGCGACCGAAGACACGTGAACGGGAACCTCGACGTCGCGGCTTGGATAAAGAGCGTGCGTGGAAGTCTGCCAACAACGGACGGGGTGCATGGTGGAACGCTGACGCACTTCACATGCGCGATGCATTTCCAAAGTCTTTCTTCAGACGACAGGGACTCTACAGCCTTCTCGAGATGCGCTGAGTCCCCTTCTATTTCTAACTCAGAAACCGCCGGATGCCGAACGGCACGTCCGAACGCTCAGCACTGAGTGAGCATAATGGTGTGGGAGGGGAGTGCCTGTGAGGGCGCTCTCTACCCGATTCCCGCGCCCGAGAGGTCGGGCATGATCTGCCGTTCGAATTTTGCTAGAGTACTGCGCATGAGCAACGATCTTTTCGGCGGCGAACTTCTGCCGCCAGACGCCAAATCCAAGCCCGCGTCCCGAAAGGCTTCAACCCAAGAGCCGCAGCCCATGCTGAGGCCGCTGGCCGAACGCATGCGACCGGGAACCCTCGACGAAGTCGTGGGGCAGACTCACTTGCTGGGAGCGGGAGCGCCGCTTCGCACCGCATTCGAACAGCATCGCCCGCATTCGATGATCCTCTGGGGGCCTCCTGGCGTCGGCAAGACCACGCTTGCCCGCCTGATGGCATCGGCATTTGACCTCCCTTCATCTCGATCTCCGCCGTACTCGGCGGCGTGAAGGAAATCCGTGACGCCGTTGATGCCGCAAAGGAAACGATGCGTCTCACCGGCAGGCCAACTCTTCTTTTTGTGGATGAGGTCCATCGATTCAGCAAGAGCCAGCAGGACGCCTTTCTGCCTCATGTGGAGTCGGGACTCTTCGTCTTTGTCGGCGCGACGACCGAAAAATCCCAGCTTTGAGGTGAATTCGGCTCTTCTGAGCCGTTCGACTGTGTATCAGCTTCAGAGTCTCAAGCCCGAGGAGTCCGAAGTCCTTCTTGAGCGTGCGCTTGAGAGAGAGTTTCGAAGCTCTCGGTGACGGAGGATGCACGCCGTGTCATGATCGAACTGTCCGACGGAGACGCCAGGCGGCTTCTCAATGCGGTCGACGTGTCCTGCACGATGGCTCTCGAGAGGGGAATGACGGAGGTCGATGCGGGATTTCTCAGGAAGACGCTTCCTGCAACTCTGCGCCGCTTCGACAAGGGCGGCGACAACTACTACGATCAGATCAGCGCCATGCACAAGTCCGTGCGTGGATCCGATCCCGATGCAGCGCTTTACTGGATGTGCCGCATGCTCGACGGCGGGTGCGATCCGCGCTACATTGCCCGCCGCGTCGTGCGCATGGCGATCGAGGACATCTCGCTGGCTGATCCGCGCGCGACGCAGCTTGCCGTGGAGGCGGCTGAAATCTACGAGCGACTCGGCTCTCCCGAGGGGGAGCTTTGCCATCGCGCAGGCTGTCGTCTATCTTGCCTGCGCACCCAAGAGCAACGCCGTCTACAACGCCTACAACGCAGTGCGGGCCTTCGTGAAGACGGACCGCACGCGTCCCGTCCCCATGTATTTGCGAAACGCGCCTACGAAGCTCATGAAGGAGCTCGGATACCATGAGGGCTATCGCTACGCACATGACGAGCCTGGCGCCTTTGCCGCCGGCGAGATCTACATGCCCGAAGGGCTCGAAGGCATGAAGTGGTACAAACCTGTCGATCGCGGTCTGGAGATCAAGATCGCTGAAAAGCTTGCTCGCCTGGAGTCGCTCAACGAAGAGGCCAGAAAGGCGGGGCGCGGGCGCAGAAGGGGCCAGGGCAGGTAGGTGGTCCTCATGAGCCGCAGTACTGCTGAATTTGCCTTTTCTCCGATAAAAGGAGAAAATTAAAAGATCGACTTCTGATGGCCGGCGTGCTTGCGCCGGCAACTTTAAAGGTAAAAACAATGCTTGACCTGACGATGCTGCGCAAGCAGCTCCCTGAAGTGGTTGCCCGCCTTGCGACGCGCAACTTTGTGTTCCCTGAAAAGGAATTCAACGAACTTGAAGCTGCCCGCAAGACCGTGCAGACCAAGACCGAAGATCTGCAGCAGAAGCGCAACGTGCTCTCCCCGTCAGATCGGCATGGCCAAGAAGAACGGTGAGGACGCTTCCGCCCTGATGGCTGAAGCCGCCCAGATTCCCGAAGAACTCACGAAACTTGAGGCCGAACTCGACGACATTCGCACGCGTCTCAACGACATGCTTCTCCGCATTCCTAACCTCCCGCACGAAAGCGTGCCGGTCGGCAAGGATGAGTCTGAAAATGTTGAAGTCCGCCGTTGGGGCACCCGCGCGAGTTTGACTTTGAAGTCAAGGACCATGTCGACGTCGGCGCTCCGCTCGGCCTCGACTTCGATACGGCCGCCAAGGAGTCCGGCGCCCGCTTCGCCTTCATGCGCGGTCAGATTGCCCGTCTTCATCGCGCCCTCGCCCAGTTCATGCTGGACACGCACACCCGTGAAAACGGCTATGTCGAGTGCTACACGCCGTACATCGTGACGGCTTCCACGATGCAGGGCACCGGCCAGCTACCGAAGTTCGAGGAGGACCTCTTCGCCGCCAAGAAGGGCGGTGCCTTTGGTGAACAGGAACAGATGTATCTCGTGCCGACTGCTGAAGTCACGCTGACGAATCAGGTCGCCGGCATGATGCTCAGCTACAAGGACCTTCCGCTCAAGGTGACGGCCCATACGCCGTGCTTCCGTTCCGAAGCCGGTGCTTACGGCCGCGACACCCGCGGCATGATCCGCCAGCATCAGTTCGACAAGGTGGAAATGGTCCGCATCGTTCGTCCGGAAACCTCCTACGACGATCTCGAGGAAATGACCCACAACGCCGAAGGCATTCTGCAGAAGCTCGGTCTGCCGTACCGTGTCGTCGCGCTCTCCACGGGCGACATGGGCTTCGGTGCCACGAAGACCTATGACCTTGAAGTCTGGATCCCCGCGCAGAACACCTACCGCGAGATTTCGTCCTGCTCCAACTGCGAGGCCTTCCAGGCCCGCCGCATGGGCGCTCGCTTCAAGGATGAAATGGCAAGACCCAGTACGTCCACACGCTCAACGGTTCCGGCCTCGCCGTCGGCCGCACGCTCGTCGCCGTGCTCGAAAACTACCAGAACGCTGACGGCAGCGTGACGGTTCCCGAAGCGCTTCGTCCGTACATGGGCGGTGTTGAAGTGCTCCGTCCGATCGAAGGCGGCGTTTTCGCCCACTAAGCTGTTCAGGCAGCGACAGCTTCGAATTCGTTCGAATCTGAAGCGGGAGGTTTGACAAAACCTCCCGCTTTCTGTAATATGCAAAACCTGTTCTCCTTATGGGGAATAGCCGGAAGGATGGCAGAGTGACCGAATGCGCTGGACTCGAAATCCGGTATACGGTTATACCGTATCGTGGGTTCAAATCCCACTCCTTCCGCCAGATTCAAAGTGAACGGAAATCAACTTCCGCTCACGATCCCGATTGAAGCCCCGCACTCGGATCGAGCTGCGGGGCTTTATTTTGGCGCCGCCTTTTTCTACAATGGGCGCTGTTTCAGATACCCTTTCGTCCGTCTCTCATGACTCCGCAGCACATCATTGAAGCAGCGCTACTGAGCTCGCGGCGGCCGATGCCGGTGCGCGAGATCAGGCGTCTCTTCGACGACAGGCTGAGCGCCAAGTCCGTGAAGGAACACCTCGCTGAGCTTCAGGCCTTCTGGGAGGACCGCGGCATGCGCCTCGTGGAGCTCTCCGACGGGTGGCGCTTCCAGACGGCCTCGGAGCTTGGTCCCAGATTCCTGCGCCTTGACGAGGAAAAGCCGCCCCGCTATTCGAGGGCGGCCATGGAGACGCTGGCCATCATCGCCTATCATCAGCCCGTGACCCGCGGCGACATTGAGGAGCTTCGCGGCGTGACCGTCAATCCGGCCACCCTCAGGCTCTTCGAGGAGCGCGGATGGATCGAGACGGTGGGTTATCGGGAGTCGCCGGGCAGGCCGGCGCTTCTTGCCACGACCAGAACTTTTTAAATGATCTCGGACTCAGAAGCCTTGCAGAACTGCCGGGCCCTGATGCCGAGCCGCTTCCCGACTTCCTGCTGTCGGAAGCCCTGCCGCCTTCGGCGGCAGCCGACGAAGGGCCGATGCCGCTTCAGAAGGAGATTGATTTTGAGAAACAACAGTAATTCTCGCGGCGGTCGCCGTCCGCAGTCCGCCGAACGCAAGCGCACGCCGTTCCGTCGTCCTGGCGAAGGCAATTTGCCTCGCACCCGTCGCGTGCGCGAGGACGCCCCCTTTTCCGAGCGCGCAGGCCTGGCCTCTCCGCGCGAGGCCTTCGGACAGATGGAGTCCGAGGCCGACGGCTACAGGGGCTTTGCGGATCGTCCGATCGCGCTCGACATCATCGACCGCGCCCGCCAGCAGCAGACGCCTGCCGATCTGCCGACCGAAAAGCTTCAGAAGGCGCTCGCCGATGCTGGGCTCGGATCCCGCCGCGACATGGAGGCTCTGATCGCCTCCGGCGTCGTGACCGTCAACGGTCAAACCGCCACCGTGGGTGACCGCGTTACGGCTGCGGACATGATTCGTGTCGAGGGCAGGCTCGTGCGCCGCACGATGGCTGCCTCCTCCACGCCCCGCGTTCTGATGTACCACAAGATGGCCGGCGAAATCGTCTCCCGTGACGACCCTGAAGGCCGTCCCTCCGTCTTTGCGCGTCTTCCCCGCGTCTCGGGCGCCCGCTGGGTGGCCGTGGGCCGTCTTGACTTCAATACCGAGGGCCTTCTTCTCTTCACGACCTCCGGCGCGCTTGCCAACCGCCTTATGCATCCCCGTTACGAGATCGATCGCGAGTATGCCGTTCGAGTCATCGGCGAGCTTGAGGCCGAGCAGATGCTTCAGCTTCAGCAGGGCATTGAGCTTGAGGACGGCATGGCGAAGTTCGACAAGCTCGAGGATCAAGGCGGAACGGGCATGAACCACTGGTACCTCGTGCAGATCCGCGAGGGTCGCAATCGCGAGGTCCGCCGCATGTTCGAAGCTGTCGGCATGACGGTTTCGCGCCTTATCCGCGTTCGCTACGGCGCCGTTTCTCTTCCGAAGACCCTGCCGCGCGGCAAACGCATGGAACTCACGCCTGAAGAGGTTCGCGCCTGGATGCTTGACCTCGATGAGGCCGAGAAGAAAATGGCCGCCGCAGCTCCTGCAAAGGCTGAGGCTAAGAAGGCCGAAAAGGCCGCCGCTCGTGAAAAGGCCCGCGCCCGCGCTCGTGCCGAAAGCGAGGCCGAGGCCCGCGAGGCTCGTCGAGGCACCCGCTTCAAGGAAGGCAAGTCCGACCGCACGGGCGTGCCCATGTGGGAGGCTCGCGACATGAGCGATCGCCCGACGCAGCGCCGCCGAACGGGCGGACGCTCCTGATCGCGAAAGGACCTGAAAAAGCGGCTCCGCGCTTGCGCGGGGACGCTTTTTTCACCTACAATCGCGGGTGTTCGTGAAAACCCGAGGCGACCTTCAAGGTCGTGTCCGTCCCTGAGCAAACGGGGGAGAGGGCGTTTTCACGGAAAGGTTCAGGCGGCGCAGACCGAGAGAAGGCCGCGCCGTTGCCCTGCCGGAATGAGAATCCCGAGGCCGCGTGTCCAGAAGGACATGCAGAAGGCTGCAGACGGACCGCCGGCGTCAGAGGGTGTCGAATGGGCGTTTGCCCATTTTTTTTTGTTTTTTTCGAGCTTCGGCTGACTTTTGTCCGCTTAAGCTGCAGGGACGAGCCGTTCAGCACGGACGCGCCGTCAGGACGGGCCGGGATGACTCCGGCCGCAATTTAATAGGAAGTTTGATCAATGACCCAATCCGGAGCGCTTAACGAGCTCGTTGAACGTACCGTCGAAGGCATGGGCTATGAGTTCGTCGAACTCGAGCGCCTTGCCAGAGGCCTTGTCCGCGTGACGATCGACACCACCGCCGAAGGCGGCATCTCGCTTGAGGACTGCGAACGCGTGAGCGATCAGCTCACCCACCTCTTCACGGTGGAGGACATTCCCTATGAGCGCCTTGAGGTGTCCTCTCCCGGCGTTGAGCGCCCCTTGAAGCGCGCCCGCGACTGGGATCGCTTCGCCGGCGAACTCGCTCACGTCGAGCTCTTTGCGCCCCTTCACGCCGAAGGCTTCCCCGAGGCCGGCCGCCGCAAGCTCGATGGCCGCATCATCTCCATTGAAGGCGAGTCCGGTGCTGAAACGATCACGTTCGACTTCTTCGAGGTCTTCATCGCCCGCACGCCCACTGCTGCCGTTACGGCGCTCCGCGGCCGCAGGAAGAAGACGGCCGAGGTTCCCCCGTGCGCGTCACCTTCCCGCTGTCCGATGTCGACAATGCCCATCTTCTTGCTGAATTGAACTTTAAAGGTTGATTTCAATGAACTGTCGTGAAATGCTCCAGCTTGTCGACGTACTCGCAAGCGAAAAGAATGTTGCCAGGACACCGTCTTCGGCGTGCTGAGGCCGCGCTTGCCAGCGCCGTCAAGAAGGCTCAGTTCCCCGGTGAGGACGCCGACGTCGTCGTGCATGTCGACCGCGTGACGGGCGAATTCAAGGCCGCCCGCCGCTGGCTCGTCGTTGCCGACGAGGAAGGTCTCCAGGAGCCGGACCGTCAGGAAATGTATTCCGACGTCATCGACGAATATCCGGAAATCCAGCCCGGGGAATTCATCGAGCGCGAGATCGAAGTGATTGACGTCGACACGACGGGCCGCCGCTTCGCTCAGGACGCCAAGCAGGTCATCCTTCAGCGCCTGCGTGACGCCGAACGCGAGCAGATCCTCAAGGAGTTCCTCGATCGCAACGAAAGCATCGTGACTGGCACGATCAAGCGCATCGACAAGGGCGACGCCATCGTTGAAATCGGCCGTCTTGAAGCTCGCCTGCCGCGCAACCAGATGATTCCGCGTGAGAATCTCCGCACGGGTGACCGCGTGCGCGCCTACGTCGACCATGTCGGCGAGTCCAACAAGGGCCAGCAGGTGTTCCTCTCCGCACGTCCCCGAATTATCAAGAAGCTCTTCGAGCTTGAAGTCCCGGAAATCGAGGAAGGCCTCCTCGAGATCAAGTCCGCCGCCCGTGATCCGGGCGTGCGCGCCAAGATCGCCGTCTACGCCCGCGACCGCCGCATCGATCCGATCGGCACCTGCGTAGGCATGCGCGGCTCCCGCGTCAATGCCGTGACGAACGAACTCGGCGGCGAACGCGTCGACATCGTGCCCTGGAACGAGGATCCCGCCCAGTTCGTGGTCGGTGCCCTTGAGCCCGCCAAGGTCCGTTCGATCGTCATGCTCGAAGAGACCCACACGATGGAAGTCGTCGTCGACGAGGACAATCTCGCCATCGCCATCGGCCGCGCCGGCCAGAACGTTCGTCTTGCGTCCGAGCTCACCGGCTGGCAGATCAACATCATGACCGAAGCTGCCGCCGCTCAGAAGCGCGATGAGGAAGTCGCGAAGATCCGCGCCGACTTCATGGACAGCCTCGACATCGACGAGGCCGCCGCCGACGTGCTTATCGGTGAAGGCTTCTCCTCCGTTGAGGAAATCGCTTACGTTCCTGAGAAGGAGCTCTACGCGATCGAGGCCTTCGACCGTGAAACGGTCGACGAGCTTCGCCAGCGCGCCCGCAACAAGGCTTCCGCCGACGCCATCACCCGTGAAGAGAATCTGCGCAAGGCCGACGAGCCGTTGCTGAGCCTTGAGGGCATGGACAACGATCTCGCCAGCCAGCTTGTGGGCCACGGCGTCAAGACGCTTGACGATCTTGGCGAACTCGCCACGGACGATCTCGTTGAAATGACGGGCATCGACGAAGAGCGCGCGAGCAGCCTCATCATGAAGGCCCGCGAGCACTGGTTCGAATAATCAGGCGCAAGGCGAAGGGAGCGCGACCGCGAATGGCGGAGACCGCGCTCCGGACGAATCAGGATTTGTCCCCAAAGAAATGGTCTTCCGCCGCGAATGAATAATCGCCGTGCCGTCTGCGCGCGAACGTCCTTCGGGACGCAGGTGTACAGACGCAGGCACGGCAGATGTTCGGTCCGGGAAAGTCCCGCAGCGTCCCAGAGGACGCAGGGCATTCAGGCTGAAGGCATCAAGGAGAAAGGAATTTATGGCCAGCAAAACGGTAAGCGAATTCGCACAGGAACTCAAGGTGGCCGCCAAGACGCTTCTGGCTCAACTTCGAGCCGCGGGCGTCAACAAGGCGAGCGAAACGGATGAATTGAGCGAGACCGACAAGACGCGCCTGCTCGACAGCCTGCGCGTCGAGCGCACGCAATCGGCTCAGCGCAAGATCACCGTCACGCGCAAGGAACAGAGCGTCGTCAAGCAGCAGGACGGCTCCGGCCGCTCCCGTGCGATTCCGGTCGAGAGATGCGACGCAAGCGCGTCTTCGTGAAGAATCCGCAGGTGCTCGCCGAGGAGGCTGCTCGCGCTGAAGCCGAAGCCGCTCAGGCCCGCCGCGCCGCCGAGGAAAGCCGCCGCCGAAGCCTGCGCCCGTGCGGGAGGCTGAGGAGCCCGTGCTGAAGAGAGGCCCGCCGCGCCGAGGAAGCCCGCATCCGCGAGGAAGAGGAGCGCCGCGCCGCCCAGGAACGTGCCGGAAGCCGCACGCCGTGAAGCTGAAGAAGCCCGTGCTCGTGAGGAAGCTTTGAAGAAGGAACAGGAAAAGGACGAGGCCGCCCTCAAGGCCGCCCGTCGCGAGGCCGAAAAGGCCAAGCTTGATGCTGAAGTGGCCGCCGCCACTGCCAAGCGCATGGAGGCCGAGGCCGCCGAACGCCGTCGCCGCGAGGAAGCTCGCCGCAAGGCCGAGGAGGAGGCCCGCAGCATCCGCGCCATGATGAACCGCAAGAACGGAGTTCTCACCGCCAAGAAGGTCAAGCCCGCTGAAAAGCCCGCCGAAGCCCCGAAGGCCGCTGAGCAGAAGCCTGCCGCCAAGGATGACAAGGCCAAGAAGACCGCTCGTCCGCAGCGTCCGGCCGCCGAGCCGCAGCAGAATGCCGGTGATGGCCGCAAGGGCCACCCGTCCGACCGCAAGAAGGGCGGCAAGGGCGGCTCCGACCGCTTCGGTGATGAGGGTCAGCATCGCCGCACGATCAAGACGCGCGGTGAGGACGATTCCGGCAGACCGGCTGGCGCACGGCCCGCGGCCGTCGCAGCCAGGACCGCAACCGTCATGCCGAACCCGTTCAGCAGGTTCAGGAGCAGGTGGTGCGTGAAGTTCAGGTGCCTGAGACGATCAGCGTTGCGGACCTTGCCTACAAGATGGCCGTCAAGGCCACCGAAGTGATCAAGACCCTCATGAAGATGGGGCAGATGGTCACGATCAACCAGATGCTCGATCAGGACACGGCGATGCTCATCGTCGAGGAAATGGGCCACCAAGGCCGTCGCCGCCAAGCCGGACGATCCCGAAGCCATCCGGTGAACTGCAGAACGTCGAATATCCCGCTCTGCCGCGTCCGCCTGTCGTCACGATCATGGGCCACGTCGACCACGGCAAGACCTCGCTGCTCGACTACATTCGTCGTGCCAAGGTTGCGGCCGGTGAAGCCGGCGGCATTACGCAGCACATTGGTGCCTACCATGTGAAGACGCCGCGCGGCATCGTCACCTTCCTCGACACCCCGGGCCATGAAGCCTTTACGGCCATGCGCGCCCGTGGCGCTCAGGCCACCGACGTCGTCATTCTGGTGGTTGCCGCCGACGACGGCGTGATGCCCCAGACGAAGGAGGCCATTGCGCACTCCCGTGCCGCTGGCGTTCCGCTCGTTGTCGCCATCAACAAGATCGACAAGCCCGAGGCCAATCCTGAGCGCGTAAAGCAGGAGCTCGTTGCCAACGACGTCATGCCTGAAGAGTGGGGCGGCGACGTGCCGTTCTGCCCCGTGTCCGCCAAGACGGGCGCAGGTGTTGACGAACTTCTTGAAAACGTGCTGCTTCAGGCCGAAATGCTCGAGCTCAAGGCTCCGGTCGAAGGTCCCGCCCACGGCATCGTGATCGAATCCCGCCTCGACAAGGGGCCGCGGCCCCGTCGCGTCCATTCTGGTTCAGGGTGGTACGCTGCATCGCGGCGACATCGTGCTCGTCGGCCAGGAATTCGGCCGCGTGCGCGCCATGATCAACGAACTCGGCAAGGCCCAGCAGGCCGCCGGTCCGTCCATCCCTGTCGAAATTCAGGGCCTTTCCGGCGTTCCTGCCGCGGGTGACGAGGTCATCGTTCTCAACGACGAGCGCAAGGCCCGTGAAATCTCGCTCTTCCGTCAGGGCAAGTACCGCGATCAGAAACTCGCCAAACAGCATGCGACGAACCTCGCCAACCTCTTCTCCGGTGCGAACGAGGGCGAAGTCAAGACGCTGCCGCTCATCATCAAGGCCGACGTCCAGGGCTCTCAGGGAGGCGCTCATCCATGCGCTTACGAAGCTCTCCACGGACGAAGTCCCGCGTTCAGGTCGTTCATGCCGCCGTCGGCGGCATCAGCGAGTCCGACGTGAATCTCGCCGCTGCGTCGTCCGCCGTGATCATCGGCTTCAACGTCCGCGCCGACGCTCAGGCGCGCAAGGTTGCCGAGACCGAAGGCATCGACATCCGCTACTACAACATCATCTACGACGCCGTGGATGACGTTAAGGCCGCTCTGGGCGGCATGCTCTCTCCCGAACGCCGCGAAACGTCTCTCGGCCTTCTCGAGATCCGCCAGATCATCCGCGTGCCGAAGGTCGGCAACATCGCCGGCTGCCGCGTGCTCGAAGGCGTGGTTCGCCGCAATGCGTCGGTCCGACTGCTTCGCGACAACGTGGTCATCTGGACGGGCGAGCTCGCCTCCTCAAGCACTTCAGCTGACGACGTCCGCGAAGTTCAGGCCGGTCAGGAATGCGGCCTGTCGCTCAAGGGCTACGACGACATCCGTGAGCTCGACCAGCTTGAGATCTTCGAGGTGACCGAAGTCGCCCGCACGCTTTAAGAGGATCGTTCCAACATCAGGGGAGGACATGCCTTCGGGCTGTCCTCCCGTCATTGACTTTATGCAAGGGGGGCAACCTTCATGAAACCGAAGAAACCCGGCCGTTCCCTCCGAGTGGCCGACCAGATCGCTCGCGATCTCGCCGTGCTCATCCCGAAGGAGGTCCGCGATCCCCGCGTCGGCCTTCGTTACGGTGACGGGCTGCGAGATTACGCCCGACTATGCGCATGCCAAGGTCTTCTTTTACGGTGATCGGGAGCGATCCCGCCGTCTGTGAGGAAGGTTCAATGCCGCAGCGGGCATGCTTTCGCAACCATCTTTTCGCAAGCTGACGATCCATACTGTGCCGACGCTTCACTTCGCGCACGACGACAGCGCGTGAACTGCGGCTTCGAAATGGACGCCCTCATCCGCAAGGCCATGAGCGAAACGCGTCCCGAGGAGAACTGACTTGGCCAGGCGTGGAGATCCGATTGACGGCGTCATGCTCCTGACAAGCCGCTCGGCATGAGTTCGAACGCTGCGCTCCAGACGGTGCGCAGGCTTGTCAACGCGCAGAAGGCTGGCCATACGGGCACTCTCGATCCGATGGCCACGGGGCTTCTGCCGCTTTGCTTCGGCAACGCAACGAAGTTTTCCGCCGACCTGCTGCACGCCGAAAGGGCTATGTCGCCCGCGTGAAGCTCGGCGAGGTCTCGTCCACGGGCGATGCCGAGGGCGAGATCGTCGAGCGTCATCCCGTCGACGTGACGGCCGAGGCGCTCGAAGAGGCCGTCGCCGCCTTTCTGGGTGAGATCGTTCAGATTCCGCCCATGTACTCAGCCCTCAAGGTCAACGGCAAGTGCCTTTATCAGCTCGCCCGTCAGGGTGAGACGGTTGAACGTGCTCCGCGCACGGTCACCGTGCGCGAGATCGCGGCCTCCGATTTTGACGGCACGTCCTTCACACTCACGTGTCTTCCAAGGGTACGTACATTCGCGTGCTTGAGGACATCGGGCGCAGGCTTGGGTGCGGCGCTCATCTGACGGTTTCCGCGCGCGTCGGCGACCTTTCTATCGACGACGCCGTGACGGTTGAGACGCTTGAAGAATGCGGCTCTCCCGAAGAGGCCCGCCGTCTTTCTCAAGGGGCCGACTCTTCTGCAGACCTTTGAAGCCGTGACGCTTGACGAAATGCAGACGGCACGCTTCATGACGGGACAGCGCCTTGCCCTCAGGCTTACAATGCGGGGCGCGTCCGCGTATACGGACTGAACAACATGCTGTTGGGACGGCCCGCGCAACGAGCGCGGCGTCCTTGAGCTTCCTGAAAGACTATCGCACATTAAATCAACACGAGAAAATGACTCTCGAGTTATTCGTAACATTGTGATCATCGCGCACGTCGACCACGGCAAGCACACGATGGTGACTGAGCCTGCTTCGCAAAGCGGCACCTTCCGCGCTAATCAGGTTGCTGAACGCGTGATGGACTCCAACGATCTGGAACGGGAACGCGGCATCACCATTCTCTCGAAGAACTGCGCCGTCGAATACGAAGGTACGCACATCAACATCATTGACACCCCTGGGGCATGCTGACTTCGGCGGTGAAGTTGAACGCGTCCTCTCCATGGTCGACGGCGTGCTGCTCCTCGTCGACGCCGTTGAAGGCCCGATGCCGCAGACGCGCTTCGTGACCCGCAAAGGCTCTCGCCCAGGGCCTCAAGCCCATCGTCGTCGTCAACAAGATCGACCGCCCGGGCGCCCGTCCCGACTGGGTCGTCAACCAGACGTTCGACCTCTTCGACAAGCTCGGTGCCACGGAAGACCAGCTCGACTTCCCCGTGATCTACGCCTCCGCTCTCAACGGCTTTTGCCGGTCACACGACCGACGTCGAAGAGCTCAAGCAGATCGGCAACATGCGCGCCGTCTTCGACGACATCATCAAAGTACATCCCCGTCCGTGACGACGATCC
>VOFC01003256.1_pt1 | contig 13516 bp, 19 predicted proteins | sample 5384161 | NCBI WGS metagenome assembly VOFC01 (sample SAMN12384722, study PRJNA508395) | human gut metagenome | isolation source: healthy gut B | host: Homo sapiens | reverse complement strand
GGTGAAGTGAGCGAGCTCGTCGCTGGTGGTGCCGTTTGCGATTACATATACGCCGAAGGTTTCAGCCGCATAGCGCTGCCTGCGGTGAATGCCGGGCTGATGAGCCAGTTGTCGGGAGTCAGCGCGGTGCCGCCGCCGAATGCGCTGTTCTGATAGGAAGCGGATGCCATGCAGTGGGTGCCTTCGTATACGTTGTAGTCGGAAGCGCTTGCATCCATCCATTCCCAGTTGTAGCCGTCGCCGTCGTCATCGCGGATGGTCCAGCCTTCAGCGAAGGGATCGGTTTCAAAGCCCCAACCGGTTGCTGTGCCGGGTTCGGGAGTTACGGGGTTTTGGGTGGGAGGTACAGGGGTGCTGGGGAGTGCCGCCGCCGGGAATGATTTCAACATCGGTTGCGTCGTTCTGGCCGAGGAGGTATACGGTGAAGTTGTAGGTGTAACCTGCTTCGAAGGTGTAATCGTCTGCACGGCCGCCGATGTTGCCCTGAGCGGAAGCGATCCAGATACGGTCACCGGGAGTCGGGTTCGCAATGCACCAGTCATAGGTACCTGCGGGTACCTGGATGGTGACGGTGTTGTTAATAACGATGTTGCTCGTTGTGGTGTTGCCGTCTGCATTTACGGGAATCTTATACTCGAATGCATCGTACAGACCTGCGGGTGCGTTGCCGCTGGTGGTGAGAGGACCCTGTGCGGGTATCTCATTGCCGTATGCGGTTGCATCTGCATCGAGGAGCATCTGGTAACCGGAACCGTCGCCGAATACATCACCTGCGGTGAGGCTGATGGTAGCGGTGGTTGCGTTGGGATCACGATACCTTGCTTTTACAGTGATATCGGAGTAAACGGGTGCGCCGTTGTAGTCCCAACCCGTGAATACGTAACCCTCATGCTCGGGAGGTGTGGGGAAGTCGGCTTCATCAAGGACGGTGCCTGCTTCAACGGTGTAGCCGCCGGGGATGGTCTCGTTGGTGAGACCGTCAACGAAGGTTACATTATATTCGGGGAACTTCGATGGGAGCAACGGGCATGTTGTTCGTGTAAAGAACGGTTACTTCTGCGCCGGTGCCGATGGTGCCGCAAAGGGTTGCTGCGCCGGTTGCGGGATCGATAACGAAGAGCTGACCCTTGTCGTTATCAACCTTGGAGTACTGTGCCCAGAAGAGCTGGTTGGTGTTGTGATCCCAAACAGTGGACTGAACGTACTCAAGGCCGTGGCCTGTTCCGCCGATCGCGGTGCAGTTGCCGTTGGTGAGGTTGATGGAGTAGAGAACAGCATTGGTTGCTTCGTAGCTGAGACCGTATGCATTGCCGCTGCCGTCGATTGCAAGGGTCATGATGGTTTCAGCACCTGCATTGAGAACAGCAACTTCGGTAAGCGTACCGGTTGCAAGGTTTACGGTGTAGATGGAACGACCGTCTGCATCGTTTTCTGCGATAGCGTACATTTCGCCTTCTGCATGGTTGTATGCCATAGCAACAACAACGCGGCCTGCGCTGGTGCCGGGGTATGCAACCTGGTGGGTGTCAGCGTTCATGATGTAGAAGCGGGTGTCGTTGGTGTCGCTGTCATACATGAAGCCGTATACATTGCCGCCTGCGAATGCGCCGCCGAAGGTGGAGCCCATTGTGCCGAAGTTTTCGATAACGCTGGGATCATAATCAGCGAAACCGCCCCAGATGCCGGAAGTGCCTTCGGGATCGAATGCGATGTAGCCTTCAAAGGTTTACAGTGGGCAGAGACTCGGTTACGGTAACGGTTGCGGAACCGGAAACGGTGGGATCTGCAACGGAGGTTACGGTAACGGTGGTGGTGCCTTCCGCAACGCCGACAACAACGCCGTTTTCGTTAACGGTTGCGATCGCGGTGTTTGCGGTGCTGAAGGTAACGTTCTTGTTGAACGCTTCTGGGGAGAACCGTGTAAGCAACGGTTGCCCTGCGGCCGGCGGGGACGGAAACTGCTTCAACATTGATTGCGTTGGGGTTACGGGTGCGCCGACGTATACATTGTCAACGGTTGCGTAATCACCGGGTTTGTCAAGGAACTGTCCTTCTGGTAGGTCCAGGAAATGGTGTGTTCACCTGCGGTGAGCTCAACTGCATAGGTGGTCAGGTTTCAACGCGGTTCCACTTCATGGTTTCGGTACCGTCAATGAAGAGCTGGAGGCCATCCCAAACGGTGTCGCCGAAGCCTTCGCCGAAAGAGCATAAAGTCGAACTGGAGGATGTCACCTGCTGCCGCGGTAACCGTGGTGGAAACCGTGGAGGTGGAGTTTGCGACGTTGACGTTGGTGCTCTTTGCAGCATCGCCGTCTACGATCCAAGGATGGTCGCCTTCAGAAGTGAAGGTGAGGGTTCCGCCTGCAACGTTGAGAGCCTCATTGAGGTTCGCAGCGTCTGCGGGTGCTGCAGCGGTACCGGTCTTGGGCGCGGTGCTAAGACGCGGATCGTTCGCCGCAGGGGTCTCTGCCATGACAGGAACGGTAACCAGAGAGAGTACCATCATGACTGCCATAAGCATTGCGAGGAATTTCTTCATGCGTGAATCTCCTTCCAAAGAATTATAAGTCTAATATCCTCTGCGGATCCCGCTTCGGATAATAGCTTTGAAGCAAATGACCGATTCGAGTGAGCTGCGAACGCCGAATTGTGCCGTTGTTCCCACATACTCTATGGTCGATTAATATTATATCAAATCTTTCGCAAACATGCAAACAATTTTTTGCATTATTTTGATTTATTTTTGACACAATCTTTTGCCGCATATTCCCTTTAATTCAAAGTGTTTTTCTATATTACCTGTATTAATCTTCCTCAATATCGCGAAAAAAGAGCGGAGAATTTTAAAAATTATTTGAAATTTTATATAGACTGTTTTGACGTTCTTTTTCATTTGAGCGTGCGGTAATACTATTCGATTTTAAATTCTTAGCAGAGCTGATTGCAAGCGCTCCGCATCACGTGCTCCGCCGATTCACACGCTCCGCCGCACCGAAAACACGCCAATATACGGCTTGTGCGGTTGACATTTGCCGACCGCAATTGTAAAATTAACATGCGTTCGGCGGCAATGCCCGCTTTATCGCCATGCATCCGAAAAGCCGAATCAAATGCGGTTCAACTTTGCAGATTTGCTCAACTTTTCGGTTCAGAAACTTTTTGGAGACAAAACTATGCGCTTTATTCCGCTTTTCAGCGGTTCATCGGGAAAATTGTTCCGTTATTCAAACGGAGAAGGCGACCCTGCTTGTTGATGCGGGGCTGACCGGCAAAGCTGTTTGCGGGCGTTGGCTTCCGCGGGCATCAATCCCGCCTCTATTGACGGCATTCTTGTTACACGACCATATTGACCACACCCGCGCCGTCGGAATACTTTCACGCAAGTACGATATGCCCGTTTATGCCAATGCCGGCACATGGGAGGCAATGAATCCCATCGTGAAGCAGGTGGATTTCAGGAACGTGCGTGTTTTTCGCACAGATGAAGATTTCTATATCGGAGACATCAATATTCTTCCTTTCAAAACGCCGCATGACGCAAAAGGCGTCCGTCGGCTTCATATTCATCATCAGCCGTGGAAGCAAGCTTGCGTACATGACCGATATCGGCTGCGTTCACGAATCCATGCTGAATCAGGCTGCGGGAGCACAGCTTGTTTTCATTGAATCGAACCACGATGTTCAAATGCTGAAAACCGGCCCTTACCCTTATGTGCTTAAAAACGCATTCTGTCCGATAACGGGCATCTCTCCAATGCGGACTGCGGTGCAGCGTTTGTCCGCCTGTATTCAACCGGGTTCGTCGAGCCGTACTCGGGCATTTGAGTCAGGAAAACAACACCGAAGAGACGGCCTTCTCAACCGTTACGCAAGCGCTTGAAGCGGCGGGAATATCCGATATGCAGCTTGTTGTTGCAAAAAGCGCGACGGAGTCACCGGAGTTTTTGAAGTTTGATTTATACACGCCGCCGAACCGTCGGAGCCGAACGGAGGCTGCCGAATCCGGCGTATCGGTTCAAAAGGTTTTATTATGAAAATCAGAATTATCTGCGTTGGCAGACTGAAAGAAAAATTTTATACGGACGCCGTGAACGAGTTTCGCAAACGCCTCGGAAGGTTTGCGGAAGTTGAGATTACCGAACTTTGCGGACGAACGCGCGCGGAGGGATTAAGCCCGGCGGAACTTGAGCAGGTCAAGGCAGCGGAATGCAGCCGCATCCTTGAAAAAAAATCTCACGAGAGGACACGGTTATTGCGCTTGATATTGCGGGAAAACAGCTTTCATCAACTGAGCTTGCGGATAAACTTTCCTATTATATGTTGAACGGCAGAAGCCGGCTTGTTTTCGTAATCGGCGGCTCAAACGGGCTGAATGACAGTGTGCTGCATCGTGCCGACTTCAGGCTCAGCTTTTCAAAGCTGACGTTTTCGCACCAGATTTTTCGGATCATGCTGCTTGAGCAGATCTACCGTGCCTTCAAAATCATGAACAACGAACCGTACCATAAATAAACAACCCGTTCCCGCATGGGCGGCAAAACAATAAAAAGAAGGAAATGACAGAAAATGATGAACGAAAAAGAGCTGCCCGTTTACGCCGCATTGGACAGAATGGGTATTGAATATACCCGCATTGAACATCCTGCTGCCGCAACCATGGAAGCATGTGCCGCGATCGGCGAAGGCACCGGTGCAAGCCACTGCAAAAATCTGTTTCTCACAAACAGGCAGGGCACGGCATTTTTTCTTGTTATGCTCGGCAGCAGCAAAAAATCGAACCGCATCGGTCAGCAAACAGCTCGGCGTTGCAAGGCTGAGTTTCACAACGGCGGAACAGCTCGAAAACATACTCGGACTCACCCAAGGTTCCGTGACGGTCACGGGACTTCTTAACGACACAGCGCACTGCGTCCACGTTGCAATCGACAGAGACCTGCTCAATGAGGAACGCATACTGATTCATCCAAACATAAACACTGCGTCCCTGGTCGTTAAAACAAGCGACATCCTGCGTTTTCTTTGACCTGCTCGGATACGAATTCACACCGATTGCGGTTGAAGACGCGGATGCTGCCGTCCAGAGCGATTCACTTTGCACGGATAAACCGCCGAACGTTTTCTGTTGCAAAACCGCCGTGCAGAGTATAATAGAATATGCCGAATTCTGCGGGATACAAGTCGCTTTTGTCAAAGCCCCTTGTATGCGAACACGCAAAAAAGTCGAACGCGTTCCGAATCCGGCTTTCGGAGCTGCAAAAAATTAAACAGATTGAAAAAGGATTTTTTAATGGATAATAACGGCAGCAACGCCGCAATTCGCGGCAAGGTTCATTTCATCGGCATCGGCGGCTGTTCGATGAACGGGCTTGCACAGATTCTGCGCGGGCGTGGATTCGAAGTTCAGGGGTCGGACAGCACAACATCCCCCTTCACAAAGCGGCTTGAGGAACTCGGCATTCCCGTTTTCATCGGACATGATCCGAAAACGTTGAAGGCTGCGGCACTGTTATATATTCAGCCGCAATAAAACCCGACAACCCGGAACGCGTCCGTGCGCGCGAACTCGGCATTCCGAAATCGAGCGTTCCGTTGCTCTCGGAATTATCAGCCGAAGCTATCGCGAAGTCATCGGAATTGCCGGCTGCCACGGCAAAACAACAATCACCTCCATGCTTGCACTCATTGCCGAAAACGGCGGACTTGATGCGACCGTTCATGTCGGCGGCATGGTTGATTTTCTGCACGGCGGCATTCGCTTGGTTCCCACGAACTTTTTGTTACCGAAGCATGTGAATACGTTGAAAGCTTTTTTGACGCTGCATCCAACGGTTGTGCTTATCAACAATATCGACAACGATCATCTTGACTATTTCAAGACAATGGATAACATCGTCAATGCGTTCCGCAAATTTGTTGCAAGAATGCCCGCCGACGGTTTGTTTGTCGGCTGCACCGACGATTCGCATGTGCGGCAACTGCTCGGCGAATTCGGCGGCAGAAAACAACATACGGACTTGACCTCACCAATTCGCCGGATTATTACCCTGCGGATGTGCATTATGATGAACTCGGCTGCGCTTCCTTCGACCTTATGCACCGCGGGGAAAGACTCGGAAGAGTCACGCTTAATGTTCCCGGACAGCACAATATGCTCGATGCAATTGCAGCATCCGCCGTTGCACTTGAACACGGCACGGATATTCAAACGGTCATAACCCGCACTTGCCCGATTCCGTTCGGTGCAGCGCCGCTTCGAATACTACGGCGAACGAAACGGCGTTCGTGTTTTCCATGATTATGCGCATCATCCCGCCGAAATTCGCGCCGCAATGGACTGCGCACTGCGCACTCCGCACAAAAAGCTTTTTGTTGTTTTCCAATGCAACAGCTTCACCCGCGCAAGAACGCTCTTCACCGAAAACGTTGACTGTTTCAGGGGCGCGGACAAAGTGCTTGTGCCCGATATTTACCCCCGGCAGGGAGAAGGACGACGGCTCTGTTCACGCGCGCGACATGGTTGCGGGCATCAATGCCCAAACGAACAACGCCGAATACATGCCGACTTTTTGAGCAGATTAACGATTACCTGCTGCACAATGCTGCTGCCGGAGACATCGTTCTGACGCTCGGAAGCGGCGATGTTTATAAACAAACCAAGCTTTTTTTGGAGTAAAGCGATTAATTAATCAAAACACTTACCTCATATGAAAAAACTTAGTTGCGGAATACTTTTGTTTATTTCGGTTCTCATCTGGGGCATAACTTTTGTTGCGCAAAGTGATGCCTCGGCGCATATTGAGCCGTTCACCTTTAATTTTGTTCGCTTCTTAATCGGTTCGGCGGTGCTTTTGCCGTTCATTCCGATATTCGGCCGATTTGAAGCAAAAAAGCAGCAAACAGCTCGGCGATTGATTCAGCCCCGGCAGCTCATGAAAAAAAAGCAGTTCAAAAAAGCTGCTTGTCGGCGGCATTCTTTTGGGCATCATGCTCTGCATTGCCTCAAATTTGCAGCAATTGGGCATTACAAACGGCGACCCGTCGGCAAAGCCGGGTTCATAACCTCCGTTTATATAATGCTTGTTCCTGTTGTGGGATTGTTTTTCAAAAAAAAGACACATCCGCTGATTTGGCTCTGCGCCGTCGTATCAGCTGTCGGATTGTATTTTTGAGTGTTGACCCTGCACGCGGAGCGTTCAATATTGAGTTGTCCGATCTTGCGTACCTTGGATGCGCAGTGTTTTTCGCTGTGCAGATAATCCTTGTTTCGATTTACTCCCCGCAGGTGAACTGTATCGCTCTGAGCTGCATTCAATTTGCTGTTGCGCCGTGTTCAGCGGTATCGGCATGTTGTTTTTGAAACGCCCTCATTTGGTGCAATACTGAATGCCGCAGGGCCGCTGCTCTATGCGGGCATTCTGAGCTGCGGAATAGCTTATACCCTGCAAGTTATCGGGCAGCGCGCCATAGACCCCGCGATCGCTTCCCTGATTATGTGCCTTGAATCCGTTTTTCGGTAATTGCAGGTTTTTTATTGCTCAATCAGCGTATGACCCGCGCGTGAAATTCTCGGCTGCGGAATCATGTTTGCCGCCACGGTCGCCGCACAGCTGATTCCTTCAACACAAAAAGAAAAACAGCCGCAATTAACTTACGACTGCATATAAGCGCCGCTGAACATTTCGGCATTAAACCCCTGCGAATCGATTGACCCGCAGGGGTTTGAGTTTTGATTTGCACATATCGTTCTCAACACTCCTCCGCTTTCATAAGCAGCTCAAACTCCTCGCAAACAACGGGAATGTCCTGAGAAAATTCAAGTCCGCAGGCAGCATATTCGTCCCGGAAGAAATCCTCGTGAACCTTGCGCCAATAGGCAAGGCTTTTGTCGCCCTCGCCCTCGCAGAAAAGCATGATGCGCACTTTACGTCACAAAACGGAACAATGTAGACCTTTGTTGTTCTGATAACGCAGACCGCCTCATCTCGGGAGTTCAGTATGATGCTGTATTCTCCTCCGTCGGAATCGGCTCATTATCGATTTTGTAAAAGCTCCTCGGCGGAAGCCGTGCCCGTTTTTATGCCGCGCAGCACAAGTTCGGCAAGCTTGTCCGGTGCGCCGCCGAATTGCCACGCCTCGTATTCATTATGTTTGATGCCATTTTTCTCGGCAAATTTGCTCCAAAGCTGCTCTGCTGTCATATTTTTCACCTTCTTTTTAATGCAGTAAATACGTTGATGCCCCCGTTCCGCCCTCGCCTTCGGTCAATGCACGGTGGTAAAATGCTCAATGAGTTTTGCAAGCGTAACAATCGGGGCCGAACGATAATAAAAACCTGCCCGACGGTTCAACTTGTTGCAGCTTATAACTCAGCTGCGGAGTTTTTGCATTCGCCCCCTTCGAAAGCTACATATACCTAAATTTTTTATTCAATTTCCGTAAGCCAGTTAAGCTGCTGAATCATATTATCGGTGCAGCGCAGCTCACGGGACATTGCATCGATCTGCTTTTTGAAGCGCGCGAACGTCCACGGTGCTCAAAATCACAATTTCGGAACGGGTCACGCGATCGCACAAGCTGCTTGCATTGCCCGCAAGATCGCGATAAGCATCGATTTTTATTTTCAGGCAATCACGCTTTGCAATAAGCTCAGGTAATGCTTTTCCGTCGGGAGTTTTTTGTGGTACAATTGCATATATTTATCTTTGCGATCAGGTACTCCAGCCGCGCAATGCAGCCGTCCAGCTCCGAAATCAGCTCTGCGGGATCCTCTTCGGGGTTTTCTTCCCTGCTGAACCTTTGAATTTCTGTACAGCCTTGAATTCAATTGTTCAATGCGGCGATTTAAATCCGCTCTTTCCTGCAATGCTTCTGCAAGTTTCATTTTATGACCATACCTTCCGCCGCAGCGAAAGCTTCCTTTCTTTAATTTTTATATCAGCTTTTTGCGGAATGATATCGCTGCCGTGAAAACGGCTAAAACCGCAAAGCACATATGTCCCAGCCGCTCAAACGCACATCAAAGCGGTTCAATACGCACTTATTCGTTCCGTTTAATCCTCCGCAAATTGTCCGAGTATGCTGCGGTATTTATGATAGAACTCCTCAAATCCGCCGTTTTCGATGCTGCTCTCATGTTTGCTGTCAGCTCGTTGTAGAACCACAAATTGTGCAGCACACAGAGCCGCATACCGAGCCGTTCGTCAGCCTTAAGCAAGTGACGTATATATATGCGCGGGGTAACTTTTTTGCATGCGGGACAACCGCAGCTCTCCGCTATCGGCCGGGAATCAAGTTTGTATTTTTCGGCGAGCAGCCGCATTTTGCCGCTCCAAGTGAAAAACATTTGCCGTGCTGTGCATTGCGCAGCGGCAGCACGCAAAAAATCCACCCCGCGATGAACAGCCTCAAGGATGTTCAGCGGCGTGCCGACACCCATTAAATAGCGCGGCTTGTCTTTTTGGCATATAGGGTTCAACTGCCTCAATTATATCGTACATTTCATCGGCAGTTTCGCCGACGGCAAGCCCGCCTATCGCATAACCCGCAGCGGGAACCTGCGCGATCTGCCGCATGTGACGAATGCGAAGATCCGAATATGTTCCGCCTTGATTGATTGCAAACAGCAGTTGATTCGGGTTGAGCGTGTCCTCAAGCGCGTTGAGCCTGTCAATTCGGCACGGCAGCGATGGAGCCAGCGCGTGGTGCGTTCAATTGAATTTTCAACGTATCCCCGCGGTGCAGGATTCTGAATGCATTCGTCAAATGCCATTGCGATCGTTGACGCAAGGTTGGACTGGATACGCATGGATTCCTCCGGGCCCATGAAAATCTTCTTCCCATCGATATAGGAAACAAAGCTCACGCCTTCCTCACGGATTTTTTTCGCCTGTGTGCAAGCGAAAAGACCTGAAAACCGCCACTGTCCGTCAAAATCGGTGCATCCCAATTCATGAATTTGTGCAGACCGCCGAGCCTGCGTATAAGCTCATCTCCCGGACGAATATGCAGGTGATATGTGTTGGAGAGCTCCACCTGACAACCGATTCGACGCAGATCATCCGTTCCCGCTCCGCCGCGAATTGCAGCCGCAGTGCCGACGTTCATGAAAACGGGAGTTTCAATTTCGCCGTGAACCGTGTGCATCCTGCCCCTTCGCGCATTGCCGCAGGTCGTTATCAATTCAAATTTTCCGTTCTGCATTTTTTTCCGTTCTGCATCAATCCCGCTCGCTGTCCGTGTATTTATAAATAAAAATCGGAATCGGAGGTTCCTTTTTTCCAATTGTGAAAAAAGTTGAAATAACCTGAAACCTGTCGCTGTCGATTTCGCGAAGCAATTCAAGCAGCGTGTCCCGTTCCTCGAATCCCGTCGCCCCTCCGTGGTAGATGGTTACACACATCAATCCGCCCTTTTCAGCAGTTCAAGCCCCGCCGAAATTGCGGCAAAACTCGTGTCCGCATGGGTAAAAATTCTGTGGTCGCCCCCGGGCAGCCAGCCAAGGTTGAAAACAATGCAGTCCACCGTCTCCGGTTCGGCATAATTCGCCATATTCGAATGGGAATCAAGGTGAACCTCCGCCCGCAATCCGCGTGCGGCAAGCAGAGCGTTTGTGCTGTCCACCGCTTCCTGCTGAATATCAAAGGCAATGACGCGCCCGTAGGGACCGACAAGTTCGCATAAATATGCCGTGTCACGTCCGCGGCCCGCCGTTGCATCGATGCCAGAACGCGCCTGCCCCCGATGCGGCCGTTTATAATGCTGTGTACAAGTTCTGTTGCGTTCATGTTACTAATTATATCAGCCGAGTTTTAATCATGCAACCGCACGAATACGAATAGTTTCAATATTTCCCGGGAAATGCCGCCGAAAAGCCGCTTTTTGCCGAAAACCTTTCCCGAAACAATTTATTTCCCGAGAAATAACGCTTATCGGACGACGCGGCATGTTCCGACGCCGTAGTATTTGAAAACACTCAAAACCTCGCGCGTTATAACCTCACCCGGCATGACCGGAGGAATTGCGGGAGGGCAGCCGACGGTGGAAATTGAGCAGATTCTGCCGAGGCAATCCTCCGCAGGCAGCAGCTCGACGGGCTCAGCAGAGCTTCGCGCGGGAAACCGCGGCGGGCGGAAACGGAATTTTCGGCGGTTCCGATACAATTTTCGGCTTTTTCGGAATATTCAAAAGTGCGTTGCTCAACCTTTCGAAATGCACGGCGGGAAGCAGCGGCGACAGCATAAAGACTATAAAATCATCGTCAAAAAACTCCGAAAATACGCCGTCATTTTCCAGCATATGAGCCATATCCGCGCCTGTATAGCCAAACGGTTTCGGGCGAAGCGTGAGTTTTCAGCGGTTCGATTCAAACACATTGAAACCGTGTAAAAGTCAGTTTCGTTTAAGCTCCGCAGCCTGCTGAAGAAAAACCCGCAAGCTCGGCGCAAAATTTCTCCGCCGATGCGTTAAATGCATCAAGGGACTGCAGAATTAAATACGATGGGCTGCTTGACCCAAACACCGAAAAGGCCGCTTTTGCTTTTTCCGTCATGCCTTCGGCGCATTTCTTTTCGGGAAATATGCAGCGCCGCCCGTCAGCACGGGCAAAGTTTTATGCGCCGAATCGCAGCAAATATCCGCACCGGCTTCCGTCGGATGAAAGCGGAATGCCGAAAAATCGCGCTGCTCGGCTCCGCCTTTCGGCAAAAATCGAAGGTATGCGGCGCATTATCCACCGCAAACACCGGCAGTATGGCATTCGCGGGCAATACCTGCAATATCAAGAACGTTTCCGAGATAATCCGGCTTGGACATAGACCGCCGCAGACGGCGCGGCAGGCCGCGCGCAGCGCGAACATCGGCCGGAGTGATGGGGGCAGCGTGATATGTCCTCCGGCCGCAGGGCGGGAGCCATACGGGCTGAATGCCGAGCAGCGGCATTCACAAACGCCTTGTGCGCATTTCTGCCGGCAAGAATGAGCGGCGAAGCATTCGGTTCATCGGGTGAATCGAACCGACACGTTTCGCCGTTCCGCCGTTCGCAAAAATCGGCCGCAAGCAGATACAGCATTACCTGTATGCACAAGCGTTGACCCGCCCGCCGAATAGAATGTATCGGCTCCGAACAGGCGGCTTGCATTTCTTTCGCTCTCCGCAATTATGCCGTCAGGTGCAAAAAAGCTCGTCCGCACCCGTAATTTCGGTTATATCAAGACTTTCGCAGCCAAGAACAGAAACACCCCTTATGTCCGGCATATGCAGCCGTGCGGCATCGCTTTTGCGTAATTATTTACAAAATCGCATATCGGTGTTTTCGATTGATAAAGCGTTTTTAAGCAGACACCACGCGGACAAAATCACGCGGGTGCATTTGCTTCATCGGATTCCGCTGCCTTGATCTCGCGTGCAACGGCAAACCATCAGCGCGCATTCCATCCTTTGCGGAACAGGTCGCAGCCGTATTATAAAATGCCGCGAACGGAACCCGTGGAATGATACGCATTGGCACAGCCGCCGGAGCAATAGAGCCTTGCCCAGCAGTCCCGGCACTCCTTGCGCGCATAAACATTGCAGGCGGCGAATTCATCGCGCACGGCGGTGTTTGTAACGCCCGTCCAAATGTTTCCGAGCAGGAATTTTATCATCCCCACAAATTGATGGCAGGGATACAGATCGCCCCACGGAGTGACCGCCATGTATTCCGTGCCGGAACCGCAGCCCGATATGCGCTTATATATGCACGGGCCGCCCGCAAGGTCAATCATATAGTGATAGAACGTGAACGGTTTGCCCCTCGTCATCGCGCTTGAGCATAAGTTCGGCAAGTTGTTCGTATTGTTCGAACACTGTCGGCTTATCCTGTTCGGTAAGCGCAGCGGGTCGCCCGCACCTGTCGCCAACGGGTTCCATGCTCAATTCGGAAAAACCGAGATCGAGCATCACCTTTATGTCCTCCAGAAAATCGGGGGTTTGCGTGAGTAAACGTGCCCGCGCATATAATACCCCTTGCCCCTTGCGCGCTTCAACAAGCTTTGGAACTTCGGAACGATGGTTTCAGCTGCCCTTGCCCGCATAGCTGTCCACGCGATACCTGTCGTGAACTTCCTTCCGTCCGTCAAGGCTTCAGAACGACGTTGCTCATCTCCGATTTGCAAAATCGATAACATCATCGTCAATGCATCCGTTGGTCGTGAGCGCGTAAACGAAAGTTCTGCCCGCCTGCTTTTCAATGCTGCGTGCATATTCCACAAGCTGCTTCACAAACATCAAAAATTCATCAGCGGCTCACCGCCGAAAAAGTCAACCTGGTTGCGTCATTAGTAGTTGTGTATCTGGACGATAAATAATAAGCACCATTATACAACCACATTCTCTTGTTAGATTCTAATTTTCCGTTTTTCTTTATTCGCATAGAATTGTACCATAAAACTCGTGAACAATTCTACCGCAACTTTGGACTACGCCTGAGAAAAGTCGAACAGTTTTCTGCGGACTTCCTCGCTCAATCATAAATCAATTC
>VOFC01003308.1_pt1 | contig 13517 bp, 21 predicted proteins | sample 5384161 | NCBI WGS metagenome assembly VOFC01 (sample SAMN12384722, study PRJNA508395) | human gut metagenome | isolation source: healthy gut B | host: Homo sapiens | reverse complement strand
AAGAATGCGCAGAATTCCCTCGTCGTAGGACGCTTCCTCCATAAGGCGGAGTCGATATATCATTTGTGAAAATTCCTCACTGCAAATAAGCTCTGAAGCGATTCGGAGGTTTACTGCTTTATCATAATCGCTTATGCCTACTCCATCGCACGCAAAGTCATCCAAGCCTATATGTAACTGCTCTACGGCTTTCTCTGATAAACCGGTATATGCGACCGCAGCCCTTGCACTGACATCCGGGTTCCTCGTATCACTGAGTCCCAGCAAATAATCCGTAGACACACCGAAATGCTCAGCGATTTTTGCTAACGCAATAACATTAGGCGCACTTTCGCCTAGCTGCCAATTAGTTATTGTTTGCCTCGTAACGCCAAAGGTATTACCCCAGTCATCTAGAGTCTTCTGCTCTTGGGAGCAAAGCTGAATGAATCTGGAAGGAAATGCGTATGTTCTGTCAAGTTTAATTGCTTGTCGGCTCATGTGACATCCTCTTCCGTAAATAATATTAACCTGTTTAGCATGCACTGTTGACTTTATTTACTTTCTATGGCATAACAGTAACACACACGGACTCCGGGGTCAAGTGCTGATAAAGGAAAATGTAAACAAAAGAAAAAAGGAGAGCAGTGCCTATGGCAGAAAATAAAAACAGAAGATTTTTGAAAACGATACTTTGATTACCAGCTTTGTTCCCCCTGACTTAACAGACGTTGGTCAGGGAACTTTGCTTTATGAAGCATATCATCACAAACTGCGCTATTGTGAGGGAGTAGGTTGGATAGTATATGGCGAAGGTACATGGACTCAGTCTGAAACAGGTGCACAGGGATATTCTCAGCAGCTTACCGACCTTCAAATGCAGAAAGCAGAGGCTATGCAAATGGCAGAAATAAAGGCCTCCAATGCGATATCGTCTAACTCTCAGAACTTTGCAAGTTATGTAATGACAAGGCGATCATCGGCAAGAATAGCCTCGGCATTAAAAAGAAGCCAAGCCGAAGATGAGTATAAAAGCGTCAATGCTAGATGGCGATCCACTTATTCTTAATACACCTGATGGAGAAATAAATCTGGAGACAGGCGATGCAGCCGCATGATCCCGAACATTTCATCACGCATATGACAAGCAATGCTCCGTCAGACAAGGGTGCAGAACTATGGGCTGAATTCATTCGCCAGATATCCTGTAACGATGAGGAATTAGCAGGTTTTCTTAAGCAGATTGCAGGAATGGCCGCTATTGGCAAGGTATACGAAGAGAGACTGTTCATCGCACTCGGAAGTGGCGGCAATGGAAAGAGCACATTTTTCAATGCTCTCCAAGAGGTACTCGGAGATTACGCATGCACTATACGCTCTGAGCTGCTAGTAGCGAGCAATGACAGCGGGAAAAAGTTTGAATATGCAAGCTTACGAGAAAAAGCGATTTGCCGTTGCAGAAGAACTCGGAGAGAACAGGCAACTGGACTCCGCACAAGCAAAGCAGTTGTGCAGCACTGGAGATATCAATGCTCAATTCAAAGGAAAAGATGTGTTTTACCTTTAAGCCCTCGCACACTATTGTGCTGTGTACGAATCACATGCCGTCCGTAAAGGTAATTGACAGCGGCACATGGGATCGACTGATTGTGCTCCCTTTCAGCGGGCGATTTAGAGGGCAGGCCAATGAAATAAAGAATTACGGCAATTATCTTGCAAAAGAACTGTGGTGGGGCTATTTTGCAGTGGGTGATTGACAGTGCTCGGGAATATATACAGAACGACTATAAGCTTATCATACCGAATTGTATCAGCAGCGCAATTGAACAGTATCGTCAGGAGAACGACTGGCTTACTGACTTTTTAACGAGTATATTGCACTGGACAAAATGAAGATACATACGGCAACGAGCTTTATGAAGCGTATACCACGTTCTGCAACGAGCATGGAGAACGCACCTTGCCTATGTCGTCAGTAATCCCGATGATAGCATCCAAGGCAGGCGTTATGAAAAAGCGCACAAAAAAGGGGTAATGTGTACTGTGGGCTGCGAATAAAGGATGAGTTTGAGAGAGCCGGTTAATGCAAACCAGTGGAAGGTGGTGTAGGTGTTTTTATCCGATTTTATTTTGAACAAAGAATAAGAGAGACAATTAAACCCTACACCGCTATACACATCTTGACACCCTTTCCACCGCTGCGCGGCGGAGCCTTTTGCTTAACAGCGCTATCGTCGCTTCGCCCGACAGCTCGTTTGGTCTCATAGCTGTTCTATTCGCCCCGGTTAATCATTGCTACCGTTTTTGATATTGCTATCGGCGAATGAATAACTATCGTATACAAATACGCCCGGCATTTATAGTAGGCTGCATATTGACCAAAACAAATCGTCCTGCTTTCGGTGAGTCAATAAACTCACCATGAATAACACGATGGTATACAAGCTTGGCTATCGCTTGCTTTTGCGTTAGACTATTACCATAAAATGTGCCTATCTGGTACGAAAACTACGAACAAATCCAGCCTGAGAAATCAACAAAAAACAGAGCCGTTCAAAAATGCCGTGTTGCCTTGATGTATCAACGCTTTGCGCTCTTAACGACAACTTCGTAAAGCTCATGGCATGGTACGATAACGAGTGGGGCTTCTCTTGCAAGATGCTCGACCTCACCCGCCACATCGACAAGATTCGCAAAGGCATAATTTTTGCCGAAAAACCGCCGATCCGCATGAAATCCGAACGGTTTCGGAACTTTTAAGCTAAGTATGAAAACTGTTGCCAAGTGCGATAACGATCGGCTGATACGAAAAACTATTAAAATGGCCTCTTTTGCTTGATAGTTTCAGGCAGAAAGAGGCTGTTTTGCTGATATAGAATCGCCCTGCCGCATTAGGCCGGTTGATACAATAAAACATAAGAATAAAGACTGCATCGATGCGGATTTATTATACGTTTTTCATCCTATGACCTCGCTGAGCACTTTCACGAAGAATATGACGAGGACGCATATCATTATCGGCTTTACGGCCTTGCTGCCGCCTTTTTTGAAAAAAGCTTGAGCCGAGCCAGTTGCCGGCAATGGAAAACAGTCCGGCGACGAGCCCGACTGCGAAAATTACCTTGCCGTTTATGAGGAAAACTACAAGCGCCGAGATGTTCGTTGCGAGGTTTATAGCCTTGCTGACGCCGTTTGCCTCGGTAACGGGCATGTGCGCAGCGGCCGTCAGCAGCAGGATGAGGAATGTTCCGTGCCCGGACCGTAAAGCCGTCGTAAGCGCCAATAACAAATGCTATGACGCAGCTCAAAAGCATGGTCTTGAGCTTTGAATACGGCTCGCGCTCGCCGCTGAGCGCTTTGCCTTTCATGACGTACAGCGCCGTCAGCGGAAGAATGACAAGCATGATTATCTTGAACACACCGTCGTCAATAAGCAGCGCAAGGTTTGCGCCGCAAGCTGAGCCTGCCAGCGCGAACAGCACGCAGAATATCGCCTGTTTCCAGGGGATAAAGCCGCTTTTCGTGTAGCGCACAGTGGTGAGCGTCGTGCCCATGGCGGAGCTTACCTTGTTAGTCCCTATGGCAAAGTGAACGGGGAAGCCAGCTATGAGATAGGCAGGAAGCGAGATAAGCCCTCCGCCGCCGGCAACGGCATCGACAAATCCTGCAAGAAAAACGAGCGGACAGACGATTAGGTATTGAATTATCGAAATTTCCATGGCCTTACTCGGCAGTCTCCCACAGCAGCATATTGTTTTTGCATTCTGCTTTCAGCTGCCCCTTGTCCATGAGCCACGCGAGGTATGACTTCACGGTGCTGCCGACAAGCGCGTATTGCTCAAAGCTCATCTCAAGCGCATATTCGTCAAAAAGCCGTTTGAGAAGCGCTTCAAAAATTCACGGGCTGCGTGCAAATAGACTTGATACGTCCGGCAATCTCATTGACGGTGTCGATATTATACTGCGCAAGCTCGCTTACGTCCTCGCAGGCCTCCGCATGCGCCGGAACGAAAAATGCGGCTTTAAGATACTTGACCTTTTCGAGCGTGTCGAGATATGCCTGCACGTCATATAAAAGCCGATACGGTATTTTTCGAGTGTTGCACGGCTTGCAAGGCAGTCGGCAAGGAACACAACATTATCCGGCGTTCTGAAGCCGACCATTTCAAAACAGTGTCCCGGCAGAGGAATGATCTCAAAGCCCTCCGGGAAGCTCGGCGGATGCAAGCTCGTCCGCGTCCGACTCCTGCGCCATCAAAAACTTGTGCCGCAGCGCCTTCGGCGGAAAAGCCGCCGTAAAGAAGCGCCGGCTCGAGCAGCGTGTGGCGCGTAAAGTCGCGCTCAACGCCCGGAGCATAGACCTTGCATCCGGTCTGCGCCTGAAGATATTGCAGCCGCCGATGGTCTGCGTGGGAATGGGTGCACAGTATCGCGCGCAGCGTCCAGCCGTTTTTGTCAAGTATCTGCCGCACCTTTCGGCCGGCCTCCTTGTCGTTGCCGCTGTCGATAAGATAAACGCCCTTATCCCCGTCGAGATAAAGCCCGATCTTGGCAGGGCAGTTAATATAATAAGTGTTGTTTAAAACCTGAATAAGCTCGTACATCATATCACCTCATTTAATTAATGTAGTTTATCATAAGTTCATTTTCCGGGCAATAAAATCCTTGCAGAAATATTTAATTGTGCTATACTTACTTCTGTTCGTTTGGAACAATTTTGATTGAAACCGGGCGATAATATTGTTTGTAAATGAAAATGCCGATCTGTACAGGCACCTGACGTTTGCCTCGGTCGGCGGATTTTTCGGTGCGTATGCGATACTGTGCCGCAGCGGAATACTTGCCAGCGCGCAGACCATGAACCTGCTGGAGCTTACGCTCAATGCGCTGCGCGGCGACGCGGTCGCGGTGCTGCTGCATCTGGGTGCGCTCGTGCTGTACGTTGCAGGCACGATGATTACGGTGCTTTTGCCGCACTTTTTTCGGCATCGATATGCGCCGTGCAGCGCCTGTTATCGACGCGCTTGCCTGTGTTGCCCTGTGCTTCATTCCGGCCGATGCAAACGTTATCCTCGCGCTGTATCCCATATTCTTTGCAATGAGCGTGCAGTGGAGCACCTTTTCCGGAGCTAAAGGGATTTGTAAGCTCAACCATATTCTCCACAAACAATACAAAGCAGGCCTCGCTTGCTTTTGCGCAGTATATAACCGACGGCGACCGTGTGCATTTCAAAAAGTGAAGTTTTATCTCTTCACACTGCTTGCTTTCCACGTCGGCGCTGCGGTAGGCTTCTTTGCCGTCAAGCTCATGGGCGTTCAGGGCGCGTGGGTCAATATCATCCTTGCCGCCGCGCCTATTCAATGGTCGTCTGCGAGGACAGATACTTAAGCCTCTGCGAGGACGAGGATAAAGAAGAGGAAGTCGCATAAATTTAATAATGATTAATAATGTAAAACAGCTCCCAACGGAGCTGTTTTTTATGTTTATGCGAAATTATATTATCAGCCCGTATTTATCACACAGGGGAAGCAGCGCGCTTTCGTCAAGTGCACCCTCGTACAGGGCGCGGCCCTGATACACACGCAGAGCGGAATCGAGCACGTCGGCGTCATCGCAGACAAGGCACAGAGGCTTATTTATCATGTACTGGCAGTCGGCAAAGATATCGACAGCATCCCAGCCGGAAAGCTTTATTGCTATCATTGCGTCATCAGTGTCAAGTGCATCGGAAAGAGTATCTTCAAGCTCGTTCGTTACGGAAAGCACCTTGCCGTGCTTTGCATCGACAGGAAGATACATCGGGTCTTTTCTCCGTTGAGGCCGGGAGCATGTCGCCGTGCTCTCGGGAGCCGGGCGGACAAACCCTGCACCGTCGAGCGCATTTGCGAGCGCCGCGATGTGCTCGCCCGTTGTGCCGCAGCAACCGCCGAACACGGCAACGCCTGCATCGAGCATCTCGCCGACAAGGGCGACAAACTCATCGGGAGGGCAATCGTAAACGGTCTTGCCGTCAACTATCTGCGGCATCCCGGCGTTGGGCTTGGCTATGAGCGGAACGCGCGCAAACTCACGCAGACGCTTGAGATGCACGAGCATTTGCTCCGGGCCGGCCGAGCAGTTAAGGCCGAAAGCGCTTATGCCCATGCCCTGCAAAACGGCCAGCGCCGCCGTTACGTCGGTTCCGGACAGGCTGCGTCCGCTCGTCGCAGGTGAAGGTCACAAAAATGGGCTTATCGCTCACGCTGCGCACAGCCAAAACCGCCGCGCGCGTCGGAAAGAGTCATCATCGTTTCTATAACGAAAAGATCGACCCCTGCCTCCTCAAGGCCGGCGGCCTGTTCGGTGTAGATATCCACAAGCTCCTCAAACGAGGCCTCGCCGAGCGGACTTAAGAACATGCCGGTCGGCGAAATGTCTCCGGCGACCCACGCTTTGCCGTCGGCAGCTTCCTTGGACAGCGCGGCAAGACGGCGGTTATATTCGCCGGCTTTGTTGAAGATGCCGTGCTCCTCCAGCTTTCTGCGGTTTCCGCCGAAGCTCGGCGAATACAAAACGTTGCTGCCGGATGCAACATAGCTTTTTGAATATCAAGAATGCTCTCGGGATGCTCGAGCACCCACTGCTCGGCGCTGACATCGCCCATGTAGCCGCGCTTTTTGCAGCTCGGTGCCTGTTGCGCCGTCAAGAATAAGAGGGAAACGGATCTCCATATTAATAACCTCCGTAAAGAGTTTAGAAAGACATGTTTTCGGTGAATGCCGCGGCAAAGTCCGAGCGCCCGGAAAGCTCTATATAGCCGCAATCATGTAAGACGCCGCACCACGCCGCGCTTTTCCGGGTCAAAGCGCCATCATTGCAGCTCCGGCAAGGGCTGTGTTTCCAATACTGTGCAGCTTATCTTTTTTCAATGCGCGGCAGCATGCCGATCTTCATCGCGCTTTCCGTATCGACATAGCTTCCGAAACCGCCCGCAAGATACAGACCGTCAATATCGGAGCTTTCCATTTCTTTCGCGGCAAGGAGAACGTCGATCCCTGCCGCTACAGCCGCCTTTGCAAGCTGAAGACTGCGTACGTCCTGCGCGGTGAGACAGACCTCGCGCGTCAAGTGAAAAACGCCGTTGCCGTTTTCGTCGCGCGTTAGATATCTGCGCATTTTTCGGGAGCTTCCTCCGGCGGAAGGAGCCTGCCGCCTTCGTCAATGCAGCCGCAGTCAATGAGCGCGGCTGCAAGGTCGATAAGCCCCGAGCCGCACAGGCCGCAGGGGCATCTCCGCCTATGACGTCGTACAAAAATCCGCCGTCGTATCGAACATGGCTCACGGCTCCGTCGACTGCTGCCATTCCGCAGCTTATGCCGGCTCCCTCAAACGCAGGCCCCGAAGCTACGGCGCAGCATGCAAAGCCGTCGCTTCCGCCTAGAGCCATCTCGCCGTTTGTGCCGATATCAAGAAACAGACTGCGCCCCGGCTTTTTTATAAAGCCCGGATGAGAGCAGACCGGCTGTGATATCGCCGCCGACGTAACCGGCAACGCAGGGCGAATAGTGCACAGGCGCGCCGAGCAGTACATCGTTGCAATCAATTTCAAAAAGCGTTTCGGGCTTGAACGGAGCGCGCGCTATGCCCTCAACGGGGAGAGACGCAAATATGTGCTGCATGACGGTGTTTCCGACAAGGACGGTGTGCCGAAGCTCCGACTTGCTTTTTTCCGCAGTCCTCGAGCGCGCGGCTTATCATATCTTCGACCTGCGCGCGGATGATGCGCGAAAGCTCCGACAGGCCGTCGGGGAGTATCCATAGTATATTGAATGCGGCTTATCACATCGCCGCCGTAGGCCGCCTGGGCGTTCCACGCACTTATGGTTTTAACTCACGTCCGCCGGCAAGCTCGTAAAGCCGAACGGCCACAGTTGTCGTTCCGAGATCGACCGCAGCGGCAAAGGCCGCTCATTTTTCCGGCGCAGGAGACTATCTCCGGCGTCTGCGTGAGTATTCTGCCGCCGGACTTTTCCGGCAGCGTGACCACGTCGCCGTCGTTGGGAACAACGCGGCAGGCAAGGCGCGAAACGGAGGTTTACGCCGACGCGGCATTTGCCGCATTTGCCTCTGCCGCCGCATGCGGCCGGCAGGGTAAAGCCCGATCTGCGCAAAGCGCTCAGCAGCGTTTCGCCGTCTTCGGTTTTAATGTCAAAAACTTTTGCCGCCCAGCAGCACCCGAACGCTTGACACGGACATCACCCTTAATATAATATATCATATTACATACAAAGCTTGGGCTTTGTCAAAGGCTGAGATCATATGACGGATATTCTTACTCTTGCGCGTGAAAACGGCTTTTCGCATATCGGCTTTGCCGATATGGCAGCGCTCACGCCGCTGGAGGAAGTGCGCAAAATGTGCTCTGCCGACCGCTGCGGACAGTGGAACACAAACTGGTCGTGTCCGCCGGCCTGCGGCAGCATAGAGCACGCGAAGCGCCGTATAGCGCAGTATAATAAGTGCCTTCTTGTGCAGACTTCAGGGGAGCTTGCCGATGAGTTCGATTACGACGGCATGCAAAGCACCGCCAAAGCGCACAAGCGTGCGTTTTGAACTTTGCGAGGCAGGCACGAATCCTGTACCCCGGCTGCCTTCCTCTCACGGCGGGGGCATGTACGATATGCAAAAAGTGTACGTATCCGAACAAGCCGTGCCGATACCCGTCAAAACGTCTGTCGTCAATGGAGGCTTTCGGCCTTTTTTGTAAGCGATGTATGCTCCCGTTCGGGACTTGGATACAACTACGGGCGCGCACGATGACTTACACCTCGTGCCTTCTGTATTCTGAGGAGTGAATGTTATGCAGACTGCGAAAGAGATCTTTCTTGAAATGCTCAAGCCCGACGCTCAGCCCGAGCGTCAGCTCAAGCAATACGAGGCGCTGCATATGTGCCTGTATGACCCCATAAACGCATATCTGCGCGGCAACCGCAAGCGCGGAACTGTCAGCGTTGACCGCTGGGGAACGACGATAAGCTTCCCGGAGGATGCGCCGGGCGCGATGCCGCTTAACCACGGAGATATGGCAGTGTGCCGGGATATAACGCGCTGGCGTGAAACGGTGCACGCACCGGATATCAAAGCGCCTGCACCGAGGGCTGGGATGAGTGCCGCAGAAAAGCGCGCGCGGCAGCCGGGAACGAGCAGCTAGTCGCCGGATTTATGGGCACGGGCATATTCGAGCAGTGCCATTTCCTCATGGGCTTTGAGCCGACGCTCACCAATCTCTATGAGCACCCGGACGAGATGCACGAGCTGATCGAGTATATAACCGAGTACCGCCTGCGCTATGTGAAAAATGCTCATCGACAATTTGCAGCCGGACGTCATATTCTCACACGACGACTGGGGCACGAAGGATGCGCTGTTCATGAAGCCGGATATGTGGCGCGAGTTTTTCAAGAGCCTTACCGCCGCTTTTACGGCTATATCCGCTCGCGCGGCTGCATTGCCGTGCACCATGCGGATTCCTATCTCGTGCCTATAGTTGACGATATGGCCGAGATCGGCATTCAGGTCTGGCAGGGTACTCTGCCGGAAAACGATATTCCGGCCCTGCAGCGCCACCTTAAAAAGCTCGTTCTCATGGGCGGCATGGGACCGCCGCGATCGACAGGCAGGATATAAGCGGCGAGGCTATCCTCGCTTACGCAAGGAAAAACGCTGAGTACCTGCTGCCCGGGCGGACATTTTATCCCGTCGATAACCTACGGCGTTCCCGGCGCAGTGTTCGGGCATGTCGATCGGTATATTAATCAGGCGATAGACGAATACAACGCAAAAGCTTCACGCGCCGTCGTTCAATCTGCCGCCGGTGCCGCGCCGTGTGCTCGGCGATAAGGCTGCGAGCGCCGTCGAGGAGGCAAAAGCCCGTATCCGAGGAAGAACCGGGCGACAGCTTGCTTGACCGCATAAGCGCAGCGCTGTGCCGCGGCCAGCAGAAAAAGCTGCTTGCGCTGTGCAAACAGGCGCTCGACGAGGGCATTGCCGCGCAGGAGATACTCTCCGACGGCCTTGTCAAGGGCATGAACAAGCTCGGCGACGATTTCTCGGCAAACCGCGTTTTCGTTCCGGAGATGCTGATCGCTGCGCGCTGCATGTCGGCCGCGACCGAGCTTTTAAAGCCGTATATGGTCGGCGAGGGCGGCGAGGGCGCAGCAGTCGGCAGCGCCGTTATCAGGAACAGTGCGCGGAGATATGCACGATATCGGCAAAACCTTGTAAAGATCATGATGGAGGGCAGCGGCATTGAGGTCTATGACCTCGGAACCGACGTATCCGCCGAGCAGTTTGTCGAAACCGCCGTTGAGCATGACTGCGGCATAATAGCCTGCTCGTCGCTGCTGACAACGACAATGAATGAGATGCGCCGCGTTGTTTCGCTTGCGCAGGAAAAAGGCATACGCAAAAAAAGTAAGGATACTTATCGGCGGCGCGCCCATAAGTCAAACTTTGCGACGAGATAAACGCCGATGTGTACACGGAGGATGCCGGCGCCGCTGCGCGCCGCAGTGGAATGCTGAAGACATGTCAAAACGGCAAGTAAGAGATGAGAACAAAATGCGCGTTGTGAAGATCGCGCAGGACCTGTTCATCGACGAAGGTGTGGCAGCAACAAGCGTTAACCGCATTGCCAAGGAGGCCGGCCTTACTCCTATGTCGGTCTACCGCTATTTCGGGACAAAGGACGGCCTTGTTATCGCCGCGTGGCGCGACGCGCTTGCGCAGTTTTATGAAAATTCATGGAGCGCTACACCCGGCGAAGCGAAAATTTTGCAGACCGGCTTTGAAAAATACGTTGCCTGCATGGAGGAGTACACAAACGCCTACACGGGTTTCCGAAGTGGTATGCCTACACGCGCGAGATGCTCAGCTACGCGATGGAGGAAAATATCGAGACCGAGCTGAATATAAACGATGTGTTCTGGCAGTTTACCGACAGGGAGATACCTATCCGGCGCTCGTTGCGCTGCGCAAAGCGTTTTTCCGCAAATGGAACAAATTTTTTTGGGCACGTGTGTTAGTACCTATAACATTACTGCCCGTGGGAGAAAAATATTTGATGCAGGAGTGATATAAAATGAAGCACAGCATAAGCGAGTGCATTCCATGCTGGAGCCTGCTTGCCAAAACAGGCGCAGGCTTCAAGACAACGCGATCTTCCGCAGCTATAAAAGGAGAGAGCACGTTGTTTTCAAAACGGTGAAAAAGACGGCATCGTGTTTGTCCTTGAAGGGAATAAGTTTACCTCGCATCTGACAGGACGCGAGGTGACTCTGTTCCATTTAAAAAAAGGCGATGCGTTCAGCATAATGACGGTCGATAATGCCCTTGAAACGGACGTGATACCGTGCCTCAGTCGGATGGCGAAACTACTCTCGCGTATTTGCAGCGGCCTGATATGGCGGTCGTTGCGCATGACGAAGTGGCAGATGGCGCTTTTTCATTTACGAAACCTGTGCAAAAGAGCGCTCAGGCCATACTTAACAATATTTCTTACTTCGTGTTTAACGATCTGAGGCACTGCATAGCGCGCGAGGGCTGCTTGAAAAAAAGCCGCGAGCTGAAAACAAATTCGGTTTTTGTGACTCATGGGGAGATCGCAAACAGCCTGGGTACTTTGACACGCGTGGTCATAAGCCGCGAAAGCTTGATAAGCTGCGTGACCTCGGCATTATCGGAACCGGACGCGGAAGGATAAATATCCTCGACAGAGCAGCGCTTGAAAAAATAGCAGGTCTGTAATAATTGTCTCTCGCACCTTATTCCCCCTCTTACACATCGGCGGCAGAGGGAGCTGTCGCCGATGTGGCTTTAAACTCGGAAGGACAACACTGTGGATACATACTTTGTCAGCAAAAAATGCGTTGGCTGCGGCGGCTGCCATTCAAGGTGCCCCGTCGGCTGCATCGACGCGACGAAAAAACCTCTGATCATTGATAATAGCAGATGCATAGGCTGCGGTGCATGCTATTGGCATGCCCCCTATAAGAGCCATTGTAAAACGCTGAAACTCCAACGTACCTTACTGCACTATGTGCAGACATAATAAAAATTTTAGGAGGAATCATAATGTATTACAGCAGCGGTAACTACGAGGGCATTTGCCACACCGAAAAAAGCCGGAAGGCATCGATGAAATCTGCCTACATAGTAGGCACCGGCCTTAGGCCTTGCAGCGGCGTGCTTCCTGATCCGTGACGCACAGATGCCCGGCGATCACATTACGCTTTTCGAGCATCTGCCTCTCGCCGGCGGTTCATGCGACGGCATCTACGACGCAACCAAAGGGCTTCATCATGCGCGGCGGACGCGAGATGGATAACCACTTCGAGTGTATGTGGGATCTGTTTAAGTCCATCCCTCTATCGTAAATCCCGGCGAGACCGTTTTCTCCGAGTACTATCATCTGAACAAGGAAGACCGAACTTCTCTCTGTGCCGCGTCACCGAAAAACAGGGCCAGGACGCGCACACCGACAGAAAGTACGGTCTTACTCCCGGTGCTGCTACCCAGCTGCTGAAGCTGTTCATGTCCACCAACAAGTCCCTCGAGGATAAGAAGATCGACGATGTGTTCGATGACGAGTTCTATGCAACGAACTTCTGGACCTACTGGCAGACCATGTTCGCATTTGAAAAATGGCATTCCGCACTTGAGATGAAGCTGTATCTGCAGCGCTACATCCACCACATCGACGGTCTGCCCGATCTGAGCGCACTGCGCTTCACTCGCTATAATCAGTATGAATCCATGATCCTGCCCATGTGCAAGTACATCACCGATCACGGCGGCAAGATCCTTTATGATACGACCGTTACCAATATCGTCTGCGACTGCACCCCCGAGAAGAAGGTTGCAAAGAAAATCGAGTACACTCAGGGCGGCGTAGAGAAGGTCATCGACCTCACCGAGGACGATCTCGTTATCTGCACCAACGGCTGCCAGGGCGACGCATCGGCATACGGCGATAACACCCATGCACCTGTTGTCACCGTTAAGAACGGCGAAGGCCCCTCTATCGAGATGTGGAAGAAGATCGCGGCTCAGGATCCGGCGTTCGGCCGTCCCGAGAAGTTCTTCGCAGGCATCAAGGAGACCTCGTGGGAATCCTGGACCGTCGATACAGCAAACAAGCAGATCCTCGATGCTATCCAGAAGATCTGCAAGCGCGATCCTCTGTCCGGCAAGGTCGTCACCGGCGGCATAGTTACCTGCCGCGATTCGAGCTGGCTCGTAAGCTGGACCATCAACCGCCAGGGCCAGTTCCAGGAGCAGCCGGCAGACCATTGCCTGATCTGGGTCTACGGCCTCAACTGCTGGGACGATGAAGGCGACTTCATCAAAAAGCCCATGTACCAGTGCACCGGCATTGAGCTTGCTGCAGAGTGGCTGTATCACATCGGCATCCCCCGAGGATCAGATCATGGATCTTGCAACCAATGAGTGCAATACCACTCCGTGCATGATGCCTTATGTAACCACATTCTTCATGCCC
>VOFC01005829.1_pt1 | contig 13522 bp, 24 predicted proteins | sample 5384161 | NCBI WGS metagenome assembly VOFC01 (sample SAMN12384722, study PRJNA508395) | human gut metagenome | isolation source: healthy gut B | host: Homo sapiens | reverse complement strand
GCCAATGTATACATGAGCTGAAAACGCTCTGGCGGCTATTTCAGGTTAATACTCGGAACTGATTGAAAACGGATGGTATCGGAAAAGGATATTGCCCGGTTTTGGTGGTGAGATTCATAAGAGCGGCAGATCGTTCAAGCTGACATTGATCAATGACACGATTCGATTGTCAGAGCTGGATGCAACGACGCAGGATGCGGTTCTTTAAACGGTAGATCTGTATCAGGGCGGAAAACTGTATGGATACGCTGGAGATGCGTGTTAAAGATGTGACACTGAAGCTGGAAGGTGAGTCCTGCAAGATTCGTACAGAGAAGCGGAATGGCTGATGAGGCACCTACAATCTCTGTGACAATGCCATTTCGATATAATAATAAAGGCGGAAGTGTGACCATTTCTGTCATGCCGGTGGATAATCAGATTGTACTGTCGGTCAAAGATACCGGTATTGGCATTTCCAAAGAGCATCAGGAACGCATTTTTGAACGTTTTATCGTGGATAAAAAGCCGGTCAAAATCTGGCAGGCGGAACCGGTCTTGACTTGCCATAGTGAAACATATCGTGGCCAGAAACGGTGCACGATGGAACTGATCAGCGAGGTTGGAAAAAGGAACAGAAATCAGATTTATTTTGATAAGGCTGCATGATATATGCGGCCTTTGCCGTATCAGAGAGAAATCATATTTGTTTTATAAAAGACAGATTATTTAGGTAAAATATGGTATGATAGGAACGTAATGCATAGATAACGATGAATAGATGAATGATAGATAGATGATGGAGGAAGAGGTATGGCAAAAAAAAAGAAGAAGTCGGTCAAAAAGGCCTGATCATTGAATCAGCTCTGTTGTTGTATTGCTGGCAGCGGCCTATGCAGGTGGGATATTACTTCCATGATCATTTTATCCTGGGGAACCGTGATTAATGAGACAAATTTTTCCCTGGAACGGTAGAGGCGGCAGAAGGAAGATTAAGGAGGAAGCAGAGGATTATCTGCTGGCTGTCCACGGACAGAGAAGACCGGGGTCTTCTTATATCAGCGGATCGGATAGGATTATCATTATGAATCCGATGGCAGCATCCAGAAGATGATGATGATCAGAACAGTATGCTGTGGCCTTTACATATAGGCAAGGAGCATTCTCATACAGTAGAGGTAAAAATGACGTATGACGACTCAAAGCTGGTGACACTGGTTGAAGCCATGACTGTTTTTAAGGAAGAGAAACATTAAGTTAAGCCGGAAGACGCCTATTTGAAGCATATAATGTTAGTCCGTCCGAGAAGCAGGGCGTCAGCCTCTTTTGAGGAGCAGATTGGATGTGAAGGCAAGCCATTGACAGCCGTCATTCGCAGAGTTGAGCGACAACGACTACGTTCAGCCGTCAGTGCGACATCAGATGATCCAAAACCGCAAGTGAGGAAGCCCAGGCAACAGAGAAATACAAGAATATGTCGATCAATAAGCAGTAGATAGAAATGCCTGGCAGCAGGTTCTTAATGGCACGGAACACTTTGTCATGGCTGACGATTTACAACGATCTGTCTGTTTTGGTGACCCGGGATATGGCGGCCTCCTGCGCAATTAGCTTCCAAGTGATAAATACATATGTCATGTCCCTTTAAAAACAACTGCGGTGGATACACCGCACCGCGTGATTACGCTGATTTGCTGATAAGAAAGGGAAAGCCGCACAGCTTGTTGAGATAATTAAAATAAAATCGTGACAAGAGAAACCAAACACGCAGCGGTGAGGAGCTTTTGTGGAAGGCGCAGATGATATCGGCAATACATACATAGAAATTGACTATACAAATCAGCATCTCTGGTATTACAAAGATGGCACCCCTTTGTGGTAGATTCAGGATATTGTTTGGCAATCTTAATAACGGCAATGGTTCACCGGACGGTGTTTTCAAGATTATCAGCAGACAGAGTCCGGCGACATTGAAGGGCGAAGATTATGAATCAGACGTTACGTATTTCATGCCGTTTGCTTACAATGTGGGGGCTGCATGACGCAAGCTGAGAAGCTCTTTGGCGAAAGTATCTATAAGAAATGAAGTTCGCATGGCTGTATCTTGCCATATGATGGAAGCGGACACGCATTTATAAGAATGTTGAGCTTGGTACACCGGTGGTTGCTTATTACCGAGAGGATGTGAAACTGACATCCAATAATGCTAAGGTTTCCAATGCATATTTTACAGCAGTAAATAACAGGGGAAGACACATGTATTTTTCTAATTGGTCTGGGGAATCATCGTAATTATTGTTCATGGCAATATGCTTTATGATCGAATCAAGACAAAGAAGAATAAAGATACGACAGATGTCGAGCAGTCTGCAGGTACAAAGGGATAACCATTTTGCTGAGCAAAAGGGAGACGAAAGGTCAGAAGACTGAAATCAATAGGCAGGCGCCGGATCAGGATCAGTCCGGTGGGAGCATGGTTTCAAAACAGCGCTGAATATTGCTTTTCAGGCCCAACGCTGACGGTACAGATGATTGCGGATGATCTGAAACAGAAGAAGCATATATTCGGCCTGCCGTTAACTTTGTGTGAAGAGCGGGAGACGGTCAGCTGATCGCTGGATCGTGAAGACAATATTTATGTCATTGAGACTGTTCAGAGGGGCAGATTATGAGGAGTTTTATCTGCAGATATTGGATGATATGGCGGTTCAGAGAAAAACGTATTCAGAAAATGCAAAAGAGATGGAAAGGAAAGTTGTGTGTGTGACAGCTTTGCTCTCGAAACATTGAAATTGGCAAAGAGAAAAGCGACAATGCGATTGAATTTTCAGTTATGAATTGAATTTTCGAAATGTTATGTAGAAAAAATGTTGCTAAAATTGTTAATTAAAAAATCTTTAAAAAACTCTAAAATTATTGCAAAATATTACAGATATATTACACTTAGCGGGGTGTGAAAACGGCAGCCTGGGATTTGTTTTCAAATCCGGAATATTAAATTTTGCGAGTGTTTTTAGAGAATGAAGAAATGGATGCTTTTTGCTGAGTCTGGTACTGATGATCGTCATTGTAAATTGCGGTCAGGCTCAGGCGGCAGAGAAAACAGCCACTAAAGATATTACTTTGAAGAACTTAATGATGAGAATGTATTTATCAAGCAGTCAAGACGGGGAACCTGTACACTCATGTCTTCGGCCATGATTATGCGCAGGGCGGCAATGCTGGCAGGTTTTGAGAACTGGGAAGATATTACGGAGAGCAGTGTAGGAGCGTTGCATGGAGAGAAGGCGTCGGTATTTCATGGACATTTACGTATGATGGTGTGACTATGACGCATGATTATGTATCCCTCTGTGGAGGATCTGAAGAAACTATTGGAAGAAACATCCGAAGGAATTGTTGCTATGATTCCAATAAGCCTCATGCCATTGCGCTGACGGACTATGATGCAGAGACAGATACTTTCTACTGCAGTGATCCTGCTGAGTGCTGCAGCGCGAAAGCGAGAGTGCCGGTTTCAGAGGCGATTATTTCACTGGAGAATGTGGATGTGGTCTGAGAGCAGACAAGCCCATCGAATCTGAGTGCACCGGTTATGGCTGCTGCAGAAGCGAATGAGGCGGAAGAGAATACAGAAGCACAGTCAGTGATTCCGAAAATCGAAACAGCACCAGTGACAAGTCTTGACAATTTGAGTCATACAGAATTGAAACTGGAGATGAACTAAATGATTAAGATGATACTGGCCATTGGCCATATTAATTACGATAAATTTCTGAACAATATGCTGGAGATGGCCAAACAGCATCCGGAGCAGATGGGCGGTATGAAACTGCCGCCGTTTACGGCTCAGATGATCAAAATGCTGCCTGCTCGTAAGAAGAATGAAAATGGTTGCCCGCATTAAAACAGCAAAGGCAAAGTGGAGCCTCAGATTGAACAGCTTCTGGCCCTGATTACAGGTCCGATCCAGCTGAAGAATTTTGATATTCAGTGCGGCGGTAAGCGGGATGCGGATGAAGTGATTCTTTGACGGTGGAATTTGCAGGTTATGACTGCGGGTATGTGGCAGATCACATATTGCCGTTTTACTATATGGAAGCAACAGCACCGGCATTTCTTGGTCCGGAATATAATGGACCGACAGACCTTGCGTCTGTGCAGGCTTATATTAAGGCTCAGGATTATAAGAAAGCACAGTTCCTTATTGCAAAGAGCATGAGCGTCAATAAAGCCTACATTATGAACTTGCTGCAGGACAAAGCGAAGCTGGCAGAGATTGAACTGCAGGTGAATAATTTATGATTGATGATAAAATAAAAAGAAATAGCATCTACTTGGCTGGGATGCTATTTCTTTTTTTTTTAATGAATAAAGTCCTTCATGTTCGGACGGACAGTTTCTTCATAAACCAGCTCGGCCATGCAAGTAGCGAAATACTTACGATTGGCGATAAGCAGCTTCTTCTCATCATCGACGCCGAGTTTTTCTCAGCCAGCCAGTCTTTCATCTGGGCTTTTAATTCGGCGCGTTCCGGTTCATACTGGAAATCGTCTGTCTTCTTGCCTTCCCATGCAGCAATACGTGTACGAAGTTCTTTTTATAAATATCTTTCATCAGGTCCATTATGTAATCCCCCTATTTTATAGATTCCATATTCAAAATGCATGGCACTTTAAATGTTTATCAATATACATATCTATTTTAATATGAATATTCTGATAATGAAAGATATATTTGTATTTTTTGAAAAAAACTTTCGATAACAGATATTATATGGTATGATGGAATCTGTAGTTTGAAAGCAGATGATTTTTGATATAGAAATAGATCATGTAATCGGAGGATGAAAATGGTTATTAAAGAAATGGTACATATTACCCCATATCATTTGGACAGGATGCTGCATATCTACCTTCCGGATGATTACGAGGAGAGCGAAGCGCGATATCCGGTCATGTATATGTATGATGGGCACAATCTTTTTTATAATGAGGATGCTACCTACGGTAAATCCTGGGGACTGCAGGAATTTATGAGGCAGTGGAGAAACCAGCTGATCATTGTCGGTATTGAATGCAATCATGAGGGCAACAAGCGTCTGGAGGAGTTTTCGCCCTATGATTTCAAGGATTTTGACGGACAAAGGATTCATGGAACGGGCAAAGTCTTTATGCAGTGGTGGTCGATGAGCTGAAACCGCTGATCGATACGCATTTCAGAACAAAACCAGAGAGCGGGAATATACCGGTATCGGCGGCAGCTCCATGGGCGGATTGATGGCTTATTATACAGTTGTGGCCCATAATGATGTTTTTTCAAAGGCAGCTTTTGTATTTCAAGTGCGGTCGGATTTTGTTATGATGCCATGCGGGAAGAACTGACATCGGCGGACCGTTCGCTTCCTGATACGGGTTTATATGAGCTGGGGAAGTAAGGAATCAGGGACGTAAACCGGGACTGGTCAAATATACCTGTAATGAATCTGGAGTTCAGTCATCTGCTGGTAGAGCGGGAGCCGTGACGTATCCGTATCTTCAGGCCTTTGGCGGCCATTGTGAGGCCGACTGGGAGAAGCAGAATGCAATCTATATGCCATTTCTGTGGAACGGTGTATTTGAGGATGGGATGGAATAAGGAATGAGTGCAATTTTTGCGGTGGCAGGGAAACTGGTGACACTTTTATTTATGTTCTTGTGGGATATGTTGTCAGCAAGAGAAAGATGATCAGTGAGGGCTTTTCTGCTGGTATCAGTCGGTTCTTGCTGGTGGTTACGATCCCTTGCCTTATATTGTCGACTTTTTGAAACAGATTATACTTTTGAGAGGCTGGTCAAGGCTGGAGAGGTGTATGTCATCAGTTTGATCATATTTGGAGCGAGTATTCTGATCGGGTATCTGACAGCCTATATTTTCAGGATTTCCGAAGAGTCGAAAAGCGTCTGGATTTATTCAGTGACTTTTACCAATCATGCATTTATGGATGGGCGGTGATGGATGCCGTTTTGGCGGAGAGTCCATTTTTTATGCGACATTTGCCAATCTGGCATTTTCCACCTATGCCTATACTTATGGTGTCTGGCTCATGCGAGTACCGAACGGAAGCCGGAAAGAAACATTCTATGAAAGAATATATCTTAACACCGGTGAATGCAGCCATTGTTGTTGGGTTGATCATGTTTATTTTTCAGCTGCGCTTTCCGGCACCGGTGGATAATGCAGTACAGGGAATGTCATCCCTGACAACACCGATGGCCATGCTTTATGTAGGAAACGATTTTGACAAAAAGCAGCATCAAAGATGTTTTCAGTGACTGGAGAACTTTATGCCTGTTCTTTTGTAAGGTTGGTGTTGATTCCGTTGTTGGTGCTGATGATTGCAAGGCCGTTGATTCATGACCCGATGATTTACGGAGTGCTTGGTCATTGGACATGCCATGCCGGTGGCGGGTTTCACAAGCGATTTTTGCAGGAGAATACGGTAATGATGTGGTGCTGGCGTCGAAATTTATATTTATTACAACGCTGCTATGTATTATTACGATTCCGATATTCGTGATGGCGCAAGCGGCGGATCGCTGTAATTTTTAAAAAACCTGAACATCCTTGCTTTGCAGAATATGCTGCATAGAAGGATTTGTAAACTCAAGGCTGTCGGAGAAATTGCTTATGCCTTTTTTACCCGCTTTGCTATCTGGTTGATTTATGGGGATGCCGGGCGAAATACCCGACATCCCATGTTTAGAATGAGGAGTTATCAGATTTCAATCTTGGCGCCAAGCAGTTTGACGAATTCTGCAAGAATCGCTGTATCGCCAGGCCAAGCAGGTGCTGTAACGAGCTGAGCAGCTTCATCAACAACAGCCTGGTCTGCAGGAACTTCAACATATGTACCGCCGCCTGCAAGGGTGATATCAGGCCGACAGCCGGATAAGCAGTCGCTTTCACGCTCTTTAAGAACGCCGGCAAAGAGTCAGAATCTGCGGGCCGTGGCAAATGGAAGCAACAGGTTTCTTAGTCGCGAAAAATTCCTGAACGATTTCAATGACTCTTGATTCAGACGAATATACCAGGAGCACGGCCGCCTGTAATAAAGAGACCAACATAATCAGCAGTATTTACTGTATCAAAATCAGCAGTTAATGCGAAATTGTGTCCCGGCTTTCGGTGTAAGTCTGGTCACCAAGGAAATCATGAACGGCTGTCTTAACAACGTCACCGGCTTTCTTATCCGGGCAGACAGCATCAACCTGATAGCCGAGCATAGACAGTGCCTTTAAAGGAACCATTGTCTCATAATCTTCAGTAAAATCACCACAAAGCATTAAAATTTTCTTAGCCATAAAGAAACCTCCTTCAACATTTGTTGAGATAATATAGGTGCAAAATGTATTGACTGCTTAAAATTAATTCATGAAATGTCACATAATTATGCATCTACCAAATATTATATCATATTATTACATGGAAAAAATGATTAAATATTTATAAAAATATTGGTGATAAAGAAAAGGCATCCTGCCGTTCGGATGCCCTTTTTCTTAAGAGAGAGAGGATTGTTATGTTCTAATTGTTTTCTGGCTATAAGGCTTTCTCAACCTTATGCTCATACTATACACGAAAGTTCTAAAAATACAATAGATGTTTATTAATAAAGTCTCCAAAGTATTTCTAGGATTTTACGAAATAAGGTATTAAAAATTTTTAGCACCTTATGGTATAATTAATAAAAAGGCATCCTGCCGTTCGGATGCCTTTTCTTAAGAGAGAGGATTGTTATGTTCTAATCTTTTTCTGGCTATAAGGCTTTCTCAACCTTATGCCAATACTATACACGAAAGTTCTAAAAATACAATAGCTAATTATTAATAAAGTATAAAAGTATTTCTGAGATTTTAGAAAATTGCATCTAAAAAATTTGGAGGAAGTGATAGAGGATGACAGAAGATGAGAAGTTTATGAAAGCAGCGCTGGCGCAGGCGAAGAAGGCAGCGGCGATTGATGAAGTGCCCGATCGGCTGTGTGATCGTCTATGAGGGAAAGATTATTGCCCGTGGGATATAATAAGCGCAATAAGGAGAAGAATACATTGTCCCATGCGGAGATGAATGCTATTCGCAAGGCCAGTAAATATCTGGGAGACTGGCGCCTGGAGGGATGCACGATGTATATTACACTGGAGCCCTGTCCGATGTGTGCCGGAGCAATTGTTCAGGCCCGTGTGGACAGAGTGGTGATCGGCAGTATGAATGCCAAAGCAGGCTGCACAGGTTCTGTGTTGAATGTGCTTCAGGAGAGAAGGTTTAATCATCAGGTAGAATTGACGAAGGATGTGCTGCATGAGGAGTGTTCATCTATGCTCAGCGGATTTTTCCGTGAATTGCGAGAGAGAAGAAAAAGAAGGAAAAAGAGAAAATGTATTTAGCAGATTATCATATGCATTCTAAATATTCTTTTTTGATGGTTCAGAAGAACTGGATACGATCTGTCAGACGGCGATCCGGAGAGGACTGTCGGAAATTGCGATCACAGACCATATGGATATTTATACAGGACTTGCCTTACGATGAGCAGATGAATTTTGATGTGCCCGGAGGTGAACAGCATCATATGGATGTTTCAGGGTTGTATGCCGGACTTGTTCAGATGAAGGAAAAGTATGCCGGACAATTGAAGGTGCGCGTTGGTGCGGAGCTTGGACAGCCGCAGGCGAATCCGGAAGCGGCGGCGCTTTTTATCAGGGATTACGGTGATTTGGATTTTGTCATCGGATCTATCCACAATATGGAAAAAGATCTGGACGTCTACTACTATGACTTTACCAAGATTGATGTGGCGAAAATGTATGATCATTATGTGGACTGGCTGCTGAAATTATCGGAAATGGGCGATTTTGATGTGATGGGGCATCTGACCTATCCGCTGCGCTATATGTTTGAGCGTAATCAACTGCGTCTTGATCTGAGACCTTATGAGGAGAAATTCCGTCAGCTTTTTAAGAATCTGACGGAGAAGAGCAGGGGTATTGAGTTGAATGTCTCCGGATATTATAAGGCTATGCAGGATGCCATGCCGCCGATGTCGACTTTTGAAGTTGTACCGGGAATGCGGCGGTGAGATCATTACCATAGGCAGTGATGCCCACAAAGCAGAATATATCGGCTTTTATCAGAAGGAAGCCCATGAAATGCTGGAAACGGCCGGGTTTCAGATATCTGACGATCTTTTGAGCATAGGAAGCCGGAATTCATTAAACTGTAGGGGTGGAATCGAAAAATCCGAGCAGGCTGTGGCAGACCGAATGGATGAAACTACAATATATTTTTGAGGTTGACGTTTTGAGCAGCTGATGAGTACATTAGACAAAGAGAGAGTCGAATGAAAACTATTGCATGAAATGCTTTCATGAGTTACAATGGTGAACAGAACCATAAATTCGTTAGCTTATACTAAGAATGCGACGGATAAGATGAGGAGGACACGAAGATGTTTAAAATCAACGATAATTATCTTAAATTACCCGGGGCAGCTATCTGTTTTCAACAATCGCGAAGAAAGTAGCTGCATATAAGGAAGCTAATCCGGAGAAGAAAGACCAGATCATCAGCCTTGGTATCGGCGATGTGACACTGCCATTGGCACCGGCTGTCATTTCAAGACTGCACAGTGCAGTTGATGAGATGGCTGTCAAGGAGACATTTAAGGGCTATGCACCGGATCTTGGCTATGAATTTTTGAGAAGTGCCATTGCACAGCATGATTACAAGGCTCGCGGCGTTGATATTGCCATTGATGAAATCTTTATCAGTGATGGTGCCAAGAGCGATTCCGGCAATATCGGGGATATTTTTCAGTTGATAACCGTATTGCGGTATGTGACCCGGTTTACCCTGTTTATGTTGATACGAACGTTATGGCAGGCAGAGCAGGGGATTACAATCCTGCAACAGAGATTTTCCAATGTGATCTATATGCCTTGCACAGAGGAGAATGGCTTTGCACCGGAACTGCCGGAAGAAACACCCCGGATATCATTTATCTTTGCTTTCCGAATAACCCGGACAGGCAAACGATTCCGAAGACAGAACTTCAGAAATGGGTGGATTATGCCCCTGAAAAGGGTGCAGTGATCATCTATGATGCAGCTTTATGAAGCCTACATTTCAGAAGATAATGTGGCCCATACGATTTATGAGTGCGACGGTGCGGACAGATGTGCCATCGAGCTTCGAAGCTTTTCCAAGAATGCAGGTTTCACAGGCACACGTCTTGGTTTCACAGTTATTCCTAAGGCGCTTAAGCGCGGCGATGTGACATTAAACAGCCTGTGGGCAAGACGTCACGGCACAAAGTTCAACGGTGCACCTGCCATCATTCAGCAGGCCGGTGCAGCTGTTCATACACCGGAAGGTCAGGCTCAGACACAGGAACAGATTGCTTACTATATGAATAATGCGAAGATTATCAGAGAAGGCCTTGCAAAGAGCAGCAGATTTTCTGCTTCAGGCGGTGTGAATGCGCCATATATCTGGCTGAAGACACCGGACAAGATGACTTCATGGGAATTCTTTGATTATCTGCTGGATAAGGCGAATGTTGGGGAACACCGTTCAGGCTTCGACCAAGCGGTGAAGGTTATTTCCGTCTGACATCTTTCGGCTCCTATGAGAACACACTTGAAGCGGTTGAACGTATTAAGAAACTTAAATAATGTGCAGAAATTCGGTCGGGAAGTACGTCTGCGCAGCAGAGCCGAATTCCGCATCAGAACTTATAGGCAAGTTCTGAATATTTATGATACAGCGGTTCAGAGATGATTTCTGAACCGCTGTGGTTTCTGGATGAAGATGAAAATGCCGGCAAAGTTAGTTCAGAAGAATTATCAATGCCGGAATGGAAAGGGAATGAGAAATGCTGGATGAAATAGTGACGGTGGTCAAAAAATGCGGTGATATTATATTGTTCGCAGATGGTGCCGAGAGAAATGTCAGTTCCAAGGAGGGACGGGCGAATTTTGTGACAAAATATGATGGGCGGTTCAGGCCTATCTTGAGGAGGAATTGCTGAAAATTCTGCCGGAGGCGGTATTTATCGGTGAGGAGGAGAAACAGCAAAGCAATTCGGTGAAGGTTATGCATTTATTGTGGACCCTATCGATGGAACGACCAATTTTATCAAAATTATCACAGAAGCTGCGTGTCTGTGGGACTGGCACTTCATGGGACTATGGAAATCGGCGTTGTTTATAACCCATACAGTAATGAGATGTTTTATGCGCAGCGAGGAAAGGGAGCCTTTTTAAATGGTCAACCGCTGCATGATGTATCTTCTAACCAACTGGAAGAAGGACTTGTATGTTTCGGGACATCTCCTTATTATGCGGAATTAATTGATCAGACCTTTGATTTGGTGAAAACACTGCATAAGGCAAGTCTTGATGTGAGACGAAGTGGTTCCGCAGCATTGATTTGTGTGATATTGCCAGTGGGCGCTGTGAATTATTCTTTGAGTGCCGTCTGTCGCCTTGGGATTATGCGGCCGGTTCATTGATTGTGCAGGAAGCCGGCGGCCGTATCAGTCGTATGGATGGGACAGAAATATCTCTGGACAAAGGCTGTTCTGTACTGGCCGGCGGACCCGCAGCATGGAAAGATTATTTTAAAATGGAAGGTCATATGGAGCTGGCATAATAGGAGAAAATAGTTTAGAAGATATTTTTGAAAACGATGTACTAGCAGCCGGTTTTCAGAGTTAAATTCAGGAATAGACCCAAGATGGTCGGGAGTAGCGTATGAGTAAAGTAAAGATTATGAGTGATAGTACCTGCGATTTGTCAGCAGAATTGCTGGCGCAGTTTGATGTTGCAGTTCTTCCCGCATCCCATTGTCAGAGATGGCGAGCTATTGCAGGACAATGTGACCATTACCCCAGATGATATTTACAGTCATTATGAACAGACAGGCAGATTATGTACGACATCTGCGCCGAATGCCTATGACTATGAGATGTGCTGGAAACCCCTGGCTGGATGAAGGCTATGAGATTGTACACTTTACAATCAGTTCAGAGATGTCAACAGCCTATAATCAGGCCATGCTTGCGGCAGAGGAAACTGGCATGTTTATCCGGTGGATTCAAGAACCCTTTCAACCGGTATCGGTTTGCTTGTACTGGAAGCCTGTGGATCTGCGGGAACAGGGGCTGTCAGCGGAGAAAAAATTGCGGCAAAAGTGCGTGAGGACGCAGATAAATGCCGTGCCAGTTTCCTTGTGGATGTCATAGAATATCTCTGAAAGGCGGCAGATGCAGTTCTGTGGCAGCCATCGGTGCCAATATTCTGAAGCTGAAACCACGTATCGACGTATTAAACGGCAATATGCTATCCACGAAGAAATATCGCGGCAGGACGGCGAAATGTTTTGCGGCCTATGCGGATGATATGCTGAAAGGCAAAAGACAATATCAGACAGAAACCGGATATTTATTACCCATTCAGGCATTGATCCGATATCATTGAGCTGATTCGTACCAAAAATCAATGAATGGCAGCCGGATATTGAGAATATCTATGTGACCCAAAGCCGGAGGAACCATTTCCTGTCATTGCGGGCCGGGAACTTTGGGAATCCTTTTATATGTATGAATAAAAAAGACTGAAGATATGAATGCAGCAATTGACTGCATCGATATCTTCGGTTTTCTGTAGAAATTTAGAGTTGGACATTCAAAACAGGAGATTGTTAAAAATTCTGTAAAAAAGTCGGTGAACCTCCGAGCTATTTTTTGACAAAAATAAAAAGCCAGTAAAATCAAGGCTTTGCGGGAATTTACTATGAAGAGGTTGACCGACTTTTTGGAGAAAAAGATTGAAAAACAGTAGAAATAAGGTATAATGAAAACATGAAACGCAGTAAACACTGTTGTTGAACCGTACCTATGAGAGATTGAAACTCATCTAAGATCCCAGAAAATTTCAAGCTCATTTTCCATTATGTTGAACTGTATTTGAGAGATTGAAACATAAGTGTCCCTAACTGAATTTGTAATATCGAATCCGAAAAAAATGCTTGAACCGTACCTATGAGTGATTGAAACCTATTTGAATGAAACCACAAAAAATTGTAATTGTTGAACCGTACCTGAGTGAGCAATTTCTATACAACCTAATAAATGTGATGAAAAGAGCGTAAATCTGAGCAATTGATGTCAAGTTAGACAGATATGAATAGTTCGGGTTTTTATTTTTTTGTTGCATTGTGTTTAATTGAAAATCTGCCGTTACGGGAATAGATTCGAGACGGAAAATGAATAGATACATCAAGAGGGGCTTGAATAAAAATCTTCATTGTCTGAGTTTTTCCGGAGAGAACGGCACAGCAGAAATCATTCGGCTTGCTGATTGGGATACAATTAAAACGAACTGGTTTGCCAATGAGGCGATCCGGTATATTTTATCATTGTCGCCTGATGCTCTTAAAAAATATATGCTCGTCCCCCTTGAGCCGCCACTTATATCTTGAATCCTTACAACAACTGTAAGTGG
>VOFC01004826.1_pt1 | contig 13533 bp, 23 predicted proteins | sample 5384161 | NCBI WGS metagenome assembly VOFC01 (sample SAMN12384722, study PRJNA508395) | human gut metagenome | isolation source: healthy gut B | host: Homo sapiens | reverse complement strand
CATACTTCTTATTTACCCCAGACGGTCTCAGCGATTTCCTTGACCAGTTTGAGCTTGTTCCACTGTTCCAACTCGGTCAGCTTATTGCCGATCTCGCAGGAGGCAAAGCCGCACTGCGGACTCAGGCAAAGACGGTCGAGAGGAATGTACTTCTCTGCCTCGCGGATGCGGGCGATGACGGCATCCTTATTTTCCAACCGAGGAGATTTGGTAGTGACAAGACCCAGCACCACTTTTTTTTGCCATCGGCCACATATTTCAGCGGCTCAAAGCTGCCGGAACGCGCATCGTCAAACTCCAGATAGAACGCATCTACATTTTCCTGTGCCAGCAGGAAAGGCGCAATGGTGAAGTAATCGCCCTCGCTGGCCCAAGTAGAGTGGTAGTTCCCACGGCAGACATGCGTGGTAATTGTCAGACCTTCCGGGCGGTTTTCCAGTGCCAAATTGTTCAGACGCAGGTACTCTGCGGCCACATCCTCCACTTTGGTATTGCTCTCCTTGAGGAAGTTCTGGTAATTCGGGTCTCCGATCATGCCCCATGTGCAGTCGTCAAACTGGATATTGCGGCAGCCAGCGGCATACAACTCCTGAATGACGGTGCGGTAGGCGGCAGCAATATCCTGAATCAGTTGTTCGTGGTCGGGGTAAACAGCATCCGTATTTTTGCCATTGTCCTCACGGTACAGTTCGGCCAATAGCTGCGCCGGGGCAGGCATGGTCTGGCGAGCGATGCAATTCTCATCCTCAAACTGCTTGACAAATTTGTAGTGCTCTACAAAAGGATGGTTCTCACCGCTGATCTTACCACTCACTTTAATGGAACCATGGGTAGTCTCCTCACCGTGGAAGAAATAACCGTGATCCAGTTCCACTTCATCAATACCGTGGAACCCCACATAAAAATCCAGATGCCAGTAGCTACGGCGAAACTCGCCATCGGTAATGGCGTGATAACCAGCACGCTTCTGCTTCTCGATCAGGCGGGTGATCTCCTCATTTTCCACAGCGGTCAGCGCGGCACGGTCGATCTCGCCGGCCTTGAACTGGGCACGTGCCTCTTTCAAGCGCTGGGGGCGCAGGAAGCTGCCCACAAAGTCATAACGGAACGGTGATTTCAATTCTGCCATATCGCAAAACCCTCTCTATACGTCATTTTTCCTGTTCGTTGCTTGATGGCAACAGTATACCGCAGGAGTGGGTTTGTGTAAAATACGAAATACAGGCGCTTTGATATAGCTTGAAATTATACCTGCTCTGTATACTTTTTTAGAATCGCAATATACTGTTTTCCGAATCGTCCGGGCTGCACCTGTTTGTGGGTCAGATAGCCGATTTGCATGGAATCATCCACCAAAAGCGGCACGGCACGGATGTTCGGACCGTTGAGTGCCTCGCTGATGACGCCGCTGCAAATGGTATAGCCGTTCAGCCCGATGAGCAGATTGAACAGGGTGGCCCGGTCGCACACAAGAATGTCCTTTTTGCTGTCCAGAGTGCTGAGAATTTCCTCCGAAAAATAGAACGCATTGTGCTCCCCCTGCTCATAGGAAAGGCGCGGGTAGAGCTTCAAATCGTCCAGTGTCAAAGCCTTTTTTCTGCGCCAACGGGCTGGCTGCGCTGACGAACACGTGGGGCTTTGCGGTGAAGAACGGCGTGAAAATCAAATCATGTTCTCGGATGACTTTGCGCAGAACGGTTTCATTGTCGTGGTTCAGATAGAGCACGCCCACCTCACTGCGCAGCTTCGCAACATCCTCAATGATCTCGTAGGTCTGCGTCTCTCGGATACGGAAATCGTATTCCTCTCCGCCGTATTCTTTCAACAGTTCCACAAAGGCCTCCACCGCAAAGGAGTAATGCTGGGAAGAGACGCAGAACTGATGCTTGACCGGGGCCGAGCCAAGATATTTCTCTTCGATGAGTTCTATCTGAGCCAGCACCTGCCGAGCATATCCCAGAAACTCTTCTCCCTCCGGAGTCAGAGCCACACCCCGGTTGGTGCGGTGAAAAATGGTCAACCCAACTTCCTGCTCCAACTCTCGGATGGCATTCGTCAGGCTGGGCTGTGAAATATAGAATTGCTGTGCCGCCCGGCTGATCGTGCCGGTGTCGGCTACGGTGGTAACATAACGAAGCTGCTGCAAGGTCATAGCGGATCCCTCCCGATGGCTTTTTATCATCCTATCGCAGATGGAACAAAAACACAAGTTTTTTCTGTGATACCGGATCCGCATTGCAGGCATATTCAAGATACGTTTTACCCACGCTGCAAATTCTTTTTATAATAGCACCGCAGTCTTGATGGACTGCGGTATTCCCATATCACAAAGGAGGCTTTCCGGTATGGGACAGCGGCAAAGTGAGATCATCAAAAATCACATGGAAGTCTACTGGCACGACTATGCGTCGGCCAGCAAAGGCATCCCCATCACGGAGGCAGGGCTTGTAGAAAAAGGCATCTGTCATTGGCCGCACCGGGTTGATGCTGCTGGAATGCGGCACGGGTGCATGGCGTGTCCGAAGTTCTATGAATACCCTCTCGCGGGAACTGGGCGTTACGACAACGGCAGACATCGGTCTGCTGTCCATCGAGTTCACCTGTTTTGATGGAGATCAGTGCTATACCCAGTCGCTCTGCCTGACAAATACGGGTGTGAACACCTCCCGCCTGAATCGGTTGGAACATTTCGTCAACGACTTTGACCGGGAAGGAAAATTCATGACTGGCGAAGAACTGCACAGTCACCTCGATGAGATCGAGCGCATCCACGGTCTGTATTCCCCCTACTGCGCTTGGTTTTGCGGCAGCACTGGCCTGCGGGTGCTTCACCTTTTTACTGGGCGGCGGCCCAATCGAGATGTTGTTTGCCTTTTGCGGCGCAGGCATCGGCAACTTTGTGCGCTGCAAGCTGACAAAACACCATTTCACTCTGTTTCTGGGCATCACGGCTTCAGTCTGTTCGGCAAGCCTCGTGTATGCTGTCCTGCTGAAGCTGGCTGAGGTGTTGTTTGCCGTATCGATACAGCATGAGGCCGGGTACATCTGTTCCATGCTGTTCATCATTCCGGGATTTCCGTTTATCACCAGCGGCATCGACATGGCCAAGCTAGATATGCGTTCCGGGCTGGAACGCCTTGCCTACGCCATGCTTATCATTCTGGTGGCTACCATGACGGCATGGATCATGGCACTTCTGCTGCATTTACAGCCGGTACAGTTCCCGGCCCTGAGCCTGACGGTTCCGGAAGAGATCGTGTTCCGTCTGCTGACGAGCTTTGGCGGCGTGTTCGGCTTCTCGCTGATGTTCAACAGCCCCGGAATCTGGCGGTCTGCGCCGCCCTCATCGGCGCCGTGACCAATACCTTCCGTCTGGAGCTGGTCAGCCTTGCCGGGTTCCCGCCCGCTGTGGCTGCGTTTCTGGGTGCGCTGCTGGCCGGTCTGCTGGCATCCTGCCTGAAGAGTGCCGCAGGCTATCCCCGTATCTCGGTCACGGTTCCTTCCATCGTCATTATGGTTCCGGGGCTGTATTTCTACCGTGCCATTTACAATCTGGGCATCATGTCTCTGACGGACTCCGCCACCTGGTTTGCAGATGCCATCCTGATGATCGTAGCGCTTCCTCTCGGGCTGATTTTTTGCCCGTATCATCACCGATAAGACATTCCGTTATTGCACATGACGTGCGTGTCACCTCTCTCCATCTGGTCGGTGGTGGCAGCCTCGGTATCCGGCTTCAGCACCGCACCGTGATCCAGAAAGAACTGCCGGTAAAAGGCGCGGGTCATGCTTTCGTCGCTCAGGGAGATCAGCGGATAATTGTTCAGCTCCTTCAGCGAAAGGTTCTGGCTGGCAAGGGCAGTAAAGGTCCTGCCGCCCACAAGCACCTCATAAAAGGGCTTCAGCTCCACCATTTTCAGGCCACTTTCCACCTCGGCAGGGGTGGTGATGATGGCAAAATCCACCTCGCCGTTTTTCACGGCCTGCAAAGCCTGCGGCGTGGAGTGGTTGGAGATGCGCAGGCGGATGCCGGGATAGTCCGTGTGGAAGGCGCGCAGCTTTTCTGCAAGGTAGATGTTCAGCGCAGTTTCGGTAGCGCTGATGCTGATCGCACCGTGTTCCAGCGTGGCGCTGGCGCTCAGCTCTTCTTCTGCATCCTGGATCTGCACCGCCGCAGATGCAATGCGGGAGTAAAGCAGTTCACCCTCCGGGGTAAGGGTAACGCCGCGGTTGGAGCGGATGAACAGTACGCAATTCCTGGCTTTCCAGCTTTCCAGCCGGTTCATCGAGTTCTGGTGAAAAGATTGTTGGGCTGGTTGTTGCCCAGTCCACATACCGCTGAGTGCCTTTGTCACCTCTACGCAGGAGCATGTCACCGGCAAGGTGCGTCTGGAACTGTACAAGGGCAACCTCATCAACGCCGGTGTCTGGTCGCCGTATTCCCTCTACCGGGAGGACATTGCCACCTTTGCCGCAGGCGGCGACTACAAGCAGAGCGATGCCACCGGTTTCATCAGCATCTACGGTCTGCCCACCAAGGTGCAGGCCATTGTAAACAACGAAAAAGAAGGTAAATGAAGTATTATGCTGACTGCTGTAACTGGAATCAATTGGGGCGATGAGGGCAAGGGCCGCGTCATCGACCTGCTGGCCGAAAACGCCGATGTGGTCGCCCGCTATCAGGGCGGCAACAACGCCGGGCATACCGTCGTGACAGAACAGGGAAAGTTTATCCTGAACCTGCTGCCCTCCGGCATCCTCCACCCGGAGGTGACCTGTGTGCTGGGCACCGGAATGGTCATCGACCTTGACCATCTTGCACACGAGATGCAGGCCATCGAGGCCCGTGGCGTGGAGATCAGCCCCAAGAACCTGAAGCTCTCCGACAAAGCTACCATCTCCATGCCGTGGCATAAGGTGCAGGACGGGCTGGAAGAAGACCGCCTTGCCCAAAGGGGCAGTGCCTTCGGCTCCACCCGCCGCGGCATCGCCTACGCCTACAGCGACAAGTACCGCAAAAAGACTCTGCGTTTGGGCGACTTGCTCCACTTGGACGAGGAGCGCACCCAGAACCGTCTGCACATGATTTTGGACTCCAAGAACATGGAGCTGGCGGGCTGCTACCATCAGGAAAAGATGTCCTACGATGCGCTGCTGAGCTGGTGCAAGTTGCAGGCCGAGCACTTTACGCCGTACATCTGCGACGTCGGTGCTTTTTTGCAGCAGGCTCACGACAGCGGCAAACGGATCGTGCTAGAAGCCCAGCTGGGTGCTATGCGCGACATCGATTACGGCATCTTTCCCTTCACGTCCAGCTCCAACACGCTGGCCGCTTACGCGCCGCTGGGGCCGGTATCCCCAACTGCAAGCTCGACCATGTGGTCGGCGTGCTGAAATCTTACTCCACCTGCGTGGGTGCAGGTCCCTTCGCCGCCGAGAACGCCATGGGCGAAGAGTGGAACGAGAAGCTGCGCAAGGCAGGCGGCGAATACGGCGCGGCCACCGGCCGTCCTCGCCGCATCGGCCCCTTCGACTGCGTAGCCAGCCGCTATGGTTTGGCCTGTCAGGGCGCGGATAAGATTGCCCTCACCAAGATGGATGTGCTCAGCAGCATGGAGGAGATCCCGGTCATCACCGGTTACAAGTTGGATGGAGTGAAAGTCCCCCGCTTCGACACCCTGTCTGACCTCGACCGGATGGAGCCGGTGGTCACGATGCTGCCCGGCTGGAACAAGGATATTTCCGGCTGCAAGAGCTGGGACGACCTGCCCAAGGAAGCGAAGGGCTATGTGGAATTCCTCGAACAGCAGCTGGATCATGAGATTCAGTTCGTCTCCACCGGTGCCGAGCGCGAGAAGTTTGTGCTGAAGGGAGAATGGCTGTGAGACATTTTATTGAGCCGAACAGCTTTTCTCTGGACGAACAGCTGGCCCTTCTCGACCTTGCAGACCGGATGGAGGCAGACCCCGCGCCCTATGCGCATCTCTGCGATGGGCGGATTCTGGCGACGCTGTTCTTTGAGCCGAGTACCCGCACGCGGCTTTCGTTTGAGTCGGCCATGCTCCGCCTCGGCGGCAAGACGCTGGGCTTTGCAGGAGCCCAGCTCTCCAGCGCCAGTAAGGGTGAAACCGTGGCAGACACCGCCCGCGTTGTCAGCAACTACGCCGACGTCATCGCCATGCGCCATCCCAAAGAGGGTGCCCCGCCCGGGCGTCCCTGTATGCACGGGTGCCTGTCATCAATGCAGGCGACGGTGGGCACGCCCACCCCTCCCAGACCATGATCGACCTGATGACCATCCGCCAGTGCAAAGGGCGGCTCGATCACCTGACTATTGGCTTTTGCGGCGATCTCAAATTTGGCCGGACGGTCCACTCCCTGACCGCAGCCCTCAGCCAGTTTGAGGGAAATCGGTTTGTGTTCATTTCGCCGGAGGAACTGCGCATCCCCAGTACGTCAAGGACGAGACACTGACGCCTCTCCATCAGACCTACAAGGAGACTGCCGACCTCGAAGCAGAGCTGCCGCATCTGGATGTGCTCTACATGACCCGCATTCAGCAGGAGCGCTTTTTCAACGAAGACGATTACCTCCGGTTGAAAGGCTGCTATGAACTCGATGCCAAGATGCTTCAGTTGGCACAGCCGGATATGCCAGTACTGCACCCGCTGCCCCGCATCGAGGAGATTAAACTGGATGTGGACAACGACCCTCACGCCGCCTACTTCGATCAGGTCCACAACGGCGTGTACATCCGTATGGCCATCATTCTGGCCCTGCTGGGCATCCCCGACCCGTTGACCGGAAAGAAGGTGCTGGAATGCTGAGCATTGACCCCATTACATGAGCAGCACAACCTCTACTTATTTTTTGCGTCTTAACAATTCGGAAACATTTGCCGAAAGTTGATTTTGAGCGCAGCGGTGGAGAGCAAGAACCGTCCCGTGGCCACAAATTTTCAATTCTTGAAAATTTCCTGTCCATCCGGGACTTCACTTCTCAAACTCTTGCGAGTTTTCCAAGTGATCTTGTTGGGGTAGCGCTTGTCGGGGCAACGCCCCTCCATCTGCTGGGGCGCTGCCTTAAAACCCCACTGGGGCTTTCATGGTTCGCTCCCTGCGCTTCGCAAACGCGGTCCCACCCCAACCCCTGCTCAACGTTGGCTTCACCGAGGAGTTATCGAACAGACAGGAGGTACAATGACCAAAACGAATGTTCAACCGATTCCTAGCAATTCCCAGCACCACGACACGCCGAACAACAAAACGCACGTCATCAAGTTCCGTGTGACAGCGGAGGAAAAAACGTCACTGGAACTCACTTGCAAACTCCTGAATCTCTCCCTCTCCACTTTCATCCGCCGTGCCATCCACAACGTCAAGATCGAGAAAACAGTCATCGTTGCCGGCGGCGGAGAAGAAACCCTGACCGCTGTTTCCACCCTTTGCTTGCCCAGTGCAGCAAGGTGGGCAGAAACCTCAACCAGCTTGCAAGGCACTTCAATTCCGGCGGTGCGGACACCGAGCAGATCCGGGCGAAACTCCTTGACGAACTTGCAGACCTGACTGCATTCCGGCTCAGCGCCGAGAAAGTTCTGGGTGAACTGTATGGCAACGCTCAAGCATATCGCCTCTAAGAACTCGGACTACACCGCCATCGAAGCGTACCTCGTTTACCAGCACGACGCGTTCACCGGAAAGCAACTTCTGGATGAACAGGGCAAGCCGAAGCTGCGGGATTCGTACGTCCTCGATACACTTGAGTGTGGCGATTTCTCGTTTGCAACAGCCTGTCTGCTGGCGAACCGCAAGTATGGTGGTAAGAACACCCAGCATTGTGATATTAAGAGTCATCAGTATATCATCAGCTTCGACCCAAGAGATGCAGCCGACAACAGCTTGACCATGGAAAAGGCACAGACACTTGGCCTGAAATTCTGCGAAGAAAACTTTCCCGGTCATCCCGCCATCGTCTGCACTCACCCCGATGGGCACAACCATTCGGGAAACATCCATGTCCACATCGTGATCGGCAGCATCCGAACACGAGAGGTGGAGCGCAAGCCCTATATGCAGAAGCCCCGCGACTGGTGCGAGGGCATGAAGCACTCCAGCACCGCCCAGACCATGCGGCACTTCCGTGTCGAGGTCATGGAACTGTGCGAAGGTGCCGGACTGTACCAGATCGACCTGCTCAACGGCTCCAAGGAGCGCGTCAGCGAGGCCGAATATTGGGCAAGGCGGCGTGGCCAGTTGAAACTTGACCGTGAAAACGCAGCCCTTACTGCAGCCGGACAGCCGCCCAAGCAGAAGAAGTTTGAAACCATAAAAGACACTGGAAGCAGATTTCGTCTATGCTGTACCGCGCTACCAGCTTTGAAGATTTCTCGGACAAGCTCATGCAGCAGTATGGCATCACGGTCAAGGAAAGTCGTGGTTACCTAAGTTATCTGCCTGCTGGAAGAGCAAAGTTCATCCGCGCGAGACATCTCGGGGACAAGTTCGATAAGGCGGCAGTGCTTGCCACGTTGCAGGCAAATGCCGAACGCAAGCCCATGTCGCAGTTCAAGCAAGATACCATCGGGAAACTGATTGACATCCAGTCGAAGATGACCGAGGGCAAGGGGCATCGGCTATAAGCGTTGGCTCACGAAACACAATCTCAAAGTTATGGCGCAGACAGTGAAGCTTCTGCAGGAAAAAAGGGGCTTAACTGACGAGGACGCACTCGACCAGAGAATTACAGAGCTTGATACCAAGTTCCACGATTCGCTGGCAGTGGTGAAAGATCTCGAAGGTCGCATGAAAGCCAACAAAGAGCTGCGCTATCATGTCGCAGCCTACGCCAGCACCAAGAGCGTCGCACAGCAGTTAAAAGCTGCAAAACAACCCACAGCCTTTGAAGAACAGCACCGTGCAGAGCTGACAGCGCACCGGGCGGCAGCAGCCTATTTCAAGGCAAATGATATCACCAAGCTGCCCAGCCCGAAGAAACTGGAAGCCGAGTATGCGCAGCTGGCATCCGAAAAGGCACAGTTCTACGAGCAGTACAAGGAAGCCAAGAACGAGCTGCTCAAACTGAAAACCGCAAAGCAGAATGTTGCGTTCTTTTTCCGGGAGGAAGAACAGACGCAGCAGGAGAGATAAAGGAGTGTGCGTATGATCAACCTGAAAATCGACCCGGAGTTTCAGAACCAGATTTCTCCTCTAACCGATGATGAATTTAAGCAGCTTGAAGAAAATATCCTCAAAGAAGGCAAGCTGCTCTCTCCTTTGATCGTTTGGAACAACACCCTTGTTGATGGTCACAACCGTTATGCGATTCTTCAAAAACACCCCGAAATCTGCTTTTCTACCATGCCGCTCCGCTTTGCAAATCGTGAGGAAGCACTCGCTTGGATTTGCAAGAATCAGCTGGGGCGGCGCAATCTTTCCCCCGAACAAAAGCGTTACCTGCTGGGGAAGCAGTACGAATCTGAGAAGAAGGCCGAGAAAATCTTTCGGCAACCAGTACACTTTAGCAAAGAAAAGTGGTGGGTCTCACGATGATACCCACCACTCCGGCAAGAAAACCTGCGACCGAATTGCAGAAGAAAACGGCGTCAGTCGTGCCTCTGTTCTCCGTGCCAGCCACTATACACGAGGCATCGACATCGCAGATAATCTCTCTCCCGGCATCAAGCAGAAAGTCTTTTCCGGCGAAGTGAAGTTCACCAACGAAGAAATGTCCAAGCTTGTGCAGGCAAGTGTCGAGCATCGTTCAGATGTCCTTGCTCAAATCCTGCATCCAGAGGCATTGGAAGTGTTGGAATCTGCCAGCGCAGAATTTGAACCTGAAAAAGCGGAACCCGTTCCCATGCCCACACCACAAACAGAAGAATTCGGTGCTATCATGTACCGGACGAGTTTATGAAGGTTTACAAATCCTTGAGCCGTGCGACCGAAATGATGAAAAACTCATGGAAGAAAACGCTCAAAAACAATCCCAGCTATTTCACTGACCCGGAAAAGCAGAAGGTTCTCCGCTTCGCAATGCAGAGACCTGCTAACTACCTGACTGAAATCGAAACCTATCTGGAAAAGGCTCTTGCAAAAGCCCTTGAAGAAGAAAAGGCCGCATAACAGCAGACACCTGTAAGCCATCAATAAGCCACCAGCCGCAAGTGCAGGGTGGAAAACTTCCGCGCCCTTGCGCCTGATAAAAATTGGAACTTTGATTTTCTCGCCCGACTTTGCCACGGTGGGACGATCAAAGGAGCGTGCGTTTGAACAAAAAGAAAAAGTCCACAAACACTTCCCCCTATCCCGATGAAGTCATTGACCGTCTGGCACGGGCATTCTACCCGGCCATCCTTGCCTGCTGGAACAGCGAGGAAGGCCAGCGGGAGTTTGCTGCATGGCAGGCGGAGCAGGCTCATCACGCCACCAGCAAAGAGAAACAGAGCGTTCCCGACTGCTGGGTATCCGTAAAACAGTTTTCGAAAAATGACACGGCAACTGCCTGTCAGGATTGGTTACGGAGCACCCGGCTAGGCCGAGGAAGCATCAAGTCCTCTGGAAAGGTGTAACACACTAGACTTTGTACCAAAGTCGTGTGCCAAGGGTGCTGCGCCCCTTTGGAATCCCTGCTTACATCGCCTGTGGGCGATGTAGATTCGCCGCACAGAAAGCTCTCACAAAAGGCACACCCGGCTGTCTGCGGCGAGGAGAAGGCACTTCTGCGGAAGTGTAATAACCCACTATGACACTTTCATCCCTGTGGTCTGCAAAGTGTAGTGGGCTCTCCGAGGGGGAACGGCTATATAGAGTGCGTTTCGGGCAAATCGCCGCATACGTGTATACGGAAGATGGGTACGCACGTACGCAATAAATCGGCCAAGTTCTCCCATGTAGAGGGTGTAATTTCGATAAAGAACGTGGTATAATTGACTCAACAAATCGATTTGTGGAGGCGATTATTTATGAAAAAAGAAACCAAGAAATCTATCTTATTCTATGCAGCTTCTGCTCTGTTATATATGGCTTCACTTATTAGCTTCATAAGTGGAAATGATAATTCTATGGCTGTTGTATGGTTGTGTCTTGGTTCATCATTTCTTTGCCTTGGCTCGACGCATCTTTGTTTAGGTTTGTCTCGTAAGAAAAAGGGAAACGACAAAACCGATGCAAGCAATAAATAAATTCCTAGTATATCGCACTCACTCCTAAGCAGGGTTTGGGGCAGGCACGCCCCAACAAGAAGCTGTCCCAAAAGGGCAAGAATTTTCAAGAATTGAAAATTTGTGGCCACGGGACGATTCTTGCTCTCACGAAAACCCATACTTTTTGAAAATCCGCTTTTCGCAGCCAAAGGAGGATGCACCATGAAAAAAGAGATCGAAGCCTTCGTCAACGCAGCCAACGAGCAGGAGTTGGAAGCCGCATGGAATAACCTCTCGGCAGAGGAACAGCGAGTTTTCGAGCAGCTCATGGAGGAAGACTCACCCGAAGATGCACTGGCATTTTTTGCCCAGCTGTATGACGATGCCCCGAAGGAGCAAGCCAGCGAAACCGTGAGCATCTCCGAAAACGAAATCTATTTCAAGCGGCAGCCCTTGACCGAAGAGCAGAAGAAGCACGGTTCCTATGTAGATGAGAACGGCAATCTCCATGTCAAGAACCTGTCTGCATTCTGGATTCCTGAACTGACCACCACGGAGAAAGTCGGTCACACCACCTACACCGTGACCGGCAGCTATGAGGGCAAGGAATCCTTTTTGAAGAAACTGGAGCGCATTGTTGCCAAGAACGCCCAGCAAAAATTTGAAGATGAGGGTGCAGACGAATGACAACTGCGTCCAATTCTGCTATACTTGATCCGGTAACCAATCCTGTACTGACAGTTGCTCCACAGAATAAGGAGGACACAACAATGTCTGGAGCAACGAATAAAATCACCGCACTTTACTGCCGACTGTCGCAAGAGGACGCACGGCTCGGCGAAAGCCTGTCCATTGAGAACCAGAAGGTCATCCTTCTGGAATACGCCAAAAAGAACCACTTCCCGAACCCGGTGTTCTTTGTGGATGATGGCTACTCCGGCACGAACTATGACCGCCCCGGCTTTCAGAGTATGCTGGTCGAGATTGAAGCAGGGCGTGTAGGAATCGTTATCACGAAGGATTTGTCCCGACTGGGGCGCAATTCTGCCTTGACTGGTCTGTACACCAACTTCACCTTTCCCCAGTATGGCGTTCGCTACATCGCCATTAACGACAACTACGACACCATTGACCCGAACAGCGTAAACAACGATTTTGCGGGCATTAAGAACTGGTTCAACGAGTTTTACGCCCGCGATACCAGCCGCAAGATTCGGGCTGTCCAGAAGGCCAAGGGAGAGCGTGGAGTACCGCTGACGGTTAATGTTCCGTACGGCTATGTAAAAGACCCGGAGAACCCGAAGCATTGGCTTGTTGACCCGGAAGCGGCTGCGATTGTGAAGCGCATCTTCTCCATGTGCATGGAGGGACGTGGGCCGACCCAAATTGCGAACCAACTGTGGGCAGATAAAGTTCTGACTCCTACCGCCTACAAGTTGAGCCATGGCCGGAGCACAAACGCACCTGCCCCGGAAGACCCTTATCGCTGGGATAAAAGAGCAGTAAGTTTGATTCTGGAACGCCGGGAGTACACAGGCTGCACGGTCAACTTCAAGACCTACACCAACTCTATCTGGGATAAAAAGAGACATCTGAATCCTGTGGAAAATCAGGCTGTCTTCCCGAATACACATGAGCGCATTATTGACGATGATGTGTTTGAAAAGGTTCAGGAGATTCGCAGCCAGCGTCACCGTATGACCCGAACAGGCAAGAGCAGCATTTTCTCCGGTATGGTCTACTGCGCTGACTGCGGTTCCAAGATGCAATATGGTTCGTCCAATAACAGGGACTTCAGTCAAGACTTCTTTGATTGCTCTCTGCACAAGAAGAACGGGAGCAAGTGCAAGGGACATTTCATCCGGGTAAAGGTTCTGGAAGGACGTGTGCTGAGTCATGTTCAGCGGGTGACGGACTACATTCTCCGTCATGAAAACTACTTCCGCAAGGTCATGGAGGAGCAGCTTCGTGTGGAAAGCAGCGAAAAGCTGACCGTCCTGAAGAAGCAGCTTGCCCGGAATGAGAAGCGGATTGTAGACCTCAAACGGCTGTTCATGAAAATCTACGAGGACAACGCCAGTGAAAAGCTGAGCGATGACCGCTTCGACATGATGAGCCAGAGCTACGATGCCGAACAGAAGCAGCTGGAAGAGGAATCCCTCTCTATCCAACAGGAAATCGAAGTACAGGAACAGCAAATCGAGAATATTGAAAAATTCGTCCAGAAAGCGCACAAGTACGTTCATATTGAAGAACTCACTCCCTATGCTCTCCGTGAACTGGTGTCGGCTATCTATGTGGATGCCCCGGATAAGTCCAGCGGAAAGCGGGTGCAGCACATCCATATCAAGTACGACGGGCTGGGGTACATCCCTCTGGATGAACTGGAAGCA
>VOFC01004487.1_pt1 | contig 13533 bp, 22 predicted proteins | sample 5384161 | NCBI WGS metagenome assembly VOFC01 (sample SAMN12384722, study PRJNA508395) | human gut metagenome | isolation source: healthy gut B | host: Homo sapiens | reverse complement strand
CGTACTCGATTTCCTTGTTGTTCAAACCTGCTGCGGGTTCGTCCACCAGCATAACTTTCGGATGGGCCAGCATGGAGCGGACTATTTCCAGCAGCTTCCGCTTGCCGAAGGGAACAGCTTGAATATCCTCATCCCAGTCCAGCTTCAGCCGGGCCACTTCCAATAGCTCTTGGAGTTCCTGATCAAAATCTGCGCCTTTCTTTCCCCGGAAGGAGTTCCAGTATCCCATCTGGTTGGCCAAATCTGTGCCCACCAGCAAATTGTCACGGATACTGGAGCGGTACAGAAACCGCGGCGTCTGGAATGTTCGACCAATCCCCATACGGGCACGTTTGTAGGCCGGCACTTGGGTAATATCCTTACCCTCGAAGAAAATCTTGCCTGCATCCGGTGTATAGATACCGCTTATCATGTTCATCATGGTTGTTTTACCGGCACCGTTGGGGCCAATCAGTCCATAAACAGCCCCCTGCTCAAGTGTGAAAGAAACATCCTTTGCTGTCGAAACACCACCAAAGCTCTTGCAGATGCCATCGAGCTGTAAAATCGGATTCATCCTTCCACCTCCTGTTCCGCACGGGCCTGCAGCTTCTTCCGTCTGCGAAGCTTGGACTGTATGGTCTCATAGAGGCCGCCCAGGCCACTGGGCATAAAGATCATCAGGACAATGATTGCAAAGCCCCAGATCAGCTTGCATGTAATTCTGCAGCGAACGGAAGATCTCTGGCAAAGCATCCACCAGCAGTGCGCCGATAATGACACCCACGGTGTTGTTAACGCCGCCCAGCATAGCCATGATGATGATCTGCGTGGAGCTGTTGTAGTTGGAACATATCGGCGGAGATAAAGCGGATATGCATGGCGTACAGAGCGCCGGCCAGGCCGCTGAGCAGGCCAGCAATGACGAAAGCGATGACTTTGGTGTGGTAAATGTCCACGCCCAGGGTCATGGCCGCAGTCTCATTGTCGCGGATGGACGCCAGAGACCGGCCCAATTGGGTGCGGCGGATACGTTCCACAACGATGCCCAGCACCACCAGAAGTACTACCAGGAAATAAAACCAATGGTTGTAACCTGATAGTTCCGCACCGCCCACAGAAAGGGTCGGAATGCCGTTGATACCATCGGGACCACCGAACAGCGGGCGGTAGTTGTTAAAAAGAATGTAAAAGGCTACCTGCACCAGAGCGATGGTTGCAAATGTAAAAATAGGTACCTTTGAGCTTGAAGAGAATCAGGCCAAGTACCCAGGCAAAAATACCGCATACCACCAGGGATGCAAACAGGGCGGCCAAAGGCGGCGCGTAAACGGCAGACGGCCAGTGCAGAAGTTTGCCACAGCATAGCCGCCGATGCCCATAAAGGAGATGCTGGCAAAGGACAGCTGTCCACCCATACCGAGCAGAACGGAAATTCCCCAGCCAGCCATGCCATAGATCAGTGCCGTATTCACGACACCCAGCGAGTACCGGTTCAAAAACGTCGGGCAGATCAAAACGACTGCTGCCACTACGAGGCTCACGAGCAAACTGCTCCATCTTATCTTTTTTTTCATCGTATACCCCCTACTACGCTTTGTCTCCAATTTTCTCACCGAACAAGCCCTGCGGGCGGAACAGCAGGAACACGAGCAGCAAAGGAATACCGTGACATCCCGGTAGCTGGACAGGAACATTGTGGAGAACACCTCCACCATGCCGACGATCAGCGATCCGATAATGGCGCCCTTGATGCTGCCGAAACCGCCGATGACCACACCGGCAAAAAGCACGCAGCTGGAGTGTTCCCAGAGTATTGCGCACCATGTAAATAGGGGCAACCATGTAGCCGCCGAAGCCGGCAACCACCGTCACAATCATGTACGTGGCGGCAATGGTCAGGATGGACGGCACGCCCATCAGGTTCGCCACGCAAGGCATCCTGGCAAGCAGCCTGCATCATCTTGCCCACATACAATTTTTCAAAGAGCAGATGGATCGCCGCAATAATTACAACACCAATGACAACGATCAAAATATACTGCCACTGAATTGACACATCGCCCAGATGCAGGATGCCGGGGCGGCTTTCGGCATCGGTGATGATGGCGGGCAGCGATCGGGGCACACTGCCCCAAATCAGGGTAACCGATTCCTTTAGAATGATGGAAGCGCCCATTGTCGCAATAATCGTCGCCGCCGGATAAGAGGCCTTCCGCAGCGGCCAATACACACCGAACATAAAGACCAGTCCGACAACCATGAAGCAAATCATCGCGATCGGGACCATCAGCCATCCAGGAACCTGGACATCCAAAATCAGGGAACTTGTTAGGTAAGCGCCAAACATCAGGAGGTCGCCCTGGGCAAAGTTCAAAATACCAACGGCTCGAATCAGCAGAATCAGTCCGATAGCCAGCATGGCATAAACCATGCCCATGGCCAATCCGTTGACAAACAGATTAGAAAACAGAGATACCGTCATTTTTTCACCTCTCGTAACCAGAAACGGGCTAAAAATACCTGTGGCCGGGCTGTGTGGCTGGCCCAACCACAGGTCTCTACTGTCAGGAATCAGCGATACTTCACCGCAGTGATCACCTTGGCAACTCCGTCCGTGTTCTGCGTAATCATCAGGGACGTGGCGAAGCTGTGGTCATCATGGTACGTCAGAGTACCCATAGCGCCAGGGATGTCGGTCAAGGTTGCCAGGGCTTCATTGATGGCTTCCGGTTCAATGGAGTTGGCAGCCTCACAGGCAGCCTTGATCAGATAGATACTGTCGTAGACAACCGCAGCACCGAGGTCACTGGGCATATCAAAGGTGCTGGTAAACGCCTCCTCAAAGACCTTGCCGGTCTCGGAAGCACCGCCGGCAACCCAGTCCGCAACAGAATACCAGCCTTCCGCGGCAGCACCGGCATTTTCAATCGTCACGGTGTTGGAAAACGCGGTTGCGCCAACGCAGGGGATCTCATCGGGGTTCACACCAGCTGTGGCGGCAGCCTGGCAGACGATGGGGGACAGAGCAGTGGTCTCCAGGAGATGACACAGTCATAGCCACCGGCGACAATCTGGGCAAAGTAGGGGCGAAGTTGGACTCGTCGTCGGGATGTCCGTACAGATTGGTCTCGGCAACGGTCACGCCGCGCTCCCTCCATGGCCAGCACCAACTGCTCCTGCAGGAAGCCAGTGCCTGGTTGGTGGAGTACAGGATGGCAGGGTTGCTGCATCCCAGCTCATCGATGACGAAGGATGCCATAGCTGCGCCCTGGGCAGTATCCAAGGGACGGGCCTGCCAGGCATACGGGTTCTTCTCCTTGAAACGCCGGAGGAAGAGCCGCAGACCAGCGTGGGGATCTGGGCATCGAGCACATCGGGCAGAGCCGCGATGGCATAGGCGGGGAAGTAGGAGCCGATGATGGCAGAAATGTCACCCTCGCTGATGAGAAGCTGCATGCCCGTCACAGAAATCTGGGCATTGTCCACTTCATCGGCCAGAACCAGCTCGATGGGATGACCCAGGATGCCGCCTTCTGCGTTGATCTCATCGGCAGCCAGCTTAAAGCCGTTTTCCATATACTCGCCGACCATGGCACTGGTACCGGTCACAGGGGCCACCATGCCAATCTTGATGGGATCGCCGCTGGCAGCACCATCGTCACTGGTGGTATCTGACGTTGCGGTATCGTCTGTCTGGTCGTCGGCAGGTGCCTCTGCATTCGATGCGCAGCCCGCCAGCATGGCGAAGCACAGGAGCAGAGCAACAAGTATGGATAGTTTCTTTTTCATAATAAGTTCTCCTCCAAAAATTCTTTCTAGAATATTTACTGCATTTGCATACGGTAGCGTTCGCTTTCGATTTCATCGGAAACGTACTGCCAAGCTTTTACAAACGAATCGTGGAAGAACCGGTAAGGCGGGAACTGATCGAACTCCTCCGGATTCAGAGCATTCTCCGTACAGGCACTGCGGTAATAGGGCAGCAGTCCGTACAGCTGTTCCATGTCGGCCTCTCCGGCCAACTGTTCCACACGGTTTGTGAAGGGGACATCTTCTTCGTTGAGCTTCTCCAGCAGGGAGCAGCCCCCAGTGTGGCATCCATCTCCCCGGCAACCAGCTCGGTGAAATTGCTGCAGGTCCGTGCACCGCCGCCCATCAGGCGGCCCGGGAAGCCGTGGGTGCTTCCACATGGCGTAGGCGCGCTTGGAAAACTCATCTCCCGCGCATCCCAGCAAGTCCGGATCCGCCGAAAGGCCGTGGTCTTTGCAATAGGCGTTGGTGTAATCGTTGATGACACCTGCTAGGGATGTGACAAACAGCAGCGGCCCCTTGTTGCCCTTGCCGTGAACTTCTTCATAGGCTCGCAGATAAGCCGCCTCCTGAGAGAGGGAGACACAGGACGTCACAATCAGATTCTTACCCATGGCTGTCAGCTGTCGAAATGCCTCAAGAGCAGTACGGTTGCCAGGGACTTTGACGATAATGTTGGGCGCGATTTCAAAAGCTCCAGCGCCTCACGGACCATGTCCGCCGCGTCTTGATCCCGGATGGGGTTGCCCTGGATGGCCACCAGGCCCCGCTCTCCGCCGGTGGCGCGGTAAACGGGCAGCATCTCTTCCGCCAGCCTTCCCACCAGGCGCTTCTGCACCTCAAGAACCATATCGGTTCCCGGGCGGTCGGGATATTCTACCGCGACCTGCCGCAGCGTTTCCCGGACACTCTCGCCCATCTCCGCATTCTTCAGCATCTTCATCGAATACGTCGGGTTCGTCGTTGCACCGACTACTTGCCAGTCTTTCCCCCGCTTCAACTCTCCGAGCGTCGGATTGTTGATCCACAAGCGAGTGGGAGTCTGTTGCATCACTCGAACAACATAAGGTGTTTCCATATGATTTGCCCCTTTCTGATAAGTCGCTACTCGTCGCGTCCCGCCCCGCAGTTCGGCGAGATCAGCTTATTTATAACGTTGTCATATAAGCATATGTATTATCATATGCTTTCTATACCGTATATATCACAATATACTAAATTTAGCAAGAACAACCTTTGCATAAATTGACCGCGTTAGCAAAATTCTTATAAAGTAGACAGATTTAATTTTAGATTTTTGTTGAATCCGCCGTGTTATTTTGCCATGGTGACCCTATTGCAATTCTCAGTACATTTCCATATAATAGATGTATTATGTTATATCGTATGACAAGCTATGGGCTACTCCCAAATCCAAGACAATGAGGTGATGCCATGATCACGCCCATCAAGAAAGAGAACGCCACTGACCAGATCTACATGCAACTGTTGGATATGATTTTCACAGGCTCATGGAGCGCCGGGTCCAAAAAATTCCCTCAGAAGCTGAACTTTCAAACAATTTGGCGTCAGTCGGGTTCCCGTCCGCGAAGCTGCAGCGCCTGAACGCCATGGGAATCATCACTTCGCAGCAAGGCCGGGGGCATTTGTGAATGCCGCGCCTTCTTCCGATATTCTTAGTGTTTATCTGGCCATGTTGGGAAACAAAGATTTCGAATTAAAGGATCTACTAGAATACCGCATGCTGGTGGAACCCTACTGTGCCAAATATATGGCAGCCAATGGCACGGAGGATTTTTTTCAGAATCTCCTCCAATACTGTCCCAACCCCGACGGACCCGATTACAATGAATCACGCGTTTTCCAGCTGGACGTCCATTTCCACAATCAGATTGTATCCGGCGTCAACAACTCCATCATCCGCCTGATCCAGCAGTACAGCTCCAGCGTCATGGAGCGCCATGTGTCCTACTTCGCAGACATTCATAAGGATCCGCTGCGGATTGCCCGGGAGCATTATGGTATCTACTCTGCCATGCGCAACCGCAACACTGCACTGGCCGAAGAGCTGATGCGCAAGCATATTCTATATGTTCTTCGGCTGATCAATGCCGATCAATAAACTGCCGGTGCTTTAAAGGGGCTGTAGCAAAATACAGCCCCAAAAAGAAAAAGCCTTGGTGCTGTAGCAGTAAAAACTGCAAAAAACAGTCGCCAAGGCTTTCTCTTGTGGTAAAATTAAGGTGTGAAACAAAATTACCGGTACTAATTATCGCACAGTTTCCCAGGATGTGCAACTGTTAATTGATGAAAGCTTCGCAGAAAAATAATCCCTGCCAACGACAGCGTGCGGCTCTTAGATGAAATTGTGGAGGAGATGGACTTAACCCTGCTAATGAGAGCATACAACGCACGAGGCCGAAAGCCTGCGGCATCGCCATCTACCATGCTAAAAATCCTGTTATACGCCAATATGGAGGGCATATACAGTTCCCGTAAAATTGCAACAGCTTGCGTCAGAGATCTCAACTTTATCTGGTTGCGAAACGGAGAAAGTCTCCAGGCTACCACGAAATTGCCAGATTCAGAAGCAAGCGTTTGCCCGAATGTGCAGAGGCGCTGTTCGTTCAGCTCGTGAAGAAGCTCCATGAAATCGGAGAAATCAAATTTGATCATTTGTTCGTGGATGGAACTAAAATTGAGGCAAATGCCAACAAATACAGCTTCGTTTGGAAGAAAAGCACCAACAAATATGAAAGCAGGGTGCTTGCCAGACTGGAGAAGTTGTCGGCGGAGCTTTGCCAAAAATACGGAATTCTGCAAGGGGACGACCTGCTTTCTGCGTTGGAAGCGAAAATGCCGACGCCCTTTGTTCATGGTCGTGGTCATAGAAGGAGCGAATTGCAGCGAGATATTGAGGCTCTTCGGAGGCTGGAAGCCCAAAAGGCGAAATATGCCGCGTATCAGGACACCTTCCGCGGCCGCAACAGCTTTTCCAAAACAGACCCGGATGCGACCTTTATGCACATGAAAGAGGATCACATGCACAACGCTCAGCTAATGTATTTTCAAAGTCAGTACGGTCGAAAATCATGCAGCGCGTTAAGTCTTCCGGGAATAAAAAGTACCGAGGAAAAACTTATCCAGTATTTTGACGAGAAGCATATCACCGGATGGAGACGGCACTATAATGTTAAAGGGCATCCTGACTTTGTTTTTCTTGACAAGCACATAGCGATTTTCGTTGACGGATGCTTTTGGCATGGACACGATTGCCGAAATACTCGACCTGCAGAGAACGCAGAATACTGGAACAGAAAAAGGCAAAAGAACATCGAACATGATGCTGCCGTTACTCAGCTTTTTCAAGAGCGTGGCTGGTGCGTCATCCGTATATGGGAGTGCGAACTAAAAAAAAAAACAGAACTGTCCTTGATGCAAAATTAGCCCCTGTATTTAGCTGGGCAGAACTGCACACCCTCATAACGACGCGCCCCTCATACCGGGGCAGCAGCGCTTTCAGGGCTTCCAGATTATCGCCCCGGATGATCATGTTCTCGCTGCCGTTATCTTCACTGTGCTGTCCGTTTTCATCAAAGCTGTACTTGTGCTCCAACACCCGAAACGGCACTTCCTGATGGTGATTGATCACCTTGCTCTTTCCAATCCAGTCAAGTGTTGGCATTATGATGTCCTCCTAATTAAGCGTTGCTCCCCATTCGTATCAATTCTAGTGTACCATTTTCTGTTTTCATTTACTATTTCTACGGGGGAATAATTGCTCATAGATATTCCCACTAATGTCTTCGTAACAAACACTGAAAACATAATTTCCCTTGATCTCATCAAGTCCTTTTTCAGAAAAAATATGGATATAAAAACTTTCATTCTGCTCCAGAATTATTTCCGTTTTAAAAAAGGGGGTCTATTCTGACAAGAAAAAAAGCCATCCGCAGCTTTTTAGCCGGGCCGTTTCCAATGTTTTTCACGAGGAAGGGCATACTGATGCATGCTGATTCGCGCAAGTACATTTTCCCCGTCTTTTGCGGCCCTAATCCACATGACACTGGTTCGTTTTGCTTTTTCTGCTTCATCTTCACGGAATGACTCTGCTGCTCTAATTTTTGATGTTCCGTCTATTACAAAAAACAAGTGATTATTTGCTTTACCATTTATGCTTTCTTCAATAATTGGGGCGTTTCCCATTGAAGAATAGTCCTCGGAACCAAGCCCCTCCAAAAACGGATCTGGTTGTTTATTGTTAATTACATCAATGGCGATATATGGAAGTGTTCTGTTTCTGGCATCTTCCCGATAATTTCTGTTCGCTATGTACACCGTAAAATAAACACCGATGACTCCAATACTTGCGGCAATAATAGCACCATAATAGGACAGTACATCCGCAGCACTCCACATATGGTCATGTATCCGCTGTTCATTTTGTAGCACTCGTTGATTATGATGGGGACGCCAACAATTAGTACCAGTGCTATAGCAGCAATTAATATCCACTTCGTCCATGACTTTTTCATCATAGCATTTCCTCCCGCTCCAAACATACGCTGTGTAGCGTCCGCCGCTGAGCTTGATGATCTCGCCGGATTTCAACAGCTCTGCCAGCGCGCGCTGGACGGTGATCTGGCTGATGTCCGGGCACCTCTCCATGATCTCGCTCTTGGTGATCTTGCCGAGGTGGTTCTTGATGATCTCCCGCACGCGGTCGGGCTTGGACAGGCCCTTGGTGGTCAGCAGCTCGATCCGGCTCTCGAAAATCCCGGTACGCTGCCGCCAGAACACCCAGCATATAGGTGACAAAGGGGGCATAATCGTTGGTTCCCTCATGCCAGTTGTAGGAGCTGGCTTGCAGGGCCTCGTAATAGGTCTCCTTGGTATCGGAGATCAGCTTTTTCGATACTGATATATTTGCCGACAAGATAGCCGGAGCGGTACAAAAGCAACAGCGTCAGGAGCCTACTCATGCGGCCGTTGCCATCGTTGAAGGGATGGATGCAGAGAAAGTCCAGTATAAAGATGGGGATCAGCAGCAGGGGTCAAGCTCGGCGTCCTGCGTGGCCGTCTGGAAGGCGTCGCAAAGTGCCGTCATTGCCCCCGGCGTTTCCCACGCGGAGACAGGCTCAAACCGGACGATCTTCCGGCCGTCCGGCCGTTCTTCGGCAATCACATTATCCGAGTTTTTGAAGCTGCCGCCGATGGACTTGCCGCTGAACTTATATAGATCCCGATGCAGCTGCAAAATGACCGTCGGCTTTGGCGGGATATAGTCGTGGCTCTCGTGGATCGTTGCCAGCACGTCGCGGTATCCGGCGATCTCTTTCTCGCTGCGGCTCTGAGGCATGGTCTTTTCGCGGACGATCTTTTTCAGGCGGTCGTCCGTGGTGATGATGCCCTCAATGCGGTTGGATGCCTCAGTGCTCTGGATCTTCGCAACCTCCAAAAGATTGGACAGCGCATCCGCTTTGGCCTCGATAAAGAGATTCTGCTGCCCCTTGTACTCGTGGATCTGCGTCAGATACGCCACGACCTCCGGCGTCAGGAGCTTTTGATATTCCGCTTTGAAGTCGAATTCTCTCATTCAAATTCCTCATTCGGCGTTCAATTTTATCAAATATTATTTAATGATGCAATTACAGTATATCCGTGAATTGCATCATCGTCAATCTTAATTTTGTCATTTCTTGTGCGATGACAAAATTGAGGGTTGTCACAAAAAGGAAGTCCGCCACTCACGTTACGGACTTCCTTTTGTGTTTTCTGAGCAGGCGTTCCAAACTGCATTTTTGCAGTTTAGGTACCCGTCTGCGAAGAAAATATGGGGAGTTCAGAGGGGAGCAATCCCCTTTGACGCTGGGTTTCCAATAGGGGCGTGAGCATCCCTGTTGGCACACGATTTTGCTCTGCAAAGTCTAGTGTGTTATACCTTTTGCTTCCGGCTGACGCGGGAAAGGGGTTGGCGGCGTGCTCTGCGGTGCGGCAGAGTGTGGTGGCAAATGCTTTTCTGCGGCAGTAGGACAGGCGGGTTTTTGTGACGTGAGTTGCGGCACAAATGCGGGATTTTTGAGAAACAAAATCCGACTGGCCGGAAAAGGAAGTGAAGGTATATACAGCCCTCGTCTCGCCGCAGCGTTACGCGCTAAAACCACCACGGTAACTCCAGCCAGAGGTTGTCCATCGCCTCGTCCTCCAGCTTCTTTGCCCTGCTCGCTGAGATGAAAATGAATCGCTGTGCCGATCAGCGTGTGCCCAACATCGTCCGTAAAAAAGCCGTGGCGGTACAAAAGATACGTCTGCTCACGCTCGGAGATTTGCCCCAATCCCTCGTACAGTTCCCCAAAGGTTTTCTTTTTCCTCGTAAACCTGTTCCGGAGATTTGGCGGTGATGTCGGCAACCGCCTCCATGCGCAGCAATCGCTCTTCGCCGGGGAGCACTTCATCCAGCCGGACTTTTTGAAGCCCCAGTCCATTTTCGGGATCAACCATTCGCTGCTCATATTGGGAGAAGGGAATCCCGAACCAGATCGGTCATGGCGTTTCGAATGAACGATGCAGCATAGGTCAGGAACTTCACGCCGATGCTCTGATCGTAGGTGGAAATTACCTTCAATAAGCCGATGCAGCCCTCCTGCTCCAGATCGCCGGGTTCGATGCTGAGGTCGCTCTCCGCCAGATTGGATTTGAGGAAAATCTCGTTGGCTGTTTTGCGGATGAAGCCGGAATTCTGTCCCAGAAGAAGATCGGCGGCATGGGCATCTCCTTCTGAGCCAGAGCGCAAAGCCGCTCATTGCCCGGCCTGCGCATCGCCCTTCTCCTGTGATGCAGCGTGATCTAAGGCGGACTGAAAAACATCGGTCAATGCCTGACCGAGCCGATTCAGCGCGTCGGGGTCAACACAGTCCGCGCCAGCTACGCTGCCCGTGATCAAGTGAGACACGAACTCCGGCACAACGGTCGGGTTTTCCGTATCCTGTCCCTTCATGATCTCTGAAAACATTCTTTTTCAGCTTCTTCGGCTGTCATCGCCCGAATGGCGGCAAAGTCGTTGCCGATTTCCTTTTTTACCTCTTTGACCGCCAGCATGAATTGATTTTCGATGGTGGCAAGATCTGCCTGATAAACGGGCGTTTTCAGACGATTGATCTCATTCGCGGCTTGCGCAGCGGCGTTCGTCTTTACCGTTTTCCGCATCAGACTGCTAAGCGTGGTATAGAGCTGATTCTGCGCGGCGTACCCGGCGGCAAGCGTGTCATTGAAATACTGCTCCAATGTGTAGGTCAGTTCAAGGGAAGCGTGGACTTTCCAGCAGATAATTAACGACCTGCGCATTTGCTTTTTCCGGTATAGAGGTTTCTCGCCGCCTGCGCCGATAAGCCCAATTCGTCGATTTCATAATTCTTTCTGTCCGGGACAGTGGTTACACCCAATAGAAAGTCCGTAGACACGTTAAAGGCTTTTGCGATGCGGATGATATTTTCGTCGCCCAGCTTGTCCGTCTTGCCGCTGATGAAGCGGCTCAGCGAAACTTTCCGAACAGCCGATTCTTGCGGCAAGCTCGGCCTGCGTAACCTTCCGTTCCTTCAACAGATCCCAAATGCGGTCACGGACAGCCGCGGGGAGAAATACCGATTCGTTGCTCATGAACATATCGCCTCCGATTCCAGTAAAAATCCTGCGCCAAGCAGATATTGTAAAACCAGTATAGCACATACTCGGCATAAAATCTAGTACAAACGTTCTATAATCGTTTTGTAAAATGACTTGAATATCCTCGACAAAAGCCTCCCCGTGCTCTTGCATTTTTGCAAGAAAGCAGGAGGCTTTTAGCTATTTGCTTGCATAAGTGCCTGATTTCGTCGGTCTAAGACCTTTTTCTCCGTATATTCAGGTGACAAAGGAAATTTGTCGCAGAATTTGAAAGGAGAAATTGCCTATGAACCTATTTGAAACCGTGAAGGCTGCCGTCACCCCGCGCATGGCGGCAGAGCGGTACGGGCTGCCGATCCAGCAAGGCGGCATGGTCTCGCTGCCCCTTCCACGCCGACCGCACGCCCAGCATGAAGCTGAACGAGGATTACTTCTACTGCTTCGGCTGCGGGGCTACCGGTGATGTGATCGACCTTGCGGCAAGGCTGTTCGACCTGAGTCGAGGCGGTGCAGAAGCTGGCGGCGGACTTTCGGCATCAGCGGGGAAAGCCGTCCGTTCTGGCAAAGCTGAAGCGCGGAAAGACGCAGGCGGAAGCCGAACGCCACTGTTTCCGGGTGCTGAGGGATTACTTCGGCATCTTACAGGACTGGAAGGAGCACTGTGCGCCGCAGTCGCCGGAGGACCCCATTGACCCGCGCTATGCGGAGGCCTGCCATATGCTCGGAAACACATCGGGGAATATGCTGGACATTCTGGCCTGCGGCACGCCGAAAGGAGCGCGCCGAGGTGGTGGCCGACTTGCAGAAGGATGATCGGCTCATGCGGATGGAGGCGCGAAATCGGCAGATCAAGGAGGACGAGTATGGAACGAAAATGAACCGCCGCGCTGGATTCAGGGACAAGCACTTCAACGAAGTCTTGTTCTGCGAGGACTTTCTATCGGCGCACCCGATGGTCTGCGGACGGCAGCCTTTTTTCACCGTGAGGGTCCGCGTTGTTGACGAAGAGGGCATCCGCAAGCAGATCTATGAGATGCTGCGCCCGTATTTACGAGCGGCACGGCCGCCGTGCGCCACCACCCTGCTGGAAACGCTCAGGCTGGAGGCCTACACGCCGGAGCTGCCCATTCAGAAGACCGGATTCATGTTGCCAACGGCACGCTGTTTCTCAGGGCGCGTTCTGCACGGAGAAAGAATTCTGCCGCAACCGGCTTCCCATCCGATATGACCCCAGTGCCGCGCCGCAGCCGGTGACATGGCTGCGGTTTTTGTCCGACCTGCTGGAAGCGGAGGACATTTGACCTTGCAGGAATACCTCGGCTACTGCCTGATTCCGACGAACCACGCGGGCAGGTCATGATGCTGCTCAAGGGCAACGGCGGCGAGGGCAAGAGCCGCATCGGCGTGGTGATGCAGAAGCTGTTGTTGGCGGCAACATGAAAAAACGGCAGCATCGCCAAGGTGGAGCGTAGCCCCTCGTTGCCCGCGCCGATCCTGGAGCACTGAGCTGCTGATGGTAGACGACGATATGAAGCTGGGCGCTGAAATCCACCCACTATCTCAAGTCCCTCATCACTGCCGAAATGCCTATGGATTGAGCGCAAGGGTGAGCAGAGCTACCAAGGCAGATGTACGTCCGGTTTCTGGCGTTTTCCAACGGCGATCTGGAATCGCTCTATGACCACTCGGACGGCTTTTACCGGCGGCAACTCATCCTGTCGGTGAAGAAAAGCCGCTAGATCGGGGAGGACGATCCTTTCTGGCGGAGCAAGCTCTGCGATGAGAGCGAGGGTATTTTTCTCTGGTGTCTGGAGGGCTGCGCCGCTTGCAGGCCAACAACTTCCGGTTCACAGAGCAGCCGGACGAAATCCAACTGTGAGGATGCGCGCGGAGGCCGACACAAGAAAGAAAGCCTGCTCTGAGGGCTACATCCGCTCCGAAGGCCGACAATTCATTCCCTCCGCCGGGCGCTGTATGGCACGGCTGCCTGTGGTGCAGCGACAACGCAGCGCCCGCGCGGACGCAGAGCATGACCAAAAGCACGCCGATGAGTTCGGCTTGAAGCAATGCCGTAACTGA
>VOFC01002277.1_pt1 | contig 13564 bp, 10 predicted proteins | sample 5384161 | NCBI WGS metagenome assembly VOFC01 (sample SAMN12384722, study PRJNA508395) | human gut metagenome | isolation source: healthy gut B | host: Homo sapiens | reverse complement strand
CAATGGGATAGTTTCTTCAATCACTGCCAGGGCAGCATCGACATGTTAACCATCGGCATGATTGCTTGTAAACCATTGATTGGTTGGTCAGATGCAATGATATTTGGATAGAACGGAGCCTGGCGCATACCCAATGTGATAGCAGCACGGATGATTTCCGAGAGCAACAAATAATTTGGGGCATTGTAAAGATATAATTCCTTGAGGTTACTCGATATTTTTAGATATGATGCGTGCTAAGCCATAGCCTCCCATACACGTAAACTTCTTGGGAATTGCTGAGGGTTGATTAAGCCACGTTAGCGTTGCCGTTACTCTTCTGCCTTCAAATACAAAAGGCAATTACTTGCCAGTGCAAGGTAAGCACTAAACACTACCAGCCAGCCAACAGCTGGCATAACCTGGCAGCAAACTTTTGCGTGAAAGCCTGGTTGCCAATTTGTGTGAGCTTCAACACGTGGCAAGCCAACCAATGAGGTTACTACAAAGTAGTAAGTTGATGGTGCGATTTTGGTATGGCACCAGTTGTTTATGTTAGTTGTTTGATGTTTGATAAACTTGCCAAATGTGGCATCCCATAGTAACTGAGAGTCCCTGGTGTTGGGTAGCCAGTAGCCCCTGGGTTGGTTTTTAACCTGACGCCACCGTGAGGCGGGTTGGCTTGTGCGGGGGGGGTGAGGAGGGTCCAAGCTAACAGTCTGGTGGGGGTGCCAGAGGTGGCTGTAATTTGGGGTGTTGGTGTTTGGGTTTTGTGGTTTTGTGGTGTGTTTGTTGTTTTTTGACTAATGGCGTTGGTGGCTAGCTATTTAGTAAGAGGTTTTCTTTGTAAAGATTGTAACAGGGGTTTGTTGATTTTTGGATGATATGAAAGAAATTGGGTGAGGCAGATTGTTTTTGATTACTGTCTTTTTCTACCAGGGTTGGCATGTTTGCAAAAACTTTAGAAATTTTTGTGACGTTTTATGTTGTTTTTGTTTGAATGATTGTGGCGGCATTGCTGCAGTAAAAGTAGTATAACTACACACTTGTTTGATGTTGGAAGCCCAATTTGTAGCCAATGAAAGTATTGGCAATTTGCCACTATGACCCTCCATAGGATAGCAAGAGTGCACGGCAAAGGGTGGGTTGATGATTTTTATGCCCAAGCCAATCCCTGAGCCGTGGGCCAAACCATATTGTGAAAGCTGGTGAGGGCTGAGGTAGCAGCTTGGCTTAATGCTTGTGCGTGATCCCTTAAGCATGGCCCGCGCCAAAACGTAGGCTACGTCATTCAGTTTCGGTAAAGATTGACGTTGCTCACCCATCTGATGGGATTTGCTTGACAAATTTGTGGCAGCCAGACTGAGTGTGCTGATTGAGAGGGAGGTTGCCAAGGATAGCTAGCAGTGCCAGGTTTTACTAACCAGCCCTTGATTTTAGGAGGCCAACCCCGTTGATAGCCAAGCCGGGTATGTGGTAGCTCTTCCAGCATGCTATGGGATTTCCCTAACCAGCCGACGGCGTGCTGGCGCATTGCCAAATTAATGAGGATAATTTTAGTTTGATAGCATTAACTATGTTGGTTTATGGTACAGTTTGCTCGCTGGCAGGGTTAATTATAGATACGCCGTTTGAAAGTAGCCCCTGAGCGTGGTTTGATAAACTATTGCAGGTTAGTTGATTTGGCTAGGTTGGGATGGTAAGTATTGCCCCTGCCCCAAAAGCTAAATTGAGCAGTAATTTGGTGTAGGATTACCCATTTATAGTGATTGAGAGGCTAAAACTAACCCTGGTATAGGCAAACCATAATGGTATGAAAAACCTTGAGCTATATAGAATAAGATATTACATTTTACTTGTAAATTTAACTACTGGTTTAGTATTTTTTAGTGAAGGCTCAGGTTGATACACCTTACTATTCTTGAGCAGATTGATTTTTTATATCTTTGTTTTCCCAGAGTTTACTGCTGAATGGGTCATATTAGCAGCAGCGAGGTAGAGCTGAGGTGCCAGTTTGCGCCAGGAGGGCCATAAAACTGCATTGTAAAGGCATGTTAACACTGTGAATTTCTATTGATATGCCCTTAACAACAAGTAGGTTTACTTATATTGAAGAACTGTTGGATTTTGCTCGCCAAGCTGTAGAGATTATTAACCTTCATTCCATTGTTAAAAAGCAGCCTAGAGGGCAAAGTGATCCAATAATAAAAATAAGCATTTGGATATTTTTTGAAGCCTAAGCCATAGGCAGCATTGCCAGTTGCAGCCTCCCATTATTATTGATAATTGGCTTCAAACCATTTTGGGTGTTGGTTATCCCCAAAACCTGATATTGAGGCTAGTAGTAGAATTTAGTTTGAATTATGGTACCCTATGTAGCCAACGCCAACCAGCTGCCTCCCTCGTACTAGCATGACGTTTGAGGATATTGGGGTTACATGACTATGTGGGATTACATAAACACATATATCTATTTGAGCACTTTGGCGGAGACATCGCATAGCAAGCACAAGCCAAAGCCCATATGCTAAAGCCCTTGATATGTTTGAGGATAATACCACTCTGCCATTTTGTACTGAGGAGAGCTAATGCGGGCATAAATGGAGGGCTTCACCAGGTTACTAGTACAGCCGTGAGGCTCTTAAGCAGAAGCCAGGTTTGGGTTGAGGCTGTGTGATTTGCCTGTTGAACTTCTAGCAGAGGTATATGTGCACGGTAGGAGCATACTTCCATTTTAATTACGTTTGAAGCTTGCTGTGATTTACAAAGCTTAAGGAGGTGATATGGTAAGCATAGCCCTTAGCTGCCATGACCCTATCTGGTAACGGATGTGTGACCAGCAAGTTGGCAGCCATGTTAAAGACTACAAAGCTATAGCCAGCGTATGCTAATTTTGCTTAGCCGGTGGCTAGCTTAAGATGTTCACTGCTGAGAGCATCCATGACATTGATGGGGAGAGTTGGCTGTGTGAGGTGGTTGTGGCTTAAACAAGCTTTCTTGTGCCGATGTACTTAGTTTGGCTTGTATGATTGGGGTAAAAGAGGGTACTGGTTGAATTTGGTAATTGGCAGTGTGATTTGAGTTGCTGACGCCATTAGCTGGAACCCAGCGGCGAGCTTGATGGCGGTGGCTGCTGTAGAGGATGGCAACCATTATGAGAGGGTGTGAATTTAATCCCTAACTAAAATTGGTATTTTGCACTTGGTTTGCGTGGTTGGTTTTGCTTGTGGCCTGTGCTGTTGCTTTAAAGACATTGGCATTTTCACTCCAGGATAGTCTGTACTGATTTTGTTAAAACCTATGTTTGGCCATTTGCAGCAAATTTCAACTAAAGCCTGGAATTGAAGAAGTATGAAACTGTGCTTTAGAATGGGTACCAATGGTTGCTGACTATTGAATATACCCAAGTTTTTATTTATACTGAGCTTGATCACTTTTGGTGGTTAAGCAAGCAGGGTTTATATTTAGGTAACTCTACACACTGGCATACCTGGTGGTGGTAAGGGTTGGGTGGCTGCCGCTGAGCAGAGTTGGTGATAAGTAAACAGCGGATTACTGAATTGTTGACGGTTAGCTGGCCGTATTATAGTATTGGTAAATGGCCTTCCATTACCAGCACGTATTCAACGTTGCCAAACATAGCAGTAAATGAAAGTGTTGAAAACTAACCAGGTTGCAAGCGTAATAATGAAAGTGTACTTTGCTTGGTTGGTTCGAGTTGACCTGTATTGGTATTGAATGCCCTTTATGCTGGATGTATAAGGCGGTATGATAGAAAACACCCATACTAAAATGATAACTGTATTGCTGGTAGAGGCCCGGTATTTGCTGTGGCTTATGTTGTTTTTGCATTAAAGGCAGAAGGCATTTGGTTATAACAATGGTATGCCAACGTTGCGTGCCTTCTTCAGTATGAAGCCAGATGGGATTGAAGGGGTTGGCAACACGTGGCATACCAAGTTGAATGACCAAAAGTTGTAAAACTTCACCAAGGGTAAGATTGTATAATAGCTCCATGGTGGAAAGTAGGAAAAGCAGCAAACCAAATTTGGAGGCAGAAACCCGCTAAACTAACTCTCTTTATTAATTATAAAGGGAAAGATCCCAGGCAGACCAGCTGGATGATGTCAAGGTGTTCAATAAATGACCCATTATCAAATTCTATCGCCCAGAGCTTCAGAACCGTATTCTCCAGCTCTACCGTGATTAGGGGTTTGAAGGTACCAGGGTAGATGCACAACAACCTATAAGTAACTTTTTGGCAGTGGTATACCCATAGAAATAATGTTTGCACGGTTGGGATGTGCGCCAATAAAAAAACATAGCATAGAAATGAGATTCAAGCCCTAACCTGAGCAGGAATTTAAAATGATATTGAACCGGCAATAGACGTTATATGGCAGAAGCTCAGTTTTTGAAATGGGTTTGTAAGCCAAGCCAAACTGGATTGGATGTATATGGCAAAAACTAAAAAGAAAACTTTCCAACTAAACTGGGATAGGTTTTGATAAACCGAGTTAATGTAGTTCTAGTTTCTGAGATAGTACTATATTAATAAAAGTTATAACGTTATTTGAAATTGATATTGTGCCAAACTTAAGTTTTTTATACTGGTGGTAAAAGGTATTGAGCTTCAATTTTCAATTAAACTTCTAGTACCTTGATTGAAAAAGCCATATGAGAGATTGTTGAAAGGTTATTTTTGTATAAGCAGCGTATGACTAAAAGTGATAACATAACTAACTTCACCAGTTAATTGGTGTACTTCATACCAGTTATGGTTGTAACCTAAGTAATTTTGTACAGGCTGCTGGTTGAATAAGTTTAATTTGTTTTGTTGAATGGAGATTTAAGTTACTTTCTTAACTATAAAAGCTTAATTTGGAAACAGGGGGCCTGTTTGGCTTGTTAAACTGGCTAATACCAGCATGGGTAGGAAGAGGTTGAAGCTAACTTATTGCCCATGCTCATGTGCGCGTAAAGGCTAAGATTTTTCGCTAGTTTGAGCACTTTGGGAATAACCACTGGTTTTGAAAGAGCTTTTAACTTTGGCGCAACTGCTTGCCCACAAGGAGTCGACCAATGCCTTAGTTGGGGGTAGCTCCCAGTTTTGTGATGAAGCAGGCAAGGTATGGTGAAAGCCCCAGAGTAGCAATGCGCGCATTTAGGCGTGCAGAGTACCATGGTAATTTAGCTTTTGGAGACTGGTAACTTGTTGCACGAACTTTGCCCTTTATAACCTGAGGTTGATTTGGGATTGCTTAAAACTTGCCCAGCAAGCGACTTCAAAAGGAAAAGCAATACAATGAAAAGGGGTTTTAAGCCTGGTAAACAGTTTTGATGGTAGTACATGCCAGGCAACGCTGAAGCCTTAGCATTTCATAAAGTAGTAGCCACTTGGCGGTGTGCATACCTGCCTGTTAAAGAAATAATGTGGTGATGCCAAAGCCCACTTTAGAGGTAACTGGTTTTATGAAGGTAAATTCTGAATTTGGGAGCCATGATTGCAAAACTAACAAAGGACCAAGCACCTAATTTGAATTGCTTCTGCAGGTACTTAAAGGTTGGTGGAGGTTTGCCCTCTTTAATGATATATTCGGAGGTATTCCTGTGTTTTGATGGTATTTGCCCCACTGCCCCGGGGAAACCCCAAACTAAAGTGATAACCTTGCCCCAACTAGCAGTTGGGTGCACTAGGCAATTTTGATAATATAAATAACCAGAGTTTTACAACAAAGAGGTTTGATTGGTACTGAAGAAAAGCGTGAGGGGTTTGGTAGATTTGTAATTGTTTGGGTTTTTAACCAAATATTCGTAAAAGCATTAGTATTATTTATAACTTGACACTGTGATAGCTAAGCAGCTAGATACCCTGAAATTTATAGCCAAAAACTATTTGTGAAAAATAAGTTTGCATAGTACCAAAGGTTTAAAAGTATGAGGAAGCAAGGATGGCAGTATGACCAGATTTTATAAAAAATACCAAGAACATAAACAGTATGATGGGAATTAACTGGGTGAGAGCTTTTGCCATTTTTGGCACAGCATGATGAAGATATTGATAATATATTAAAAGGTAGAGAGAGCAAAAAGCAGAAAGCTACTACTTCAGAAGGATATGAGCCAATAGCCTTCAGGTATGATAGCCAAGTAGCCAAAAGCCAGCTTAACCCCTTTGTTGGCAGCTTGTTGGATTCCCCATGGTTGATAGCCACCGGTTTTGCTATAACTTGAAAGAGTTGTGCCTGTGTTGTGCTGAAGCTGGGGAAAGGAGCCAGCACTTTTGCTACAAGCTGTTAAAAATGGCTGCTCTATAAACAGCTTTGAGAATTTTAGTGAGCATTTTAGAAACTTTGGTATAGGCATTGGGCATAGCCAGGGTATTGTAACTTCCCGGCAAAAAGCCAAATTGTACCAACTTTGAGTTGCCCAAAGCAACAGAGTTGTATGAAGATAATATGAGTTTAATTGTTTCTCATGAGATTGAAGCTTTTCTGTGAGCAAATTGGCTACTTGCTCCAAAAGAAGGTGATTGAAGCCATAATTTTGGAGCTCTACCCCAGGCTGGCGAGCCAATACGCATCCCATAATTGCCCAAGCTAATTGATATCTATGACTGATGTCAAATAACTGATTTGCCATTTTGGGGAAGAAAAGCCACGTAGAATGCCCAAAGGTATAAGCCTCTGTCGGGGAATTTACCAGTGTAACTCTTTGTATGTGAATGGCCAAAAAGAGAATTTGAGAAACCATTAATAAAAAACCAAGCCTGGCTTGGCTTCAGCAAATTGGGCCACTTTAATAGGGCGGGTTATTAAAGCTAAAGCGAATAGCAAGGTGCTTTAATAAACCCCATTGTTGGTTTGCCATAAAACTTGGTTTTTAATGGTTCAATTTTGTGCTAAAAGTATTGCTTATAACCCATTTTTTGTATGTTTTTTGTTTATTATCATATAAACTTAGCAAAATAATGCAATATGGGTAGAAAATGAGTGTAGATATGTGGCGGTGGTATTTAACAAAACTAAAACTAAAAGCAGTAGCTCTGGGAGTTATTGATGAAGATGAAGATGAACTCACCCGTTATAATAATTTCCTTATAAGGCAGCTATAACAGAAAACTAAGAAAAACTTTTTAAAGTAAAAGCAGGTAATTACCAAGGAATAAAAATGTAGAAGATTAACAGGCAATATATGAATTTATTAAAAATATGATTGATAATGCAATAAATAAGAAATAATTTCGTATATTTGCATAAAGAAAAATTCTTAATAAATAAAGATATGAAAAAAGAAAAGAAAGAAATCAAAAAGCTTAAAGAGGGGGGAGGGTTCTACTGGAAAATAATTGAGAAAGTTAACAGTGGAGACCTATTGATAAAAAGGTGGATTACAATGTTAATAAACAGTAAAAGTTGCAAAAACCACCATTTGTTGATACATACCCAAGATTGGATGGGCAAAAGGGAGAAGTTATTAACATGAAAATGAAAAGTATTACTGCATATAAAAACTATTTCAATTAAGAGAAACATAGAATTACTTGATAAGGAGATGAGAAGTATGAAAGATACAGATGCTTTCGATATGATGATTGAATTTGATAAGAAGCTTACCAAGATTATTAACAAATACTTAAAGAACAATGACTTTACTGTATTAGCAATACTTATTTGGTATTTGTTCATTCTGCATTTTTGTAAAAACAACGGATTATTTACCCTATACTCACAAAATACACTCTCTTATTCTATTCATATCGGTATGGATAGTATTACCTCTATTCCCGATTTACTTATTAATCAAATACCTAAAATATAGATTAACTATGAGATAACTTTTTTTGGCAAGATGGTAATTATAACTTGTATAATGCAAGGGTGGGAGATATTAACAGTTTACAATTCTAGCAACCTGCTACTATGTATTTACTAAATAACTAGAGAAGAGGATAAAATAGCGAGGAAAAGCTTTACTAAATAACTAAAAGTAGATGCCATATTACCCTAACTAATTTGTCCATGGCATAGATATTCTGTTGCATATACCCTGGCTCTTATATTCTGGGTAATTGCTTTTTTATAATTGGGATATTATCTTAATATTAGGTTATTGTTCAGTTTACCCAATAAAAAAAAAATTCAAATTCAATATATTTTTAGTTAGTTTAAACTCTATAGTTGCTAGTTAGGGACAACCAACTCGGCCAACCCTCAAATACTTACCATTTACATACTTCATTGCTTTTATATTAAGCCCTATCATCTCTTAGCTTCCACTATTATATAATATACATCTTGGCCTCCCCAATTTAAGTAACTTTGGCTTTTCCATAATATACATGCTTTTTAGATACATGTTCCTCCTGCACTTCATACTGGCAATACCCTCCAATATCCAGTTATCACCATTTAGTTATAATATTAGTTTACTTTATTTCCAGTTGAAGGCTATTCTATTCGGGAGTAGTAAGGTGTAGATTTATTTTATTACCAGATTCATTTTTTAGTAAGTAACACAAAGTTTGTTACCGCTAACCAACCATTTTATGTGCAGTATCTAGACCTCATTGTTATTCCAATATAGCCCGGGTATTGATGCTTCTTGGAATAAACAAACTTCAATAAGCCTACAATTTGTCATTTACATACTTACGCTTTTGAGATTGTATTGTCCATCTCTCAGAGTTTCCACTATTGATGGTAACAGATACATCTTGGGTAGATCTCCCCTAATTTAAGAACTTTATTTTCCATAATATATAATGTTTTTGGGTTGTTATCTACTAAATGATTGTTTAAATTTTCTTCAAATTGTTCGTTTAAACAATAACATAAGTATAATAAAAAAGTTTTAAAAGAAAATTTTTTATAAATTGTATATTCAACTTCATTTAAATATTTCATGCTTATTTGTTCAAGTAATAGAAATTGCTCTATATTAATTAATTGAAAGGTTTGCACGTCAATAATAGTAGATATTATTCTATGATTTGATTTTAAAAGAATATAAACTACAAATAAAGCACTAACAAAAAACTACTAATAAAAAAATAATAAACAAAACCAAATAATAACATAATAATTTTATTTTTTATGATAGGGAATAAATTTATCCCCTATCTGATTAATACTTTATTTGATTGATTTTTTTACAATCTCAAGCCCTTTTATTAATATCTCTTTCTTTTTCTTTTTTGTATTTTCGCTTGCAATTGAAGAAAAAAGAAAAATCATTTATAACATAGACTTGTTTATAAAAGTCTATAAATCCCTCAATTAGTTTTTTATCTGCATTTGTTGCAATCGTTGAAAGAAAATTGAAAGTAACATTTCTAAATTTTTTTCTCAAAGATTTTATTTGCTTTTCGTTTGCACCCTCAAATAAATCTTTTTTGTAAATTTCTGTTTTCGTTCCTAAAGATGTTTTGAAAAAGTCCTGCATTCTTTTCTTTTACAGATTTAAGAACGTCTAAAGCAATTAAACTATTTGCTTTACTGTTTGCACTTGCTTTTTCTACATTCACTTTGTTAATTTGATTTTTCATAATTAAATTGCTTGAAAGTTTTATTATTTATTATTTTTATTACCTTTTCAAATAGACTTTCAAGACTTTTTAAACTATCTTAATAAGGTATTATTTATTTCGTTTCTGTATTGCAAATATAAGAATTATTTTTTAATCTACAAAATTTTTAGAAAATTATTTTCTTAAAAAGTTTTAAATAAAATCTTTCAAATATCTTTTTGTTTTTCTCACATTGCAAAGATACGGACTTTATTTTAATATACAAACATTTTCAAGAAAATTTTTTGAGAAAATGAATATTTTTATTTTCAAAATTATTTTTGTGAAAAATCTATAAATTCAAAAATTTATTGCACCCTAAAAAGGACTTAATTTTTGCACTTAATTTTGGGGGTTCACAAGGAGAATCTTCGCACGCTTTGTAGTGGGCATATATGATATGTATATGGATATTCCTATATGGCTTATGCCTGTCCTCTTGAGAGTGTATTATATATCTGTATATTGATAAGGCCATTAATGGACTAAGGTGATAAAGAATTAAGGCCCTTAAGATATATCCCTCTATAAAACCCCTTGGTCCTATTTCAATAAGGCCATATATGGACTATGGTAAGCCTATGGGGAAAGGGGTTTCATAGATTAGCCTATAAGGGCTTACTAAGTTAGCGTAAGTAAAAACCCAGGTACCTTAGTTAGGCCCTGGGTTAGGTAAATTAGTCTAGGCAAATAGTAACTGTTCTGAGTTCTAGGATTTATTATATGGTCTGATTGGTATATAATTGATGAGGAACTGTTTTTAAAGCTATTGGGTTGGTAGGTTGTTATAACCAGTATGGCAGGCATAAAAAAAAAGTATGTAAATACCTGGGATAAATCTAAGTTATTGATTTGTTGTTTGGAAATTTAAATTAGCTAATGAGGGGACCCCACAGAGGGATTTGAATTAGGTATTCGAAATTAGTTTCCATTGTAATAAGTATTATAAGATTAGTATTCGCAATATTCTCGTTCAAGGAATATATTGAGATGTGAAAGTTTTGCTACCTGGGTATAGAAAATCCTCATCCTTCATCCCCAGGTTAGTGTTATTCTATTAGGGTTTATCATAGTTTTCGGCTTGTTAAGAAAATTACCCAGGTTTTTGGCTTGGTTAAAATCTTCATAAAAACTTTTAGTAAAAATTGATTGGCCCTTGGAATCCTCATTAGAGATGGGTTAATCGGGTTTGTAATTCATCTAATTTCATACGTTTATTATTTAAAATGTTATTATTACAATGCAAATATAAAAATAATATATTATATATGCAATAACCCTAATTGCCTTATAGGTTACCCAGGTTTGGGTTAGGGGCTGCCTTTATCCCTCTAAAATCCCCAGGGGCCATTAATGGAGATTGCCATTTACCTTCCTTACCTATAACTAATATATAATAACTAATGGCTCTAGGCAATCAAGGTACCCCTAAATCACAAAATTGTCCTAGAATACAAAAATTAATGCTAATATAAATACTAAGCAAATAACTTACAGAGTTACTAGGAATATTACCTAAATATAAGGCTTGGTGTGTCGCGATTTGAAGTAAAATATAAGTCCTCGATTAGTTTATCCTGTTCTTCCCATATAGTATCTGATACTACGTATTCTGATACGAAATAGTTATAGAAAGGCCCAAATAGTATTTTTAATACTATGTCCTTGAGTTCGATATTGAGTTGTTCCTCTTCTTCGGTAGAACTGGGTTTGATTGCCTGAGTTCTTTATAGGATCTTTCGTTAGGACATGCCCTTTGAGGCTGAATATGACCCTGGGTTGGTTGCCAGAGAATAATAATTTGTGATTTGAGTTACTACAGCCATAAGAGCTGGCGATTATGGATATGAATCCTTGTGGATATTGAGTATAGAATAATTGATAGTTCCCTGTGGGCAAGAAGACTTGCATTATGTTTGCAAGTAATTGGGCGGAATTTTATTGGTTTTATCTTCAGAGGTACTGAGGATAATTTAAGAAAGTTTGAATGTGACCACACATTTGGGATAAATAAATTGGTTAACCTTAATTTGTGATTACACGTATTGGTAATAGGATATGTAGATATACTGATTTTTATTTATTAAGTTGGGCTGAAATTTCTATTTGTGTGTTGGTAATTTATATAAGTTTACCATAGTGATTATTTATTTAGTTGGTTAAATAATTCTGATACTGCAAGTTGTTGGAAGATTTCTGTTTCCCTGTGGTCTGATTCCCATTTTTCGATATCATTGTAGATATTGATATATTGGGATATCATGTCCTCATCTTGTTCATCGGATAAATTTCCCCCGGAGATGTTTTTGAGTGATTTACATGATATATAGCCCCATGTATTTGGGGTTGGTGAAGGATTTGAATAAGATAAGCTTAACTGTGGGGTGAATAGCCCTGTATTTGGTAGCCAGCCTTTGTTAAGTCCATGTGAGAAATAATGTTTTGGAGATTTTTTTGAAAAGAGAAACTTGAAGCATAGGTGATGATAACCCCTGAGATATAAGCGGCAAGGTTATAAGTGATTGAGTGGCTGGATATTTTAGCCATAAATATGTATATAAGTATAAATGGGATGGGAAAGACAGTTGGATTTGGATCTCTAAATTTTTAATTCTTTCATAACGTGTCTATATTAAATTATTTGAAATATTTCTCACTGCAAATATACAAAATTATTTCTAAACTTGTTTCTATAATTGCTTTTTATTTTTTATAAATATAGAGGTTTATGTTTAGGCTATTTTTCTTTAGTCAGTTACTGAGGATATATTAGAAATATAATTTATAAAATATATGAGATTTGTTTTGAGTTTAATTACCTGTAGTTTAGAAACGTCTTGTAGCCCAATTCTCGTAGGGTTTGTAACTGAAGGTACGTGTTGTTTCATCGTATGCAGCATACACCATTTGTTTACAGGAGGTACCTGAATAAACATAAGTTTTCTTAAGATTAGCAAACCAATCTAGATACTCCTGTAAAAGATGGTAACCTAATAGTGAATGGTTGTGGTTGACAAAGGCTGGGTTATGAGGATTGGCCATATTGAGGAAATTTGGTTGGGCATTGGTTTGGTTGATTGAATGATATGAGCTTCAACCAGCCATTGACCAAAGCCAATCCCATGAATGATTGCAGCATGACAATTTTTATTTTTAGGGTGAATGAAAATGACTGTTATACGATTAAAAGTGAATGAGTAATATGTATTCCTCAATATTAAATTGATTGTTGATAACCAATACGGTAAAGATTCATTTTATAGATTGAAATAAAGTATGAAGGGTGAGGTTTGCGCATTGAATAAGTTGAATGTAGATTTGCCCTAAGGGGTATGTGCTGGTTAGTTGACCTAACTGATTGGCAGCAAGTTAACTGAGTTGTTTTTCATATTTTTTGTCTGTTTAAAATTGATATGCAAATATAAGCATTTTTTATTTTTTTGAAAATATGTCTGAATTTATTTTTGGGAGGTGAGAAATTTTATGAAGGCGGTGAAACTCTTTAGTATTAAGGTAATTGGGGTTTTAGATAATTTTTTTATTGATTGAAGGTATTTTATATAACACACTAACCAATGACTACTTCAAAAGCCAGTAGTACTGGTTTGGTAACCCCTCGTTATAAGCAAGTTTTTTGTATTGCATGGGTTGTAACAAGGTATTTCCTTTATAGATGGCATGTGAGAGGAAGTATATGTTTCGGTATGTATGAAGTAGCCTAGGGCAATATGCAAACTACTGGCTGGAGGAGCCCACAAGGAGAGTCCTCTAATATCATTTCTGCCCACTCTTGTGGGTTCTGGTTTTGTTGAATTTAAAGTTGGGAGCTCAGACTTGATTTATGGCATCCCTTGATGTCTGTGTTTAAGGCATATGTGTCCCTGCGCCCCTAACAGGTTTTATTGTGTCTACTAAACTATTTGGGAGTATAACGCCAAGGATGTTAAGAGAATAACTTCATGAATTCAGTTTTTGTAAAAGTTATAGGGTTTAACTGAATTGAGATGTTTGAAATAT
>VOFC01006794.1_pt1 | contig 13569 bp, 28 predicted proteins | sample 5384161 | NCBI WGS metagenome assembly VOFC01 (sample SAMN12384722, study PRJNA508395) | human gut metagenome | isolation source: healthy gut B | host: Homo sapiens | reverse complement strand
GTTAAAACAACTCACAGTTTAATATAATTACATGATCACCAGCATCCATATTAGGAGTATAAGTTGGTTTGTGTTTTCCTCTTAGTAATTTAGCAGCTTCTGTTGCTACTCTACCTAATGGTTTGTTTGCGGCATCAATAATATACCATTTTCTTTTATAAAATTAATTTATGAAAAGTTCACCCTATGATATAATGGAGGTATGAGAACTGTTATGAAAGATAAAGAAGAATTAAAAAAAAGCAGTAATAGAAAGTTGTATTAATGGAACTATGACAATTAAGGTCGCAGCAGATAGGTTGAATTTTTCAGAGCGCTATGTAAAAAAATTGAAAGCGAGGTATAAAAAATATGGTGCTTCATCCATGATGCATGGAAATTGTGGAAAACAACCTAAACACACTATTAGTGCTAATATTAAAAGTAAAATATGGGAAATTTGGAATATTCCAGAACTTGAAGAATGTAATTTTACTCATTTTCAAGAAATTTTAGAAGAAGATTATAATATAAAAATAAGTTATACAGCTTTATCTAATTTTTTAAAAGCAAAAGGTGCTAAAAGCCCAAGAAAACATAAGAAAATTAAGGTACATAATAGACGTCAAGAAAGACCTTCAGCAGGTGAATTACTACAAGTTGATGGCACACCTCATCAGTTTTTTTATGGGGATTCTAAAGAATATTGTTTGCATGGTTTTATTGATGATGCTACTCATCAAGTAACCGGCTTGTATATGTGTGAAAATGAATGCATGCATGGATATTTAGAAGTAACCAGACAAACATTTAAAAATTTTGGTGTACCTTTAGCTCTTTATGCTGATGGCTCTAGTATTTTCTTTCCCTAAAGATACGAAATTGACAATAGAAGAACAATTAGCTGGTATTACTGAATCAACCACCCAATATAGTAGAATGATGAAATTTTTAGGAGTTGAACTAATTCATGCTGGTTCTTCCCAAGCTAAAGGCCGTATTGAAAGATTATGGAACACCCTACATGATAGACTTAGAACAGAATTTAGAAGACACAATATTACAACCATTGAAGAAGCAAACAAATTTCTTAAAACGTATATTCCAAAATTTAATAAAAAATTTGCTATTGAGCCTAAAAATTAAAAGCAACATCTTTTATGGAATTACCAGAATATGTCAATTTAGATTATTTATTATCTGTAAAGTATACAAGAACTGTTGAAGTTATTAATTGCATTAGCATTAGTGGAATAACATTTGTTATAGATACGAAAGAGATTCTACACAAAAAGAAAATAGAAGTATGTATAAGCAAGAGAATCGGCTTAAGAGCACGTTTTAATAATAGATGGTTTTAAATATCCCATTATACTTGCCACACTATACTTTGGTGGAATACTTACAAGCATATGTATGTGGTCTGGACATAATTCTGCCTCTATTATTTCTATTCCTTTTTGTTCACATAATCTTCTTAATATTACTCCTATATCTTTTTCTTATCTGTCCGTATATTTGCATTCTTCTTGTACTTTGGTGCAAATACCAAATGATATTTGCAATTCCATGTGCTGTGTGCTAAACTATTATTGTCTAGAGCTTACTAGATGGCTTAAATGAGATTGATTGGCCTGAATCTACTAAGGAAATTCAACGTAATTGGATTGGTAAATCAGAAGGTGCTGAACTTGATTTTAAAAGTTGATGGTTTTGATAATTTAGATTTTAAAGTTTTTACAACAAGACCAGATACTCTATTTGGAGCTACATATTGTGTTCTATCTCCAGAACATGAACTTGTTAAAAAAAAAATTACAACACCTGAACAATTAGCAGATGTTGAAAATTATATAAAATTGGCTGCTTCAAAATCTGATTTGGAAAGAACTGAATTAAATAAAGAAAAAACTGGTGTATTTACAGGAAGCTATGCTATTAATCCCGTAAATAACAAAAAAAATCCCTATTTGGATTTCAGATTATGTTTTAGTTTCTTATGGTACAGGTGCTGTTATGGCTGTTCCGGCCCATGACGAAAGAGATTATGATTTTGCCACAAAATTTGGATTAAAAATTATTCCTGTTTTGGAAGGTGGAGATATTTCTAAACAAGCTTTTACAGAAGATGGTACACACATCAATTCTGAATTTTAAATGGATTAGATAAAAAAGAAGCTATGCAAAAAATGATTGCTTGGCTTGAAGATAATAAAATTGGTACTAGAAAAAATCAATTATAAATTACGTGAATGGATTTTTTGCAAGACAACGTTATTGGGGTGAACCAATTCCAGTAGTTTTTGTTGATGATAAAATCGAAACATTACCAGAAAACGAATTACCTTTAGTTTTACCTGAACTTGAAGATTATAGTCCTTCTAAAACAGGTGCTTCACCTTTAGATAAAAGCTACAGATTGGGTAAATACTACTTTTAATGGTAAACCTGCTAAGAGAGAAACAAGCACAATGCCTGGTTCTGCTGGTTCAAGCTGGTATTTCTTAAGATATATTGATCCACATAATCATAAAGAACTTGCAAATAAAGAACTTTTAAAACATTGGATGCCTGTTGATCTATATATGGGTGGTCCAGAACATGCTGTAGGACATCTTTTATATTCAAGATTTTGGAACCAATTTTATATAAAAAAGACTATCTCACCTGTAAAAGAACCATTTGCAAAATTACGCCATCAAGGTATGATTTTGGGTCCTAATGGTGAAAAAATGAGCAAATCAAAAGGTAATGTTATTAATCCAGATGATATGGTAAAGGATTATGGTGCAGATGCATTAAGAGTTTATGAAATGTTTATGGGACCTATTGATGCTGCTAAACCTTGGGATACTAATGGTATTGATGGTAGCCGTAAATTCTTGGATAGAGTTTGGAGATTATATACTGAATCTGGTAAATTATCTCAAAAAAAAATCTAATGATACAGGTTTAGAAAAGTTTATAATTTTACTGTTAAAAAAGTAACTAATGACTATGAAACAATGAATTATAACACTGCTATTTCTCAAATGATGATTTTTTATAAATACTGTAACAAAATCAGTTAATAATGGTTAATACCTTCCTATTGAATATGCAGAAGGTTTCCTAAAATTATTAAACCCAGTTGCTCCACATATTACAGAGGAATTGTGGGCAGTACTTGGTCATACTAATACCATTGCTTATGAAAGCTGGCCAGAATATGATGAAGCCAAAACTGTTTCTAATGAAATCACCTTGCCTATTCAATTTAATGGAAAATTAAAAGCTACTATTCAAATTGAAAAAGATGAAGATGAAAATTTAGTTAAAGAAAAAAGTTCATAATACAATTGATAGTAAATTAGGTGATAAATCAATTGTTAAGAAATTTATGTTAAAAATAAAATTTACAATATAGTTGTTAAATAAATTTATTAATGTACACAAGAAAGGATTGAGAAGTACTATGAGTATTGAATCAGATTTAAGAAAAGATGGAATTGAAGTTATAAAAAATTAGATACACTAACAATAAATTCTCTTGCCAAAAATATATCTTCAAAATTATGTAACACATTTTCTGGTATGGGATTAAATGAAAGAAATCTTTTTATTGAACTTTCACGTTTAGATATGTATATAGCAAAAAAATGCCTGAGGGGATGTCTGAAGCAACATATTTTTATAAAAATAGTGCTATTTATTTTAATGAGCATATTCCAGCTGAAGATCTAGAAGAATTTGCTATTCATGAATGTTTACATCACATTCAGGAAGTTAAAGATAAGAAAAAAATTATTTAATTCGCATGGGATTATGTGATTATACAGAATTTAAAATTTATGGGCTTGCTTTAAATGAAGCTGCTGTTCAGTTAATGGCTTCTAAAGTGAATAATATTCCTCTAGATAGTGTGAAATACTATGGAATTGAATTTGATACTACTAGTCCTTCTTACTACCCAGTTGAATGTAATTTGGTTAATCAACTTGCTTATCTAGTTGGAGAAGATGTTTTATTTGATAGTACAATAAACAGCAATGATAAATTTAAAAGAAAAAATATCTGAAATTACTTCCTTAAAAACATATTATGAAATTAGCAATTCATTAGATAAAATATTAGAAACTGAAGAAAGTATTATAAAACTAAATAATAAGATTTTACAAATTGATGATCGTAATAAAAAAGTTGACATGATGGTTAGCAAAATTTCTAATTTAAAAGATTCTATAAAATCTACTTTTATAAATACTCAAAACTTAATTATTTCTAGCTTTTTCGATAGTTCTTTCAATAATGTTTCTACTTTGGAAGATGTTGAAAATTATAGAAGAAGTTTGTATAAATTTAGAGATTATATTGGCGTAACTGATAACTATTCTTTTTTTCAATGATTATTATATAGAAAAAAAATGAATCAATTAGAACATAAATATAATATAATTGAAAATGGTGGCATAGAAACCGCTCTTGATGTCCAGTCTAAACAACAAAACTTTTTTCATTACTTTGTGGAAAGCTTTGAAAAAATTAGTTGGCTCTGCATTTGGAGCAAAAGATAATGTTTAAAATTGTATTCCATTACATCTATGGAAAGAGGTTATTAAATGTTAAGATTAACTTTCAAAATAAAAAAAGATATTACAAAAAATGAATTACTCACTGAGGTATGTAATAAAAAATAAAATTAATATTAAAGATATAGAAGTTTGGCACATAGTAAAAAAAGTCAATAGATGCACGTAATAAAGCAGATGTACACTATGTATATATTTTAGATTTAAAAACAAAAAATGAACTCAAATATTCCAAAATAAAAAATGTTCAAATCATAAATGAAACCATATCACAAAAATGCGTTTAGAATTGAACATGCAGCTATTTCTAAACGTCCTGTAATTATTGGTGCCGGACCTGCTGGTTTATTTGCTGCAATCACCTTTGTCGAAAACGGGCTTTTTCCTATAATAGTTGAACAAAAAGGAAAGTCCGTAGATGAACGTCAAAAAGATATTAATAGTTTTATTAAAACAGGAATTTTAAATCCAAATTCAAATATTCAATTTGGCGAAGGTGGAGCCGGAACCTTTTCTGATGGTAAACTTACTACTGGTATAAATTCTGTATATTGTAAAACTGTTTTAGAAACATTTGTTAAATTTGGAGCTCCAGAAGAAATCTTATATACATCAAAGCCACATATTGGTACAGATAATTTAATACATATTTTAAAAAAAAATATTAGAGAATACATTTTAGCACATGGTGGAACATTCTTGTTTAATACTAAATTTATTAATTTTGAATCAATTAATAATCAAATTTCTAAAGTTTATATTCAAGATGTTTCTGATTCTTCTAAAAAAATAGCAGAAATCGATACTAATACAGTTATTCTTGCCATTGGTCATAGCAGTAGAGACACTTTTTATAAACTTCATGAAAATGGAATACATATTGAACCAAAAAACTTTTCTGTTGGCGTTAGAATAGAACATCTTCAAGAAATGATAAATAAGGCTCAATATGGCTCAATTACAAAATTAAAACTGCCACCTGCTGATTATAAATTAGCTTACCATAATAAAGAAACTGGCCGTTCATGCTATACTTTTTGCATGTGCCCAGGGTGGTACAGTTATGGCTTCTTCTAGCGAAAAAACACTATTGTCACTAATGGTATGAGTAAATTTTTTAAGAGATGGCGTAAATGCCAACAGTGCTGTGTTAGTTAATGTTACACCTTCAGACTTTGCTTCTTCAAATGCACTTGCTGGTATTGATTTTCAAAAAGACTTAGAAGAAAAAAACCTTTGTATTAGGTGGTTCTAATTATTTTGCCCCTATTCAAAGATTTGAGGATTTCATAAATAATACTCCTTCTGATCACATTGGAATTATTAAACCTACTTACTTACCTGGAGTTACACTTTCTAATTTAAATACAATTTTGCCTGATTTTATTTCTAGCACTCTTAAAGAAGGTATTTCTTTCTTTGGTTCTAAATTGACAGGCTTCGATAATCCTGATTCTATTTTGACTGGTGTTGAGACTCGTAGTTCCTCTCCTGTTAGAATTGTTAGGAATTCTGATTTTTCTAGTAATGTTACTGGCCTATTTCCTTGTATGGCGAAGGGGGCCGGTTACGCTGGTGTATTATGACTGCTGCTATTGATGGAATAAAATGTGCTCAAAATTCTATAAAATGATTTGGGGACGGTGAGTGATTTGGGGACGGAGCAAAAATCATTAAAGTTTTAATGATTTTGCTCCGTCCCCAAATCACTCACCGTCCCCAAATCATCAACTTTCAAAATTTCTTCCAGACTTTTTATTAAAATTCAACATCTTCAAAAGTATTAAAATCACCAAAGTAACCCTTAGTGCTCCTTTAGCCAAATCATTAGGAACACCTATAGCAGATAAAACATGAGAAGTAGCTGTATCAGTAGAAGAACAAGCAGAACCACCAGATGCACAAATACCAACAGCATCTAATTTTAATAACAATTCTCCAGAATTAACATTTTCAAAACACAAATTACAATTACCTGGCAAACGTTGTTCCAAACTTCCATTAATAGTACAATTTGGAACCCTTTGCCTAATTTGATTTATAAAATAATCTCTAAAATACCTTAGCTTACTCATATATGAATCAATATTAAACTGTGCAATTTCACACGCTTTTCCAAGACCAACAATTTCTGCAACATTCTCAGTACCAGATCTTTTATTTTTTTCTTGATGCCCACCATCAAAGAAATCTTGCTATTTTCACACCTTCTCTTATATATAAAGCACCAATCCCTTTGGTGCATACAGCTTATGTCCAGAAAGTGATAACATATCAACACCCAATCTTTTCACATCTATAGGCACATTTCCCACAGCCTGAACAGCATCAGTATGAAAAAAAAATTTTATGTGCTTTTTGCAATTTTAGCAATTTTTTCTATTGGTTCTATTGTTCCAATTTCATTATTAGCAAACATAATGCTAATCAAAAAAAGTTTTATCAGTAATGCTATTTACCAAATTATCTAAATTAATAAAACCATTTCTATCTACATCAATATATGTAACTTTAAAACCCAATTTTTTCCAAAGTATTACAACTATTCAAAATAGCTGGATGTTCTATTTTTGATGTAATTAAATGATCTTTTCCTGTATTTCTAAACTTTTGTAAAAAATGCCATTCCCTTTTAAAACCATATTATCACTTTCAGAACCACAACTTGTAAACGTAATTTCACTTGCACTACAATTTATTAATCTTGCTACCCTATTTCTAGCAATATCTATAGCTTTTTTTTTTGGATCTTCTTCCCAATCCATAGATTGATGATGGGTTTCCATATTCTATACTTAAAAATGGCAACATCTCTTCTAAGACCTCTTCTTTTATTCTTGTAGTAGCCGCATTATCAAAATATCTTATATCCATATTAATCAAATTCCCCCTCAAACTATTTATCCATTGCTTTATTATATGCTTATACTTTGAAAATAGTCTTTATTTTTCCAATATTTTTAATCGCCGCATCATATCCAAAATTATAACAACTATCTATTTTATTAACATCTAAAAAGACCTGTCTTATCAGTTTGTACAGTCAAAACAAAATCACTATTTTTGCAAACTTTCTTCTGATATTTTATTTCCCATAATATCAAGAGTCCTCATAGAAATATCCATAAAATTACTAGATTCATCAATATTATCTGCTTTAAAATTAATAGCTAATACTTTATCTGCACCAAATTTTCTAACTTCATTTACTGGTATATTATCCAGTATTCCTCCATCCAAAAACTATATTCCTTATATACGCATGGACAAAAACACCCGGAAAGCTACAACTCGCTCTAACTGCTGTTCCGACAGGACTATCTGATATATATATTGACCCATTTTAACATTATTAAACACAAACTTTTTAGAAGATTTAATATCAACTGCGGGTATAACAACAGGCATTTTTATATCCTTCATCACTTTTACTCCCTTTTCTTAGTGCTATTTCATTATATGCCTTTTTTCTATAGACCTCCCAGAATTAAATCCATATATTGGCAACTTTTTATTTGTTATAAAACTACCGACAGTATTTATTATTGGAGTAGTATCAACAGACACAAGTTCTTGCGCATATCGTTTAAACAACATATAAATATAATATGGTGTATATCCCATTGCATACAAAACTGCGACTAAACTCCCTGAACTTGTTCCACCTATCACATCTACTCTTATACCATTTTCCTCAAAAAGCTTTTAACACCCCTGCATGTGCAATTCCTCTAATTCCACCACCAGACAAAGCTACACCAATCCTCACACTTTTCCCCCCTAAATTCTTTTTTTTTATATATTATGTTCTCTAATTTTTTTTGTTAAATCACATATCATAACTATTGTTATATTTTGTATTCTAGAAAGTTCTAAGAAATTTCCTATAACACAAAAAAAGATAAATACTTTTATAGTATTTACCTTTTTTTGTATTATAATCAAATTGCAGCATGAATTTTAATCTTTAGCATAAATAACCTGACCTGAACCATTATCAACTTTATAATATTCTCCTATAAAGCTTGGTTGAGCATGAACACCTAAATTATAAATTGGTTCTACTAAAAACAGTACCATCTTGCCTTAATACTCCCCATTTTTTATCCTTTAAAACTCCTGCAAAACCATATTCATTAAATTCTGTAACTCTGTCATATTTATAATCAACTTTAACATTACCTAACTTGTCTACAAAACCCCATTTTTCATCTTTAACACTAGAAAATAAAAGTATTTGCTACTAAAACTTCCTCTTTAGAAACTTCTTTTCCTTCTAATGTTATATATTTTTTATCAGACTCATTTGAAACTTTTACATAAATACCTTCTTTAACTACTGTAGCATTATTCATTTTTCAAAATTGAAGTTGCCTTATTATCCATTATTTCTACATTTCCATCTGTCGAATTTGACAATTGTATTAAATTTTGTATCTGATATTATTTGTATTGAAGTATAAGCAAACTCAGTCTTTGCATTTTGATTTATATCAATAATTCTAATTTTTCATCATTTTTAGAAGCTATAAATAAATCATCTTCCAAATATGCAATATACTTATATTTTTCAGTATTTACTGGTTTTTTCATCTTTACATATCTGATAATTAGTTTGACCATCATCTGAATTTATTGAAATTGTGTATCCTTCTTTATTTGGTACATCAATAAACATTGAATCAGGACTCATATTTGTTAATTTACCATTTATATCATATACTTCCGTATTTCCATCTTCTTTTAAAACATATAAATATTTTCCTTTTTATATCAATTTGAGTAAAAATCACAATTTAAAAACAATTTTTCCATCTAAACTTAGCACTCCATATTTTTTTCCCTTTTTGAACTATAAATATCTGATTTGAATTATCAAAAGAAATTGATTGATAATCATTTGGTATTATTTGTTTATCATTTTCTAAAACGCCATATCTTCCATTTTCAGCCACTAATAAATATGCATTATCACGATTTCCTAAATCTGACAATCTTTCCAATTCATTATATTTTATCTCTGTCTCTAATTTACCACGATAAGAAACATAACCATATCTATATCCATCTTCAGTTTTATTTGATACAATATATCCATCATAACGATAATGAGCATCATCCTCAAAAAAAAGCATCTGCAGCTATTTTATCATATTTTGCTTCTAACAAGATATTTCCCTTTTGATTTATTACTCCATACTTTCCATCTTTTTTACAAGTAATTCTCCTTCTTTATATTGCAAAGTATCAATTTCTTCATATATTGCATCTGTAAGTTTTTTTCCATTAATATCTATAAGGCCATATTTATCACCATTTTTTGATATTTCAATACTGACTTCTCATATACCAAATCTGTAGAAACATTTTTTAAACGTAATGTATCAATATTTTTATAATCAGTATAAATTTCTTCATTACTATCATTCTTTACTATTGTATTATCACCTTGTGCACACACAAAAACCGGTTTTTCTGGATTTGCAATTCTTATACTATCATACATTTCAGGTACTATTTGCTTTCCATCTTTATTTATAATTCCAAATTTTTGCTCATTTTTAGCTTTAGAAATAAAATAATTATAATCATTTACTTCTTGTATTGTATACTCTTTTCCTTTTTCTTTTTATATCTTTTTTGAATAAAATAAGTTAAGCCCAACAATTACTAATATAATAATTAATATAATTAAAACTATAGATTTTTTCTTCATTTATTTTTCCTCCTCACTAGGTTTATTGTTATTTTTACATGCTTTTACTTTTTAGTATTCTCTTTATCCTCATATTCTTCTATTTTATATGTTATTTGTTCTGTTTCAACTATTGGATTTTCTTCCTCTTCTGGTATTCTATCCAATTTATCTTGCAAAAATCCGGACAAAGTATCATAATCGCCTTCTGGTATTTTTGCATCTAATAATTTATTTACATCATAAACTGGCATACTACCAGATAAAATATAGGTATTTTCATCTATTTTTTTCATAATCTGCTTCTTCATTATCATATTCATCATAAATTTCACCAACAAGTTCTTCCAAAATATCTTCCATAGTAATTAAACCTGCAGTTCCTGCATACTCATCAAGAATAATAGCCATTTGCATCTTATTCTTTTGTAATTCCCTAAACAAATCATCTATCATTTTGGTTTGAGGAACAAAAATATGCATCATGCATAATGGTTTTTATTTTTAAAATTTTTTTATTTATATTTTTTAATATATCTTTTACATATAATATTCCCTTTATATCATCTATTGTTTCATCATAAACTGGTATTCTACTATATTTATAGTCTTCATACTGTATTTCTTGCAATAATTCTTCCGCACCTGTGTGTATATCTACTGCAAAAATATCTCTTCTATGTGTCATTATTTCCGATACGGTTATGTCGCCAAATTCAAAAACATTATTTAATAATTCCTTTTCACCCTTCTTCAATAACACCTTTTTCTTTTTACCCTGATCTATCATCATCTTTATTTCTTCTTCTGTAACTATTTCTTCGTCACTTTCACCTACTCTAAATATTTTGATACAGCATTTGTAACTACAGTTAAAAAACTTTACAAATGGTGATGCAATAACAGATAAACCCTTTATAAATCCTATTGTTGCAAATGCTATTTTTTCGTAATTCTTCATAGCTAATCTTTTTAGGGACCAATTCACCAAAAACCAATGTAAAAAAGACAAAATAACAGTTATTAAAATAATTGATATTGTATTCCAAACTTGTATACTAAAAAAGGCATTACACTATTTAATATATGCGCCAATTCACTTGCAAATGCATCTGAAGCAAATGCGCTTGACAAAAAAAACCAGCCAATGTTATTCCTATTTGTATTGTAGCTAAAAATTTACTAGGATTTTTTAACATTTTATTTATTTGTCCAGCCTTTTTATTTCCATCCTTTGACATCTTTTTTTCAATCTTTGCATCATTTAAAGATATAAATGTTATTTCACTTGCCGCAAAATATGCATTTACAAATATTAATAGTATTAATATTACTATTTGCATTTTTGTTATCTTCCTTTCTTTAAGGATTTATTATTCTTCACTTTTTGTTATACCCATATTCTACTATATATATTTAAAAATTTCAATGGATATTATATTTTTTTACTCTGTTCGCTTGTTTTTATAAAAAAATTATTATATAGTATTTTACATAAGGAATGAGAATAATATGAAATTTTTAAAAAATTATTACTAACAATATTAATATTATTAATGATTGTGCTTATTTCAATATTATTTATAATTGATATAGCAATATACCAAAGCACTAAAAGAAAAACCTTTAATAAATAGAGTCACAGAAATTACAACTAAAGAAAACTTTATAAAATTTGATAACCTATCAGAATATTACAGAAATGCAGTTATTGCAGTTGAAGATCACAGATTTTATGACCACGGTCCAGTTGATTTCATAGCAATATGCCGTGCTTTTTATACAAATTTAAAAAATAAAGAATTACAAGAAGGTGGCAGTACCATTACACAACAAGTTACAAAAAATATAATCTTTCTCAAGAACAAACTTGACAAGAAAAAACTAGGTGAAATATTTGCTGCATATGATTTAGAAAAAATTATACTAAAAATCAAATTTTCGAAACATATGTAAATACTGCATATTTCGGCGAAGGTTATTACGGAATTTATGAAGCAAGCCACGGATATTATAAAAAAAGAACCTAAAGACCTAACATTAGATGAAGCCTCTATGCTTGCTGGAATTCCAAATGCACCATCAATATTTCACCAAATGTCAACATAAATCTAGCAAAAAAGACAAGCCCATGTAATAAAAAAAATGCAAGAATATGGATATATAAGTCAAGAACAATCTCTACCTTTCCTTTCATATTCATATTCAAAAAAAAAACTCTTCATATATTTAAATATGGAGGTTTTTTATGCACATTTTTATTTTCAAAAAAAGATTTTTACTATTTATGTTCTGCATAATATGTTCAATTTTATTAATACTTTTTTCTTTATCAATAAATAATTCTAAAAGTTTAGCTATTTCTATAACATCAAATTCTTCGATAAGCGAAAACCTACAAACAGAAATTTCAAATCTTATAAAGCAAAAACAAAAAATAGCTTATCTAACTTTTGATGATGGTCCACGAAAAAGAGCAACGCCAAAAATTTTAGATATCCTAAAAGATGAAAACATAAAAACAACTTTTTGTTATTGGTAAATATGTAAAAGAAAATCCAGATTTAATTAAAAGAGAATATAGCGAAGGGCATTTTATTGCAAATCACGGATATGATCATAATAATAGCACACTATATAAAAAATAAAGAAAGTTTTAAAATGAAATTATCTCAACTGATAAAGAAATAGGTAATGCACTTAATATAGAAAATTATTGTTCACATGTATTCCGCTTTCCAAATGGATATATGTCACAAAAACTACCATTCTAGCAAGAAAAAAGCAACACAGATTTTAAAAGAGCTTTAAACGATTATGTATACGTAGACTTTGTAACAACTGATGGTGCTCTCATTAATAAATCTCTCGCTTTTTTTATTTTTAGGAAATGCTATAACTTCTCTTATATTTGTTGAATCTGCTATAAGCATTACCATTCTATCTACACCAGGTGCAGCTCCAGCATGTGGAGGTGTTCCATATTGGAATGCATTATATAATGCCCCAAATCTATTTTTACATCTTCTTCTGTATATCCTGCAATTTCAAATGCTTTAACCATTATTTCTGGATCATGATTTCTTACTGCTCCTGACATTGTTTCATATCCATTACATACTAAATCGTATTGATATGCCAATATATCTAATGGATCTTTTGATTCTAATGCATCTAATCCTCCTTGTTGCATTGAGAATGGATTATGGCAGAAATCTATTGTTCCTTCATCTGATAATTCATACATTGGGAAATCTACTATAAAACAAAATCTATATGTATCTTTTTCTAGTAAGTTTAATCTCTTTCCAAGCTCAATTCTTACAA
>VOFC01005634.1_pt1 | contig 13576 bp, 19 predicted proteins | sample 5384161 | NCBI WGS metagenome assembly VOFC01 (sample SAMN12384722, study PRJNA508395) | human gut metagenome | isolation source: healthy gut B | host: Homo sapiens | reverse complement strand
AGGAACAGCGTCGCGGGCGTTTTTGCAATCTTCGCGGCAATTTCACTGTAGGTCGCGGCAAACGCGCCCACCAGGACAAGCAGATAAAACACGCTCTGCACCCGGTCCTTTAACAGCAGATAGAGCAGCCAGCTGAGCATGCCGCCGACGGACGCGGGAATGATTTTTTCACCGGCACGTTCATCAGAAGGCAGTAGCCGACGGTGGAAAACAGCGCTGTGAGTAAATTCATAGCCATCTCTTACACCCCAAACAGATAGATTGCGCTGCCGAAGCCAATGGCAAGCATCAGCGCAAGAAGCAGCGACTCGAACATGCGCAGAAGGCCCGAGATCGTGTGCCCGACCAGCATATCGCGCACCGCGTTCGTCAGCGCGGCGCCCGGAATGACGAGCATGATCACGCCGATGGAAATTTTATCGACGTCCAGCGCCGGCACCTGCCGCCAGACGAACCAGATGAAGCTGCCCGAGACAAAACCGACCAGCACCTGGAAAAACGCGGCGTTGCGGAACACGGGCTGTACCTGCCGCTGCATGAAGCAGACCATCGCGCCAACGAAGGCGGCAAGGATGCTGTCAGCCCAGGAGCCGCCGAAAAAAGAGCGTAAAGCTCAGCGCCGTCACAACGCTTCCCAGATACAGCGTCTGCACCTTCGGCTTCTCCCGGTCGATTTTTTTTTTCAGCTCCGCACGAAATTCCGCCGCGCTCACCGGCTCGGTACAGATGCGGCGGCTGAGGGCATTGAGCCGTTCGAGCTTGACAAAGTCAAACGACGACGCTTTGTTGATGCGGCGCGTCTGTGTCAGCTCCACGCCGTCTTCAAACAGAATCGTCAATACAATATCGGATGTGATGGCAAAGATGTCTATCTTCTTTGCACCGTAGGCTCTTCCGAGCCGCGTCATGGTGTCTTCCACGCGGTTGATTTCCGCGCCGCACAGCAGCAGCATCTGCCCCATGTCCAGAAGACCATGCAAAATCTGATCGTGCGCTTCCATCGCGCACCTCCTTTCATAAGATAATCGTTCCAAGGCAGACATTGTAACAGAACATTGCCATTTGTCAAGACAGAATCGCGCCGCGCGCGACGGAGGTTTTTTATGAATTATGCCAGTATCAAATCCTGCGACATCGCAAACGGTCCCGGCGTGCGCGTGAGCCTGTTCGTCTCCGGCTGCACGCACCACTGCAAGGACTGCTTCAACGAAGAGGCGTGGGACTTTTCCTTACGGCGAGCCGTTCACCGACGCCGTGATGGACGGGCTTCTTGCCATGCTCGCTCCCGGCTATATCCGGGGCATCACCTATCTCGGCGGCGAGCCGTTCGACCCGCACAATCAGGAATCGCTGCTGCTGCTCTCGCGCAGAATCCGGCAGGAGCTTCCCGAAAAGTCCATCCGGGCGTTCACAGGCTATGTCTACGGCGGGAATCTTCCGATGCTCCCCGGCATAACGCAGGCGCTTTTGGAGCATCTGGACGTTCTGGTAGACGGTCCGTTCATTGCCGCGCAGAAAAATCTCTCGCTGCGCTTCCGGGGCTCGAGCAACCAGCGCCTGATTGATATGCCGAAAACACTCGCCGCCGGAACAGTCGTTCTCTGGGACGAAAGACAATAAGGACAGGAGAAGCTATGCCGAAAATCAAGATTCATTATTTTTCTCCCGGACGCACCGCGGCTGCAGCTGACCAAAACGGGTGACTGGATCGATCTTTACTGCGCGCAGGACATGACGCTGCACGCGGGGGACTTTGCGCTCGTGCCGCTCGGCGTTTCGATGCAGCTGCCCGAGGGCTATGAGGCGCGGACCGCGCCGCGCTCGTCGACCTTCAAGCGCTGGGGGCTTCTGCAGGCAAACTCCGTCGGCGTGATCGACAACAGCTACTGCGGCACGAACGACGAGTGGAAGCTCCCCGTCTACGCCACGCGTGACACGACGCTTGAAAAGGGCGACCGCATCTGCCAGTTCCGCATTTTCGAGGTCCAGCCTGCCATCGAGTTTGAAGAGTGCGACACGCTGTCTGACACGGACCGCGGCGGCTTCGGCTCGACCGGTCGAAAGTAAAAACGCCCCCGGCGCAGCTCAAAACCAGCTGCGTCGGGGTGTTGTTATTGCGCAAGAAGCGTGACGCTCATGCAGATCGGATTATGGTCAGAGTAGGCAAAGCCGGTGGACACGACCTCGCTGTCCGTCACTTCGACATTCGGCGAAACCAGAAAGCCGTCGACCGACAACACCAGCTGCCCGTCGTGATACGGACCGTCCGCGTTGCGGACCGTGGGGACCGCGCCGTCTTTTTCCCTGCGGCGCAATGAGCCGGATATCGGTTTTCTCCAGCAGATCAAAGCGAAGCGGCTGCGCCCAGGTGTAGTCCTCGGTGGAAACGCCGAAATATGCTTCGCTGCCACCCTCCAGCAGATCCTTATTGAAGTCTCCGCCGCCAATGACGTAGTTTCCCGCTTCATACTCCGCCTGCATGTCGGAGAGCAGCAGTTCCAGCTGCTCGTCGGCGATTTTCCCGTCGGAGGTGTAGGCAGACAGGTGCAGATTATACAGGCACAGCGCTTTCCCGTTCGAGACCGGAATTTTCGATACGCTGTAGCACCGGTCCAGATCGAGAAGCTTCGTCACGCCCGTCTCGACCGGCAGGCTCCTTCGCACCGCGCTGCGGATACCGAGCTTTGATGTTGTCAGCAGCCCGAATTCGACGCGCCGTGCGGCTGCGTGATGGGGTAAAACAGATACGCCGAATGGTAGTTCAAAAAGGCCGCGGGACTTGAGATCGAGATGATCTGCCCGCTGCATGGCCCGGTCTGGCGCAAGGACATCGGGTGGTTCCTCGACAAATATATCCACTGGGCAACCTATACGCCCGAAGATGACGCCGTCGTCATCGCTTACGCCTCCGTCTACGGCGGCACGGAGAACGCGGCGAACGTGCTAGCCGCGAAGCTGTCTGACCTCGGCGTGCGCAATGTGCAGATGTACGACGTGTCCGTCACGCACCCAAGCTATATCCTCTCCGAGTGCTTCCGTGCCAGCCATCTGGTCTTTATCTCCACGACGTACAATGCGGGCATGTTCGTAACGATGGAGAATCTGGTTCACGATATCGTCCACCACAATCTCCAGAATCGCACCATCGCCCTCATCGAAAACGGCTCCTGGGCGCCGACGGCCGCCGGTCTGATGCGTGCGGAGTTCCAGAAACTTAAGAACTGCACAATTCTCGACGAGACAGTCACAATCAAGTCCACGCTCAAGGAGTCCCAGCTGGCGGACGTCGACGCCATGGCGCAGGCCATCTATGACTCCATGCCGAAGCCGGCCCCCGCGGTGCACACCGCCGACGCGCCGGTCGAGAAGAACGCATTCTTCTCGTTCTCCTACGGTCTGTTCGTCCTGACGGCCCGCGACGGCGAAAAGGACAACGGCTGCATCATCAACACCGCCGCGCAGCTTACCGACACGCCCAAGCGCATTTCCATCGCTGTCAACAAGGCAAATTTCACGCACGATATGATCCGCAAGACGGGTGTGTTTAATCTGTCCATGCTTTCGACCGACGCGCCGTTCGGCCTGTTCCAGCATTACGGGTTCCAGTCGGGCCGCGATGTGGACAAGTTCGCGGACGTCAAGGGCATGGCCCGCGCGACGAACGGCGTGTATTACCTGCCGTACTCCACCAACGCCTTTGTCAGCGGTAAGGTCACGCAGGAGATCGATCTCGGTACGCATACGCTGTTCATTGCCGACGTGACTGAGGCGCGTGCTCTCTCGGACGCGCCGTCCATGACCTACAGCTTCTACTTTGCAAACGTCAAGCCCAAGCCGTCGGCGCTCACGAAGCAGACCGGCTGGGTCTGCAAGATCTGCGGCTATGTCTACGAGGGCGAAACGCTCCCCGCTGACTTCATCTGCCCGCTGTGCAAGCACGGCGCAGAGGATTTTGAAAAGCTGCCGGACTGACGGCGGCGAACGACAGACAGAAAGGACCGATCATCATGTCCCCGTGTACTGGAACATTCTGGAACCCAAGGCGGTCTTTCATTTCTTTGAGGATCTGACCCGCATCCCGCACGGCTCGCGCAACACAAAGGCCATCAGCGACTACTGCGTTTCTTTTGCCAAGGAACGCGGCCTGTGGGTGTATCAGGACGCGCTTAACAACGTCATCATCAAAAAGCCCGCCTCGGCTGGCTATGAGGCCTCGCCCGCCGTCATTCTGCAGGGCCATCTCGACATGGTCGCGGAAAAGACACCGGAAAGCCCCATCGACATGACCAAAGATGCGCTGGCGCTGCGCATCGAGGGCGATTACGTCTCGGCAAACGGCACGACGCTTGGCGGCGACGACGGCATTGCCGTTGCCATGGCGCTGGCCGTGTTGGACAGCGATGTGATTGCGCATCCGGCCCTTGAGGTCGTGTTCACCGTCGATGAGGAGATCGGCATGGAGGGCGCGCAGGGTCTTGATTTCACACAGCTTTCCGCCCGCCGCATGCTGAACGTCGATTCCGAGGACGAGGGAATCTTCACCGTCAGCTGTGCCGGCGGTGCAAGCGCCAACGTCTCGGTCGGGCTGACGATGGCGCCGAACGCGGCACTCCCTGCGCGAAGTCTGACCGTCTCCAGCCTCATCGGCGGCCATTCCGGTCAGGAGATTGACAAGGGCCGCGCCAACGCGAATATTCTGCTCGGCCGCGTGCTGGATGCGCTGGTGCAGAAAGCCCGGTCCGGCTCGTGTCGGCCGCGGGCGGACGGAAGGACAACGCCATTCCGAACGCGGCGGAGGCCGTCCTCATCGCCCTGCAGAGGGCGACCTGCCCGCGCGCAAAGCAGATCGCACTGCCTGCACGGCGGATCTCCGTTCCGGAAGGAATATGCCGTGGCCGACCCCGGCGTCACCGTCACGCTGGAAAAAGCGTCTGCCCGCAGGCACTGACCGAGGAGGCGACGCTGCGCGTCGTCCGCTATCTGCTGCTCGTGCCGAACGGCATTGCGGCCATGAGCATGGACATTCCGGGGCTGGTGCAGACGTCGTGCAATCTCGGTATTTTTCACGTGGCGGACGGCGTGCTGACGGCGGTCAGCTCGGTCCGCAGCTCGGTCGCTTCGCAGAAGCAGATGCTGCTGGCGCGCTTTGCGGCGCTCAGCCAGCTGCTCGGCGGCTCGCTTCATGTGACGGGCGCGTATCCCGCGTGGGAATACCGGCGCGAGTCCCCGCTGCGGGAGAAGATAGCCGCCGTCTACGAGCAGCAAACCGGCAGGGCTCCGAAGATCGAGGCCATCCGCCGTCTCCTTTGGTCCCAATCTTTATCGACATTCACACGGTCAAAAGAGCACATGTCCATCTCGTCCGTGCAGCGCGTTTACGCCTATCTCTGCGCCGTCCTGCAGGCGCTGAAGGATTAAACAAATTTTCCGAAGTCTATCCCGAAATTCTTTCCGGCATTTCCAAATCCCGCCCGGACATGCGTCCAACGCCAAAACCGTCCGAATTTCTTCTATTGTTTTTATTGATTCACAATTTTTACAAAATTGACGGTATAATAAGCTTTATACAACGCGCGGAGGAGGGAATTGCACATGACAAGAGATCCGTATGAGGTACTCGGCGTCCGAACGCGGCGCGAAAGACGAGATCAAGCAGGCCTATCGCCGCCTTGCCAAGCAGTACCACCCGGACCTCCATCCCGGCGACGCTGCGGCGCAAAGAAGATGAACGAGATCAACGAGGCCTACGACCTGCTCAAAAACCCGCAGGCGTATCAGGCCTATCGCCAACAGCAGCAGCAAAATGCCTATCAGCAGGCCTACCGTCAGCAGCAGTCTGCCTATCAGCAGCAGAACCAGCAGTATTATGACCCGTTCGGCTTCTGGACCTCGCAGACAGGCTCTCAGGACGGGCAGGACCCGAACCAGCACTACTACCGCTTACACCTATCAGCCCGGCAGCCGCTCGGAATGAGCAGAACACGCAGTACCAGTGGACTTATCGCCGCCCGCGCAGCGGCGGAATTTTCCGCAAGATTATCGGCGCGTACCTTCTTTTTTGCAGCTGCTCGGCTGGCTCTTCACCAGCTGCGCCTACAGCGCGTATCCGTCCTATTACTACGGCTATTCCAACCAGCCCGACTCCGGCTACTCCGAGACCTATAACCAGCCGTCCTCCGGCAGCTACCGCTGGCAGCGGCAGGCAGAGCTGAAAGGCGGGCGTTTCTATGACCAAAAAGCCGCCCGCGCCGGACCTTCGTCTGGAGGCGCTGGAGGCAGAATATAAAAATTACCGCCGCCGCACGCAGGGCGCATGCGAGCGGCTTATCAAGACGCGCAGCGCACTGTTCTTGCGTTTCTGCCTCTACGACGATCTGGGAGCGGCGCTCTCGGCGCCCTGTCAGGACGCCGCCTACCGCAAGGGCATCGAGCTGATGATGCAGAACCTGCTTTCAACTCGCCGGTCTCACCAGCCCATGCAGTCGCTCGGCAAATGCTTCAACCCCGACTATCACGAGGCAGTGTCTCATGTGACGGACGAACGGCTGCCGAGAGCGCATTGTGCAGGTCGTGCAGACCGGTTTTACGATGGACGAAGAGGTCCTGCGGCACGCAAAGGTCGTCGTCGCGAACTGACCGGTTCTCTGCCCGCAGATTTTTCAAGTATTTTGAAGGAGCGTTTCAGTATGTCCAGAATCATCGGTATTGACCTCGGCACCACAAATTCCTGCGTGGCTGTGATGGAGGGCGGCGAGCCGGTCATCATCCCCAACGCCGAGGGCGGACGTACCACGCCGTCGGTGGTCGCATTTTCCAAGACCGGCGAGCGCATGGTCGGAAGCCTGGCCAAGCGGCAGGCTGTCACGAACCACGAGCGCACCGTCTCCTCCATCAAGCGCCAGATGGGCACCAACTACAGGGTGACGATCGACGGGCATAAATATACCCCGCAGGAGATCTCCGCCATGATTCTGCAGAAGCTCAAGCACGACGCGGAAAGCTATCTTGGAGAGCCTGTCACAGAGGCGGTCATCACCGTTCCGGCGTATTTTACCGACGCGCAGCGGCAGGCAACCAAGGACGCAGGCAAGATTGCGGGGCTGAACGTACAGCGCATCATCAACGAGCCAACGGCAGCAGCGCTTGCCTATGGCATTGACAAGGAGCAGAGCCAGAAGATCATGGTCTATGATCTCGGCGGCGGCACGTTCGACGTATCCATTCTCGACATTTCCTCCGGCGTCATTGAGGTTCTCGCCACAGCGGGCAACAACCACCTCGGCGGCGACGATTTTGACCAGTGCATCATGGACTATCTGGTCTCCGAGTTCAAGCGCGAAAATAAAATCGATCTTTCGCGCGACCCCGTCGCCATGCAGCGCGTGCGCGAGGCGGCAGAAAAAGCAAAGATTGAGCTGTCAAGCATGACGCAGACCTCGGTCGAGCTGCCGTACATCGCCGTCTCGAAGTCGGGTCCTGTTCACATGGACATCCCGCTCACGCGGGCAAAGTTCAACGACCTGACCTCCCAGCTTGTCCAGGCGACCAAAGCGCCTGTCAATCAGGCAATCAACGACTCCGGCATCACCATCTCGCAGATCAGCAAGGTCCTGATGGTGGGCGGCTCGAGCCGCATCCCCGCCGTTCAGGAGCTGGTCAGCCAGATCACGGGAACCACGCCTTTTAAGGGCATCAACCCCGACGAGTGCGTCGCCATGGGCGCATGCCTGCAAGGGGGCGTGCTCTCTGGAAGCGTCAAGGGCCTTCTCCTTCTGGACGTGACGCCGCTGTCTCTTGGCATTGAGACGCTTGGCGGCGTATGCACAAGGGTCATTGAGCGCAACACGACCCTTCCCATCCGCAAGAGTCAGATTTTCACGACCGCCTCCAACTTCCAGTCCTCCGTCGACGTGCATGTTTTGCAGGGGGAGCGCCCGATGGCGCGGCAGAATAAGGAGCTCGGAAGGTTCCAGCTCACCGGTATCCGAAGAGCGCCCCGCGGCGTTCCGCAGATTGAGGTCACGTTCTCCATTGACGCGAACGGCATTGTGAACGTCTCGGCCAAGGATTTCGATACCGGCAAGGCGCAGCCCATTACCATCACCGCGACCTCCAACATGAGCCGCGAGGAGATCGACCGCGCGGTGCGCGATGCGCAGCAGTATGCCGCCGAAGACGAAAAGCTCAAAGCAGAAGCGCTTGCCAAGGACCGCTGCGAGCATCTGCTCTACCGCGCCTCCGGTGCAAAACCGGCAGACAAGGAGCAGAAAGCGGCAATTGCAGACGCCGTCAAAAATGTCCGCCGCGCCATCAAATCGCGCGACCCTGCGCAGATGGTCTCGAGCGCCGACGTGCTGGAGCAGCTTCTTTCGCAGGCGGGCGTCGACATGAACGCGCAGGACAATTTCCAGGGCTCCTATGAAAACCCGAACGACAGCTTCGAAGACGACGCCATGGACGCGGACTTCGAGTCGGTCGACGATTAAAACAGCGACAGGGATATGGATGCTTCCGGTCGGCAAAGCCGCCGGATCATATGGATTTTCATTTTATTTCGCCCTGCGGGGCGAAACTCTACGAGGTTTTTTGACAAGCCGAAAAACCCGCAGCTGCAAAGCAGCTGCGGGTTTTGATTGTTTTTTCGGTTCACGACACATCCATCCACTTGACGGGTGATCGATTCTCGCAAAAGTGATGTTGAAGCAGCGGCCGCCGGGCGTTAGGATATCGAGCGTATAGAAGCTGTCGGCAACGAAGGAAAGCGTCGCCGTGCCGCCGGACGGATCTGCCCAGCCGTAAATTTCCTGTACGGCCCACTTTTTAAGCGTCGTATCATAGGCCGGCATCTTGGAGAAAACGGACTGCATCGCCTCTCCGAGCGCAATGCCGCGCGCTGCCGGAAGCGCGGAGGTAATGCCGGTCGATGTGTCCTCCGCGAAGCGGAAGCTGATATTGTGCAGACGCATAACGAGGTTTTTCATCGTAGTGAAAATCGTACATAACGCCGAGTCTCTCCATGCCCATACCCGCCATGGTGTCGGACCACACCTGATTGGGCGTTCCGATCAGCGCGAGGACCGTATTATAGTCCATGCCGATCTCCACGCCGTTTTCAAGCACCATCTCATAGTCCTGAATGGGGCTCGCATTCGTCACCGGTGAAAAAGCCGCGTCCGCATTCTGCGAACGAAGCGAAATCGGTTCTCCGTCCGGCTTTGTCAGTGTGAGCGTACCGTAACCCGAAAGCAGGCTGTGCATCTCCGCCGCGTTCGGCGTGTAGGGTGTAACACAGCTTTTTCCTTTGTGTCGGGGTCGACCGCCGTGAGCGTCACCTCGCCCTGTTCGTTCTGCGACAGCGTCAGTTCGTCGTAAAGTCAAACCCGTTTGCAGCATTCTCCGGCCACGCGTCAAAGCCGAAGCGTTCGGCGTCTTTTCCCTCCAGCGCAGCGGCAAAGACCTGCTTCGCGTTGGTGAGCGCCGGCGCGTTGGTCATCGGCTCGCACGGCGTCATATTCAGGCGCAGCGCGGGCTTTGACCGCATCACCGCGACCGAAAAAGCCCATGAGCGGCGCATATTCGTCGAAGTATGCCTCGTCCCCCTGCAGCGCATGCCAGCTTGCAAATTGGATATACTCCGCCAGCATGTCCGAGAGCCAGCGATAACTGTCGCTGTCCCAGCAAAAGGTCTCGTCTTTCAGCGTGTCTTTGAGCAGGCAGTACAGAAGCGTCGTGCGCGAGGTGTCGTCACTGTAGCACTCCAGCGCCGCCGTGTTTTCCAGCAGCTCCGGCAGAACGAGCATAATGACCGCCCTCCGGCCGCTGCCCGAGTGCTTTTTATACCGTGATGCGCGGTTGTGACCGTCCTGATAGAATGCGTCCGCTTTTTTCAATCGGCGGTGCAAAAATGCCTCCAGCAGCTCTTCGGTTGTCTGCTCTGGCGCCATTGCCTGCACCGATTCTGCCGCCGCGTTTCATCACCGGCGCGCTCTGCAAGGACGCAGTCTCGCCCCTGCCCCAAGTCCGCCTCGTCCTGTTTAAACGTCGACTGCAAAGGCGCCGCCGAAGCGCGGGGGCGGCGCGATTTTCTTGCGCAGCCCGTGAGCCCTGCCAAAAAGCACCAGCGTGAGCAGCGCAGCAACTAGTCTTTTTTTTGTTTCATAGCGTCCCTCCGGGAAGTTCTGCCCTTATCATAGCAGGTTTTCCTGCAAAAAGGCATGGTTTTCCGGTAAATTAAGGATTTTTTAAGAAATAGAAAACGTGCGATACGTTTCGCCGGTTTCGAGATTCTTCCACGAGAAGACGCCGTCTTCATAGATCATATAGCTGTGGGGCGAGTTTTCCTTCGGAATGGACACCGAGCCGGGATTCAGATACGTAAAATCGCCGCAGTCCTCGCAGGCGCGCACATGCGTGTGCCCGTGCAGCAGAATATCGCCCTTCGCAAACGGCAGCGGATGCGCCTTGTTGATGACGTGTCCGTGCGTCAGATAGACAGCCCTGCCGCCAGCATCAGAAAGCCGTAGTCCGCCAGCACGGGAAACGGCAGCACCATCTGGTCGACCTCGCAGTCGCAGTTGCCGCGGACGCAGAGGAGCTTCTCCGAGGGGGATTCAGCAGCGCGATGACCTCCTTCGGCGCGTACTCCTTCGGCAGGTCGTTTCTCGGGCCGTGGTAGAGAATGTCGCCGAGGAAAATGAGCCGGTCGGGCTGCTCGTCCGTTTTGTAAGCTTCCAGCATGCGCGCGCACCAGTAAGAAGAGCCGTGCAGGTCGGACGCAATCATCAGTTTCATATCGGGGTTCCTCCTTGGGTTTTTGTACGCTCTATTTTACCGCAGGAACGCCAAAAAAAGTGTCGTTTTTCCGTTTTTTGTCCGGTTCGGACGAATTCTTCTCTTCGCTGCTTTGTCATAATTCACTGATTTTGTTCCTCCTGCGCCGTAAAATATCCGTATATTTTAGAAATTTTTTGAAGGTTGCGCGTATTTACGCGCAGAAAAGGAGGATGCACATGAATGAGACCGCCAATCGGATTCCTGCCCTGTTCGGCAGCTGTGTATTTAACGAGGAGACGATGCAGCAGTACATCCAGCCCGCTGCCATGGACGCCTGGCGCTCGTGTCTGCAGGAAGGCAAAGCGCTGACGCTTGCCGTTGCCAACGACATTGCCGACGGCATGAAGGTCTGGGCGCTGGACCACGGGGTGACCCACTTTACGCACTGGTTCCAGCCGATGACCGGCATTACCGCCGAGAAGCACGACAGCTTCATCTCTCCCGTCGGCGGCCGGAAGATTGTCATGGAGTTTTCCGGCAAGGAGCTGGTGAAGGGCGAGTCGGATGCTTCGAGCTTCCCGTCGGGCGGACTGCGCGCCACGTTTGAGGCAAGAGGCTATACGGCCTGGGACCCGACCGCCTTTGCGTTCATCAAGGACGACAGCCTCTCTGCATCCCGACCGTCTTCTGCTCCTACTCCGGCGAAGCGCTGGATAAGAAAGACGCCGCTGCTCCGCTCCATCAGCGCCGTCAGCCGGCAGGCCGTGCGCATCCTGCGCCTGTTCGGCGACACGGAGACGAAGAAGGTCACGCCGCAGGTCGGCCCAGAGCAGGAGTATTTCCTTGTAGATAAGGAGATGTATCTGAAAAAGCGTGAGGATCTGAAGTTCTGCGGCCGCACGCTCTTCGGCGCGAAGCCGCCCAAGGGCCAGGAGCTCGACGATCATTATTTTGGCGCGATCCGCCCGCGCGTCGCAGCCTTTATGCGCGACCTCGACCGGGAGCTATGGAAGCTCGGCGTGTTGTCCAAGACCAAGCACAACGAGGTCGCGCCTTCGCCAGCACGAGATGGCCCCGATCTATTGCGACTGCAACGCCGCCAACGACCAGAACCAGCTGACCATGGATGTCATGAAGAAGGTCGCTGACCGGCACAACCTGGTCTGCCTGCTGCATGAAAAGCCCTTCGCCGGCGTCAACGGCTCGGGCAAGCACAATAACTGGTCGCTGGGCACCGACACGGGCAAAAATCTCTTCGCACCGGGCAAGACGCCGAGTCAGTCGGCGCAGTTTCTGCTGTTCCTGACGGCCTTCCTCGAAGGGCGTCGACAACTATCAGGAGCTTCTGCGTTCGACCGTTGCCTTTGCGGGCAACGACCACCGCCTCGGCGCACAGGAGGCCCCTCCGGCCATCATCTCTGTCTTCCTTGGCAGACGAGCTGAGGCCATCATCCAGTCCATTCTCGACGAGACCGACTATACCGACCGCAAGGGCAAGCTGCGCATCGGCGTTGACGTGCTGCCGCCCATTCCGCGCGACACCACCGACCGCAACCGCACCTCGCCGCTGGCATTCACGGGCAATAAATTCGAGTTCCGCATGCCGGGCTCGAGCCAGTCCATATCCGGGCCCAACATCGTCCTCAACCATCATGGCAGAGGAGCTGAAAAAAAATACGCCGACGCGCTCGAAGGCGCGAGGATTTCTGAAGCGGCACTGCATACGCTCATCCGGGATTCGCTGCGCGCGCATCAGCGCATCATCTTCAACGGCAACGGCTACGACGGCAGAGCTGGGTGGAGGAGGCAAAGCACCGCGGGCTTGCAAACCTCGCCTCCACCGCAGACGCGCTGCCCGCGTTCATTCTGGAGAAGAACATTGACCTTCTGTCCCGGCACGGCGTGTTCAGCCGCAGCGAAATGATGGCGCGGCACGAGATACTTGAACTCCCAGCTGCACCAGAGGATGATCTCCTCGGAAAGCCGGGACAGGTGCATCATGCAGATGGAGATGGCATTGGGTCGGACACGCCGTCCAGACTGTTGGCACAGGGAGCCGCAAAGCCCAGCTTTTCGGCGGTGAACTGGCGGTCCAGCGGGTAGGTGGTGCCAGCCAGCGCGCCGCTGCCCAGCGGGCACTGTGCGTCCATGCGGGCGGTGGCATCCTCAAAGCGCTGCAGGTCGCGCAGCAGCATGGAGGCGTATGCCATCAGCTGGTGGCCAAAGGTGATGGGCTGGGCACGCTGCAGATGGGTGTAGCCGGGCATGACGGCGGTGGTGTTCTCACCGGCCTTTTTGCAGATGACCTTGATGAGCTCCACGATGTAGGCCTGCAGGGTGTGGCTGTAATCCCGCAGGGTCAGGCGGATATCCAGCGCCACCTGATCGTTGCGGCTGCGGCCGGTGTGCAGCCGCTTGCCGGCGTCGCCGATGCGGGCGGTCAGAGTCTGCTCCACAAAGGTGTGCACATCCTCGGCGTTGGGGTCAATCTCCAGCCGCCGGCTGCCAGATCATCGGCGATGGAAGCCAGACCGTTGAGGATATCCGCACAGTCCTGCTCCGAGATGATGCCCTGCCGTGCCAGCATGGCGGCATGGACGCCGCTGCCGCGCATATCCTGCGCGATCATGCGCTGGTCGAAGCGGATGGAGGAGGTGAAGTCGTTCACGCGGGAATCCACGGCCTTGGAAAAACGGCCCTTCCAGAGTTGTTCTGCCATAATTTTATCCTTTACTTTATGTCCAAACCCTCTCAGTCACGGCTTGCGCCGTGCCAGCTCCCCGAGGGGGGGAGCTTTTCTTCT
>VOFC01005333.1_pt1 | contig 13582 bp, 27 predicted proteins | sample 5384161 | NCBI WGS metagenome assembly VOFC01 (sample SAMN12384722, study PRJNA508395) | human gut metagenome | isolation source: healthy gut B | host: Homo sapiens | reverse complement strand
AACATTTTCACTCGTTGGAGAGTCAGGTTCAGGAAAGACGACTATCGGTCGTGCTGTTATCCGTGTAAACCCACTTTCAGCAGGAGAGATTTATTACAAGGGTGTGCCTATTTCAGGCAAGATTTCAAAATCCCTTGACCGTGAAGTAATAAGAAATATACAGATGGTATTCCAGGACCCGCAGCTTCACTCAATGAGCGTGCGACAGTAGACTATATCGTTTCAGAAGGTCTTTATAATTTCCATCTTTATGAGAATGAGGCAGATCGTGTTGCAAAGGTTGAGAACATGATAAAAAGAGGTTGGTCTTCTGCCGGAGCATCTGACACGTTATCCTCATGAGTTTTCGGGTGGACAGAGACAGCGTATCGGAATTGCCCGTGCGATGGTAATGGAGCCGGAGCTTGTTGTTGCAGATGAACCGGTATCTGCCCTTGATGTTTCTATCCGTGCACAGGTTCTTAACCTCATGAAAAAAATTCCAGAAGGAAAAAGATGTAACATACCTGTTCATAGCACATGATCTTTCTATTGTAAGATTTATTTCTGACAGGATCGGTGTTATATATAAAGGCCGGATCGTTGAGGTGGCAGATGCTGAGGAACTGTTTGAGTATCCTCTTCATCCATATACACATTCGCTTATTTCTGCCATACCTATCCCGGATCCTAAGCTTGAGAAAAAACAAAGTACTCTTTACGTATGATCCGTCAATGCATGATTACAGCGAGGATAAACCGGAATTTGTAAACATCGGACATGACCACTGGGTATATGGAAACAAAAAAGAAATCGAAGAATACAAAAAAAGTCAGGAAGCAGGCATTCCTGTTAAGTCCATACAGATACTTGATGAGAATACATCAAGGGGATGAAGTGGAGAAAAAAAACAGAACGAGGCGATCGATCAGATAATTTCAGATGAATTCTGAAAGCACCTGTACATGATACGGGAAATCCATGGTATGGTGTGCTTGCATTCTTCCTGCCAATCATTGGAATAATTGCAGCACTTATACTTAAGAAGCATAATTACATCAGAAACTATAAAGTTTTAAAGAAAGGTGCGATAGCGGGATTTATAGTTATAGCAGTCCTTATCTTACTTTTAATTCTTGCAATTGTATTAGCGGTGATTTAAATTGAAAAGAACAGCGAGAGATAACAGAGAACGTTATACCAATATAGCAAAGCCTGTAGAAAAGGTTGAGCTTAATGAAAAAAAACCAAAGGCAAGGCTTATAGCCACAATATGTCTCGGAGTCGTGGGGCGGGCTTTTTATCTTACGCATTTGTGAATTTCCTCAACAAAGATGAGGGATGGACACAGGTCAAAAAGCAAACTCAACCTCTGGGCGTAACTGCTCAGAGGATTTTGTTTTTAATTATGACTTTTCTGATGGCAGCAATAACAAAGAACTTCAGAATGAGTACACAGATGCGTGTGTGAAAGCATACAGGTTATTTGATGCGGCGGATGAATCTGAAAATTACAAAAATGTGGCATATATAAATGCACATCAAATGAGGAGATCAGGGTGGATGATGTGTTATATGAGGCATTTGAAAAAATAAATAATAGCGGCGACAGATCTATATTTTAGGCCCAATATACAGTTACTATGACAATGTGTTTTTCTGCAATGATGATTCACAGCTAAGTGATTATGATGCGCATGAAAATGCTGGACTTGCGGATGAGTATGCACAGGTGGCAAAGTATGCCTCAGACAGCGGTTCTGTAGATATAAAACTTCTTGGAGATGATACAATAGAACTTAGTGTGTCAGAGGAATACATGAAGTATGTGGATGAAAATAGTCTGGACAGTTATGTGGATTTTTACTGGATGAAAAATGCCTTTATAACAGATTATATAACTGAAACACTTATGGATGCGGGCTTTGAGAATGGACTTCTTGCAAGCAGCGATGGATTTGTCAGGGCATTTTCGGACATAAAACAGACCGCAAGTGATGATGGGGCTTTAGTAAATGACAACGGATATGTCTATAAGATGTATAACGGACAGGGAAACACGATATATGCTGTCGGTTCGTTTGCATACGAAAATGCTATGAGTATAGTCACATATAAAAAATTATGCCATAAATGACAATGACAGCCTGTATTACTACGATACCAGGGGATGGAAGGACTTTAAACAGGTATCTTTCACTTGAAGATGGACAAAGCAGGGCTGCATTGAGTGAAATTACATTTATGTCAGAGGATAGATCATGTGTTGATCTTATGCTTTCCACAAAGGGCTATTATATTTCTGATACGTTTGATGAAAACGGAGCAAAAACCTCAAAACGGATGGTATATATTCAATTTATTTCAAAGACAACTGTGCATACTATAATTATAAAGATCTGGAGTTTGGAACATTATATGACAAAAATGGCATAAAATTTGATGTTATGTTTCAGAAGCAGGATTGAACAGAAGCTCTTTTAATTTGGAATGGTTTGATGTAAAATTATGGTAATTGATTTTATCAGATGTTGATTGAGGAGCGGTATAATATGATATTGGGACTTGGTGAATCCGAAAAACAGTTTAAAAATGCCATGGAGGCAGCAGGTGCAGATATGTCAGTGGTAAACAGCTGGCTTAAGCTTTATCAGAGAACAAAAAAGAATTCTGTAAATGTCACGAATAAATATTATGTGGTAAAGGCAAATCTAAATAAGCTTTTAAGCAATCTGAAAGAAATTGAACAGCTTATCATATCAGATGAGCAGGATCCGGCTGTCAAAAAAGAAGATAGGAAGTCTGATCCGGGATTGTAAAAGCATGAAAAATGAATTTGATGACGAGTTCCTTATTAATAAAGATGATAAAGATTTTCATATGACACTGGAGTCTGTGATAAAGCTGGGAACAGAATTTTGTGTAAACAGAAGCTGTGGTGATCATATTATTTTTCAAAGTGAGGTTGAGAATCTTATACATCTGGCAGAAGAGGGAGCATCAAGAGAAAAAACCGGATCTGTTTGCGCTGTCATATTTTTTATCTGGAGCATTCAAACAAGGATCTTCAGGAACTGAATTTCAGACAGAAAATTGATGAGGTCCACGGCATTTTAAGACAGAATTCTATGATGGGATTTCAAAGGAAATAACATCATGTGTGGTCAGAGCTAATAAAATGAAGGATGATTTCAGGGGATGTTCCTGATAAAAAGGCTATGAGGGTACTTAAAGAGCTTAAACCTCTGCTTTCGGACAGTGAGGGAAAGGATAATGCAAAAAAGTATGTGATTCGATAATGGAATCCATGTGTAAAGTATCATATTAGACTAAGCATATATCAAATAGCAGTAAGTAAATAACAGCAAATATATATTAGTAAGCATATAACAGTAAATACATAAGTGTAAGGATATAAATAGAAAGGGAACAACGATATGGGTGTATTTTTTATTATGGTTGGTAATACTTTGTGTTATTATCGGAAGTAATCTCTCAAGAGAAAAGAAAAAAAAAATCAAGATCGTAATTTAAACAGGCCACAGCAGCAAAGAATGCCACAGCAGCCGCAGATGTCACAGCAGCCGCAGATGGCACGGCAACAGCAAAGAATGCCACAGCAGCAGCCGCAGATGGCAGCCGCAGATGGCGGAGGATATGTCGGGAAAAGAGTATCTCTTCCAACAAGAGTATCTCTTTGAGCACTAATGCGATTGCAGCTAATGCACCTGAAGCTGTGAGTGTTCAGACACAGGCATGTTATGAGCCGGCACCGGATGCAGATGAAGGCCAGGCACCGGATCCGCGTTTGCTGGAGTTCCTTGATGCGGATACCTTTGAAGAGAAGTACAATATACTTATTTCAATGAGGGATATCATAACCGACCGCCTTATAGATGACATAGCGGTGGTTATGGATGTTGTAGTTCCTGAGGGTCCATTGCAAAAGCGGTATGATGATTTAAAGAATACGATAAAGACCAGGCAGTACTATGAATTTTCCAATCGGCTCAGATAGCTGTTGTGATATTTGCCGGATTCAGTGACATCCTCGCCAAACCAGTCAGGCGCTGTGAATCCCTTTGCTGCGTCGACAGAGTCGAATTCAACCTCCACGAAGTGTAAGAGGAGCCAGGTCACCCTCAAATACATCAAGCTCTGCGGTCAGGCCACCGTCAAGAGGTATGAGATAGCGTGTCTTTTCGATGAGACGACCGTCAATCTTTTTGGACAAGATGGTCGTATGCTTCTTCAACGATATACTGGATATAGTGACAGCCTTTACAATAAGTAATGCAGATGTATTGCCTGAGATGCTTAATATGGTCCTTAATACATTGTATCTGTTATCATGTGCTTTAACAGGTGTGATCCTTTTGGATTATGCGTCTGAATCATTAAAAAATCTTGGGATAGAACAGGAAAAATGGCATATAAAGGCTGGAATCATAATAGGGATAATATATTTTTCACTGATAATACTGAACTTTTTTACAGGCTGTATTTTTGACTTTAAAGGAAAGCAATACAACCACGGATCACTTTATATGTCGATATATGTATTTCCATACTTTTACTTCGTGACAGGATCGATAGGGCTTCTGAATGTAGGATATCATAGAGGAAAGAAGGTACTGTTATCTATATTTGCATATATGAGCGTGATGATCGCAGGAGCACTCATTCAGGTCTTTGTAGCTCCATATACACTCCTGAATGTATTTGCAGGCTCAGTAGGTATAACGATCCTCTTATTTTCACTTGAGACACCAGAGTATGAGAAACTAAATGAAACAATGGAACAGCTTAGACGGGCAAAAGAGGCTGCACAGGATGCAAATGAGGCAAAGAGCCGGTTTCTTGCAAATATGTCACATGAGATAAGGACTCCGATAAATGCGATAATGGGTATGAATGAGCTGATATTGCGGGAGTCAAAGGAAGCATCTACGATTGAATATGCACAAAATATTGCATCGGCAAGTGAATCTTTGCTTGGAATAATAAATGATATATTAGATCTGTCAAAAAATAGAATCAGGGAAAATGGAAGTGGTTCCTGCAAATTACAGCCTCAGGACATTGATCACTGATTGCTGTAAGATGATAGAAGGAAGGGCATCGGCAAAAAAACTTGAGCTTATAATAGATGCAGACAAGACTACGCCATGTAACCTTTACGGAGATGATGTAAGGCTCCATCAGATCATAACAAATATACTGACGAATGCTGTAAAATATACACATGAAGGTTCGGTTACTTTGCGGATCAGGTGGAAATCTGCAGGAGATGGGAAAAAAATACTTCTTATAGTATCTGTTGAGGATACAGGTATAGGAATCTCTGATGAAAATAAAGAAAAACTGTTTGGTTCATTTGAGCGGTTTGATAACGAAAAGAATAAGGGAATAGAAGGAACCGGACTTGGACTGGCAATAACAAAGCAGCTTGTAGAACTTATGGATGGAAATATCGGTGTCTACAGCACAATAGGAAAGGGGTCTCTTTTTCTATGTTGAAATACCACAGGAGATAGCAGCTTTGGGGGAACTGGGAGACATAAATATAAACAAACGTGCCAAAAAAACACAGTATACAAAGAAAAAATTAGTTGTACCGGATAAAAGAATACTTGTAGTAGATGATGTCAAGGTAAATCTTAAAGTAATAGAAGGCCTGTTAAAGAAGACACTGATCCAGATTGAAACTGCGGATGGAGGTGCAAAATGTATAGAAAAGGCTTATAATAAAAATATGATGTCATATTACTAGATCATATGATGCCTGAAATAGATGGTGAGGATGCATTAAAGGAAATAAGAAAAGAGGGATGCATAAACCACGACACACCGGTCATTGTGCTCACGGCATATGTGATGGCAGGAGCAAGGGAAAGATATATCGAAAAAGGTTTTGATGACTACCTGTCAAAGCCGGTATCAGGTGAAGATCTTGAGGATATGCTTATAAAATATATCAAAAAAGGAGAAAAATGATGATTAAAGTAGGAATTTTTATGGCAGACGGCTGTGAGGAGATTGAAGGACTTACAGTAGTAGATATTGTCAGAAGGGCAGGGCTTGATATCGAAACCATTTCAATTAATGGAAAGAAAAAGTGTGACAAGTTCACATAAAGTGACCTTTGAGACAGATACAACAAAAGAAGAGGCTGACTATGATTCTTATGATGCGATAGTGCTTCCGGGAGGCACGCCAGAACATTAAATCTTGGTGCTGATACGACTGTTACAAAGACGATAAAGGAATTTGCATCCAAGGGAAAAAACTTGTTGCGGCAATATGTGCTGCTCCAAGCGTCTTAGGTGAAAATCATATACTTGAAGGAAAAAAAAGAGCGACATGTCATCCGGGCTTTTGAGGAAAAAGCTCTTAGGCGCTGAATGGTCTAAGCAGCCGGTTGTTGTGGATGGGAATGTCATAACAAGCCGTGGGATGGGAACAGCCATAGCGTTTGGACTTGAAATCGTAAGATATTTTACGGATGATGCAAAAGTAGATCATATCCGGCAGGGACTTGTGTATTAAATTGCGCTTTTTATGCTTTTATGCACTGAATAGCTATTAATTTACAAAATTGGAACTTTTGTCCTAAAAATTACATAATCTCCTTGATATCTATATGTTGAAATGTTATAATTAATTCGTCTAGATGATAATTTAATTAGACAAGATATACAAAAACCGATAGAGGTATGTTAGGAGGTTATGCTATGAAAAATCTAAAGGTTAGCGTAAAACTTGGACTGATTATTGTTTCAGTAGTAATTATGGTTATAGTTGCAAGCTTAATGTCTGTAAATGATATGAATCAGGTGCAGGATAAGGCATTAGAAAACTATGGAAAGCAGTTCACGGCAGAGTTATGATGATCTGATAAAGCAGCAGGTTGGTGTGGCTATGTCACTTTTTATCAGATCTTAACGATGAGTATAAGGCAGGAAAATATACTCTCGAAGAGGCAAAGACCTTAGCAGCTGACGAGATAAGACAGCTGAGATATGGGGATGAAGGATATTTCTGGATCGATCAGTCTGATGGAACAAACGTAGTATTACTTGGAAGTGATACAGAAGGCACAAACCGTATGGAGACAAAGGATGCTGATGGCTACCAGATGGTAAAAGAGATCATACGTGTAGCTGTTGAGGATGGTGGTGGTTATACAGATTATGTATTTCCTAAGGAGGGAGAAACAGAACCTTCACCTAAACGTGCATACAGTGAGTATTTTGAGCCATTTGACTGGGTTGTTGGTACAGGAAATTATACAGACTACATTGATGATGATATTGCAGCACATGATAAAGAATTTTCATCTTTCGTAAAAAAAGAGGCAGCATCGTATATTGGTTTTTCAGTGGTTATAGTAATTGTGCTTGCATTACTTATATTATATATTTCAACTGATATAATAAAGGCTTTAGGTAATATTTCAGTTGAAATTAATAACATAGCCAGTGGAGATTTTTCGAGAAAAATGCCTCATAAGCTGATAGACAGAAAAGACGATTTTGGTGGTCTTGCCGGTGTTATTGAAGGTATGCGCCAATCCGTAGGAGGTCTTCTGGCTAAAGTTAAGAACGAAGCTAAAAACATAGATGTTGTTGTTGAAAACATAGATACAAATGTATCATCTCTCAATGGCGAGATAGAGGACGTTTCAGCTACTACGCAGCAGCTTGCGGCAAGCACAGAAGAGACAGCGGCATCTGTAGAACAGATAAATGGAATGACGCAGCAGATAGAAGAAGCTGCAAAGGAAATAGCCAGCAGGGCACAGGATGGCGCACTTGAGGCAGAAGATATACACAAGAGAGCTGAGAATACAAAGAATACTACTGTAGAAAACAGACAGAAGATCCGGGGAAATGTTGGCTGAGATCAGGGAAAGCCTTGAGAAGGCACTTGATGATGCCAAGGTTGTTGAACAGATCGGAGTGCTGGCAGATTCTATCCTTACTATTACTGCACAGACAAACCTGCTTGCATTGAATGCTTCAATAGAAGCAGCCAGAGCAGGAGAGGCAGGAAAAGGATTTGCCGTGGTTGCAGAAGAAATAAGAATGCTTGCAGAACAGTCAAAAGATGCAGTGGCAAATATACAGAGTGTAACAGAAAACGTAAACGTAGCAGTTGGAAACCTTACAGGAGATTCAAACAAGCTTCTTGATTTTGTAGATACTGACATAGTACAAAGCTTTGACGAATTTGAAAAGATGGCAGACGATTATAATCTTGATGCAACAAAAGTTAACGATCTTGTATCTGATTTCAGTGCCACATCAGAGGAACTTGTCGCATCAATATCTAATATAACAGAGGCAATCGATGGTATTTCATCTGCCTCAAATGACAGTGCAGCAGGAACTACAAACATTGCACAAAAAAGACAGTGACGATAGCAAGTGGCTCATCTGAGGTTATGAAGAGTGCACATGATGCAGAAAATTCAGCAGCAGAACTCAGAAAGAATGTAAATAATTTTAAAATTGAGGAGCAGACTGAATAAAACAACTAAATAAAAAGCAGCTAGATAAAAAAGCTAAATAAAAAGCTAGATAAAAAGCTAAATAAAATGAGCAGTACGCTTTATACACGTACTGCTCATTTGTTATGCGCATAAATGCGCATATTTTTGTAGCGAAAAAATGCTACTTCATCTGCTGTTCCTGTCTCATGATCATCTGTTTGACCATCTCTCCACCGATAGAGCCCGCCTGTTTAGAAGTGAGATCTCCATTGTATCCATCTTTTTAAAGGAACTCCAAGCTCTCTTGCAACCTCTTCCTCGAAACGCCTCATTGCGTCCTTTGCCTCCGGTACAGAAGCCTTTTTACTATTAGTAGCCATAATACATACCTCCTTTTATCTGTCGGCAGCTATAAGATGTGCCGACAGAATTTTTGCCGGAACATATTGTGTTATAGCTGCATACACGTTGTATGTGTATGAAAATATTATGGCTTATAAATCCAAAAATATTATATAAATGGGTTGACAATATATGGTAACTATGATTAACTAAAAAAGTCAGATGTAATCAATATTAAAGAAAGCGAGGTAAGATTTTATGTTTAGATTTGATGACAAAAAGCATACCAATTTTGAAAACAAAACAAGACAGCACAGACTTGCCTCTATTTATGAACTGTAATCATATATCGCATGATTTTTTTGTTGATTATTATATTTATGAATTATTAGTGAGCTGGATCGTCAGGCTTCTTTTTATATACTGCCATTTGAGGGATTGGACAGTATATCGTTAAAGAAGCCGGATCATGGGCTTTTTTATTATATTTGAGAGTTTTTATCTTAATTATATAATAAAATTTGCAGATTTTTTGTATTCTTTAACTACCTGTGTCAGCAAAGCAGAAAATCAGAAAGCTAAATTTCATAATATTCTGGCGAGAGCGTAAGTCTTAGGCTGTTATGTATAAGCAAATGATAATATGAAGAAAAGAGGGATGAGATTGAAAAAATAACTTCATACATACGTGATTACTGGTATTACTATGTATTTATCCCGGTGTGTATGTTTATTGCAATAGGACTGGATATGCTATATCCACAGATAACGAAAATAATAGTTAATGATGTCTTTGTGGGGCAGGATTTTGGAAGACTGCCAATGCTGCTTGTGGCTATAGTATTGATTGGAGCGGGCAGGAGTATATTTGGATATCTGAAAGAATTTACGGCAGATAAGACCGGTGCAAGAATCGGAGCCGAGATGAGAAAGGAACTGTTTGCTCACATTCAGGGACTTTCAATGGACTATTTCGGTGAAACAAACACCGGAGAACTGATGGCTAGGGTAAAGGATGATATAGATCATGTGTGGCTTGCAATCGGATTTATCGGAACATTTACGATTGAAGTTGCAGTTCATGTTGTGAGTGTGCTTTATTGTATGTTTAATCTGAACTGGAAGCTTACATTTCTGCCGCTGATATGCATGACGATATGTGGTATTGTTGCAATCGTGCTTGAGAAAAAACTTGATAAGGTTTATGAAGCGATAAGTGAAGAAAATGCTGAACTTACAACGATAGCCGAGGAAAATCTTGCCGGTGTAAGAACTGTAAAAGCATTTGCAAGGGAAAAAAATTTGAAATATCAAAGTTTCTTTCACATAACAAAAGGTACTATGACCTTAATATGTCAGAAGCCAAAACGATGGTAAAATATGATCCTGTATTTAATTTCATGGGAGTTCGCTTCCGATAATGTGTACTGTACTTGGTGGGATTTCTGTAATGAAAGGGCAGATGGATATAGGATCACTTGCAGCATATGTCGAGTACAGTAGAAACTGCACATGGCCGGTTGAAGCACTTGGCTGGCTTGTAAACAGTATTTCATCTGCAGTTGCATCACGAAAGAAGATAAGAAAGATCTTTGAACAGAAATCGTCAATTGTGGAAAAAAGCAGAGCCTGTTGTTTTTGACTGTGTAAAAGGAAATATAGAATTTTCAAATGTGTCATTTGATATCGGAACAACAAACATATTAAGCGATATAAATTTTTCTGTGGAGCAGGGGAAAACACTGGGGATAATGGGCGCTACCGGTTCGGGAAAATCTTCAGTGATAAATCTGCTTGAAAGATTTTATGATACTACAGAAGGAACTGTAAAAATTGATGGTGTGGATGTAAAGGATCTTTCACTTTCACAGATAAGGGAAAATATTTCGGTAGTAATGCAGGATGTATTTTTGTTCTCCGATTCCATAAAAGAAAACATCAAGATGGGAAAAAACGTGATGTACTTGAATTTGAAGGGGTAAAAGAAGCTGCCAGAAAAGCAAAGGCAAGCGGTTTTATCGAAGATATGGAAATGGAATATGACACTGTTATAGGTGAAAGAGGCGTTGGTCTATCAGGTGGACAGAAGCAGAGAATAAGTATAGCAAGGGCATTGTCAAAGAAATCTCCTATACTTGTGCTTGATGATTCGACATCGGCACTCGACATGGAAACAGAGCATGAGATACAGATCATGCTCAACGAACTGAAAGATACAACTAAGATAATAATTGCACATAGAATATCTGCGGTAAGGCATGCAGATGAGATAATTTACCTCGAAAAGGGCAGGATTGTCGAGAGAGGAACACATGAAAAACTGCTTGCACAAAAAGGAGCATACTACAATACTTATCGTGCGCAGTATGGTGCAGTGCTTGATGCAAAAAATGAAATTGCATAATTTTTGATATACAAATTGGAGGTGAAAAAATGGCAGTCAACTCATTCAGGGAAGATGAACAGATGAAAAACACCCAGAAGAAACAGATAATCCTGAGGTTATTTTCATATATGAATAAATATAAGCTTGCAGTGTTTGGTGTATTGTGCTGCATGGGTGTGACAGTGGCGATAAAGCTTATAAATCCACTTCTTATAGAAACAGCAATAGATGATCATGTGGCAGAAAAATGATATGAACGGACTTATGCTCATCGGACTTATTGCTGTTATCATAAATGTACTTTACTTTTTACTTATAAAGGTGCGGATGTATACGATGTCAGTTATTTCAAACAAAATACTGCTCGATATACGTCAGGAGCTCTACGAACACATACAAAAGCTGTCATTTAAGTTTTCGACAGCAGACCTACAGGTAAGATACTTGCCAGGATAATAGGAGATGTAAATTCGCTGAAGGAAGTTCTTACCAATGCGGTCACAACACTCATTCCTGATTTTATAACAGTTGTTGGCGTTGTGATCATCATGGCAGTAAAGGACTGGAAGCTTACGATAGCGGCTCTGTGTTCACTGCCTTTTATGGTGGCGGGAGTATTCTTTATCCAGTCTACTGGACATAAAAGATGGCAGATACACAGAAAAAAAAGACATCAAACCTGAATGCATATGTGCATGAGGAAATAGCAGGAATGTCAGTAGTTCAGAGCTTTTCCGCAGAGGATGAGACATATGATGTGCTGTGTGATCTTACGGATCAGAACCGGGATTCGTTCATAAACGCATGTGCCCGCTCTGATATGTTTGGACCGACAGTCGATTTTTGCTGGGGATCGGTACGATGATGCTTTATCTCGTAGGAGTTAAATTTATCGGAGCCCCAAAGGTTTCTGTAGGACTTCTTATGGCATTTGGAACATATATAAATATGTTCTGGAATCCGATCATGAATCTCAGTAATTTTTATAATCAGGTAGTCACAAATTTATCTGCCGCAGAACGTATATATATATTTTTAAGGAGGATAACGATTGACATGAGTGTACAGGTTGAGAATTTAGAACATAACATGGCGAAACTTACAATTAAGGTATCAGCTGAGGAATTAGAGAAAGCATTGGATTCTGCATATCAGAAGCAGAAGAAACAGATTAGTGTACCTGGATTCCGTAAAGGAAAAGTGCCAAGAGCTATGATTGAGAAAATGTATGGAGCAGGTGTGTTCTACGAGGATGCAGCAAACATTCTTATGCAGCAGACATACGCAGGTGCAGTTGACGAGAGCGGTGTTGACATTGTTTCACGCCCAACAGTTGAGGTTACTCAGATTGAGAAGGGACAGCCTTTCATCTACACAGCAGAGGTTGCTGTAAGACCTGAGGTTACTCTTGGTAAGTACATGGGCGTTACAGTTACAAAGATCGACACATCAGTTTCTGATGAAGAGGTTGACGCTGAGCTTGAGAACCAGAGAAACAAAAATGCAAGAACAGTTACAGTTACAGATCGTCCTGTAGCAGAGGGAGATACAGCAGTTATCGCCTTTGAGGGATTTGTTGACGGAGTAGCTTTCGAGGGTGGAAAGGGTGAGAATCATCCATTAGAGATCGGTTCACACACATTCATCGATACATTCGAGGATCAGTTAGTAGGAAAGAACACAGGCGATGAGGTTGAGGTCAATGTAACATTCCCTGAGAAGTATCAGGCAGCAGACCTTGCAGGAAAGCCGGCTACATTCAAGGTTAAGATCAACGAGATCAAAGGCTAAGGAGCTTCCTGACCTTGATGATGAGTTTGCACAGGATGCAGCAGGTGTTGATACATTAGCTGAGTACAAAGAGGAAATCAAAAAAGAACCTCACAGAGAAGAAAGAGACAGAAGCTAAGAAGACTAAAGAGGATGAGGCTATCCAGAAGATTATCGATAAGTCAAAGATGGATCTTCCTGAGGCAATGATTGAGACTCAGTGTGAGACAATGGTTGAGGAGTTTGCTCAGAGAATCGCACAGAGCGGTCTTACAATGGAGCAGTACTTACAGTTCTCAGGCATGACAGTTGACCAGCTTAAGGATCAGGTTCGTCCTGAGGCTACAACACGTATCCAGAGCAGCCTCGTACTTGAGCAGATTGCCAAGGAGGAAAACATCGAGGTTACTGATGCAGATATCGATGCAGAGGTAGAGAAGATGGCTAAGGCATACGGAATGGAGGCGGATAAACTTAAAGAATACATGGGTGATGCAGAGAAAGAGTCAATGAAGAAAGACCTTGCTATCACAAAGGCCGTAGATCTTATCATGGACAACGTTAAAGAGCGTGCAAAGGCAAAGAAAAAAAAAGGCTGATGCAGAAGAGT
>VOFC01004112.1_pt1 | contig 13591 bp, 26 predicted proteins | sample 5384161 | NCBI WGS metagenome assembly VOFC01 (sample SAMN12384722, study PRJNA508395) | human gut metagenome | isolation source: healthy gut B | host: Homo sapiens | reverse complement strand
CGTGCCCAAGATCCGCTTTACCACCATGGAGAACTTTTTCTGCAATGTCCATGGTGGAGCAGGGCCTGGGCATCAGCATCATGAACCAGCTTATCACCGAGGCATATCTGCAATGTTGTGAAGCTCCCCCTATCCCCGCCCGCTCAAATCACCATGGGCGCAGCCCCGCACTCCCAGACGACGCCTCCCGGCGGTGAAAATGTTTTTTAAAGACAGCGTATGCCGTGCGGATGCTGACAACATCGGATCTTTTTAATGCTGCCCCACTCGATCTTCATCTGCACGCCCTTGATGTCGGAAATCTTCTCCGCGTGCTGCTGGGCCTTCATCTCCCGCCAGCTTGGCCCGGAGCATCTTCATGCAGTTGTCCCGGTTTGGAACTGGCTGCGCTCGGTCTGGCAGGAGACCACCACCCCGGTGGGGATGTGGATCAGCCGCACCGCCGAGGAGGTTTTATTGATGTGCTGGCCGCCGGCGCCGCTGGAACGGAACACCTGCATCTCGATCTCCTCGGGGCGGATCTCGATCTCACCTGTCATCCTCGATCTCAGGCATGACCTCCAGGGCGGAAAAGCTGGTCTGCCGCCGGGCATTGGCATCGAAGGGCTCACCCGCACCAGGCGGTGTACACGCCGTTTTCGCTCTTGAGGTAGCCATAGGCGTTGTCCCCCTCGATGAGGATGGACGCGGACTTGATGCCCGCCTCATCGCCGTCCTCATAGTCCAGTAGCTGGTAGGTGAAGCCGTGGCGCTCGGCCCAGCGGGTGTACATGCGGTAGAGCATCTCCGTCCAATCCTGGGCCTCAGTGCCGCCAGGCCCCGGCGTGAAAGGTGAGAATGGCGTTGTTGGCGTCGTATTCCCCGGTAAGCAGGGCCGCCAGGCGCCGATCGCCGATCTCTTTTCCAGGGTCTCATAGCCGGAGGCCACCTCGTCCAGTTGGCTGGCGTCGTCCTCCTCCTGGGCCATTTCGCACAGGGTCAGAGTGTCCTCCCAATCCGTAACCAGGTGATCGTACTTCTTTGATTTTATTTTCCAGGCGCTTGATCTTCTGAGCGATGCGCTGGCTGCGCTCCACATCGTTCCAGAAGCCCTCCTGCTCTGTCTCGATCTGCAGCTCAGCCAGTTCCTTTTCGGGCGGCTCAATATTCAGTGCCTGCTCCAGCTCCTTCAGCGTGGGCTCCAGGGCCAGCAGCTTTTGTTTATAAGCATCGTATTCAATGACAGCCATGGTCAATTTCTCCTTTGATAATTTTCCTTAGCCTTTCTTTTTGCTTACAATTTTCCGTGATAGAGAAGAATCGAGGGATTTTTAAGAGTGACCAAAATAGATACAGCCTCACATTTCCGATTTCCGTCTTTGCGCTCATTTCCGCTTGCTGTGCTTTTGAGGATCACGTTCCCGCTCTTTCAGCCATGCCTCAAATGCTTGAACATTTTCTTCGTGCGTATAGAACTCTCGAATGACGGGGAGCAGTGATGCAGCCAGCCCTTTGATTGCCCACAAATCAGGTTCGATTTTATCGAGGTTGTAATCCTCCTCATCTATGACTGTGCCATCCTTGTCAAGATGGATGACGCTGACGGGTATTCTGTTAAACTTCTCATCCATCTTTTCTCGGCTCCTCAGAGGTGGAATCTATCCGGATTTGTAATCGGCGCTTCTTAGGTCGTCAGGCACTTCATCCGGAAAGTTCTCGGCAAACCAGCGGAATGGTATTAGGACCATATCCGGCAGACCGTTTTCTGTTATTACGAATCCGATGTCTTCGTTGTCAATGCGTTCCAGGATTTCATCCAGTTTTTCGACGAGCAGGGGTTGCTCGATGCGTTCCATTTCGGATAGTGGCGGCAGTCTTTTCATTTTGACATCCCCTTATTCCTGCTGTGATGTGCTATCTTCCGAAGATACAGGGACAGGCTTTTGCGAACCGGTTATAAAATCATACAGCGCTTCAGGCTCTTTCAGGCAATACTTCATGGTGCAATCTGCTTCCCATACCGTATAGTCATCGGTCGCTTCCTACAGCCACCAATCGATGTAGTCGTATTGGTCATTGACCGATTCTTTCAACACATCTCTAAGTGCCAGAAGATACTTGTTTTCTGCACCGAATACAAAGTGGCCATCGCCAACCAGGTCGAGTGCTTTGCTGAACTGTTCGTCGATGGACTCTTGCTCCTTTATCATCTGGAGTGCTTTGCAGAACCCTTCTTTACTTAGCATTGGCGCTATTCCTCTCTTGGCCTTTCTGTTCCTCTTTCCACCTTTTGAGGAGTTTAATCGCATGATCCTGTGTCTTTGGGTCGGCACAGTATTTGAAGAACTGCACCGCGGCTTCTTCTGGCGTGAGGCCATAAGGCTTTAGCACCTCGGTTACCTGCGCCAGCAGTTCTGCATCGACTTCAATGGTAATCGTTACTTTGCCATCATCCATAATGCTGTTCCTCCGATTCTTTAAGATTGTCGTATTGAGGTTCCTCGGAGTAAAAGACCTGCATATCATCCAATCGGAGACACGACAGTCTTCCAAGTGCTCCTGACCAAGGGTCACCCTTTTCAGGGAGCATACAGCCACAGTCGATTCCGATCCAGCTCTTTGCATCCCATATTGCCATTGGGTTGTCATACTGGAAACGGATAGTTGGCGTGTGGCCGAAGATTACTGTACAGTCCTCAAGAACAGGGAAACTGTCAAATCGCATCCAGACGGCAAAGTCTCGCTCACACTCATATTTACGACCGTAGGTCTCATACAGCTCGGCAGGAGCTGCGTGGGTCAGAATGAATTGCCTGCCATTCACCGTGATTTCCATGTTTACAGGCAGCTTCTCCAAATACTCGAATATCTCCTGACGAACGGTTTTCTTTATGTGCTTCAGATAATTATGTGTTATCTCGCCTCCATTTCTATACCATAGAGACTGCTTACGCTCATAGTAGTATTCAGGCCACTCCTCATCCTCTGGGGGTGGGTAGTAGAGAGCATTCATCATCATTAATTCGTGGTTACCCAGAAGCATTTTGGCATTTGACATCGCCATGATCTGACGAAGGATTTTGATGCCATCTGGGTTTCTGTCTATCACATCTCCAAGGATATAAAGAGTGTCATCCGGCTGCAGGTTGATTTGCTTCATGACGGAATCAAAGCGCCGCTTTTGTCCATGAATATCAGACATTACATAAATCATGGTAGTCCACCTCCTTCTTTGCAACACGAACAATTACCATATTTCGGAGTAAATAGCTATCAGAAAATTATAGTTCACAGATAATGATCCTGATTGGCATTTCCGACGGCCAGTCAGCTGTAGGATACGGGATGGTCTGTTGGAAAATCTGGACTTGGTTTCGGATTTTAAAGTTCAGCGACTTGAGTAAGTTTTTTTGAGACGCATTTATCGTTTTCTTTTTGCAGCGAGCTTTTGCAGCAGTGTCTCTAAATCAGAGAAGCTGCCCCAAATGAAGAAATCCCACGAGTCGAATGTACTGCGTTCGAATGCTGGATTCTCTGCGCAGATGATAGCCTGCGTCTCTGCCGCTAATTCAGAAAAGTGGATTCTCTCTTTACTAAGCGCCAGCTCATCATGAGCGCTGCAGAGAATATTTCGCTCGGGTGCGGCATATAGATAATGGTGTTTGAGCTCTCCTCGCGTGTCGATGCCACTGGTCAATATTGAACCATTGTCCATCGTAGTACAGTTCTACCGTGTAGCCGAGCCATTTTCCCATGCTGCATACCTCCGTTTCGTCATTGCATTTTTGAGGTACGATGTCCATCTCTTTTTGCGTAAGTTTATTATGATTTCGTCCTTTGTAGTTGGATGATATGAGGTGTCAAAAAGTGGAAGACACAGCCGAAGAAAGACCTACCATTGTTCATCGATTCATGTTCTGCTAGATACTTCGTCAGGTTGCTCTCTTGGGATCTGGTTTGATATTCTTCTTTCATGGCGTCCTCCTATGGTGTCAGCCATCACCAAAGATGTCATTGCAAAACTCCGAATAGTCAGGATCTGGGCTTTTGAGAAACGCCTCCCAATCCTGCTGGACTTCCTCCATGGTCTTAAATTGCTTCTCCGATTCCGCCAACCGATTCCGGAAGCCAAATTGGTTCCCAGTGAGAATGCACGGAAATCCCCAAAGCATTGTTCCCACATGCTTCCTCTGACCGACATCCCCAGCATACTGCAATTTTGTAAACACAGCTTTGACTGTACGACAGTATTCTCCGTCACAAGCAAACCAGAGATGTTCCGATTCGACTTTATCGCAGCGCATATAGTAGGGACAGCCCCATGTGTTAGTGTGCTTCCATTCGTAATTCTCCAAGATGACAGTTTCCCTGTGGAGCAGATGCGCGGGAACGAGGAACGGTATCTTCCTGTAAGCAATGTAGTGGCTGATGTTTTGCTGCCCTTCTTCGAAGGACTGGAATCTAGATATCAGATCCCCAAATTGTTTCTTCAAATCCACATCAATGGTGAGCTCTCTAAAGAAGCAACGAAAGTCCTCCGTTGTACCGTAATAGCATTTTCCGAAACTGGTAAAAGCGGCAGCAGAATAGTCATCCAGTTCCAGTCGGTAATATCTCGTTTTTTTCTCATGGGTGGTATCTACCATTTTTCTTTAAGTAATCATCTCCCCATGGGAGTCCGTAAATCTGTGCGCTTGATTTTACACCAAGGCTGTCCGTCTTTCCAGAAGACAATCCCCTCAATCACATGGGTTTCCAGATAAGAGCGGATGCCCTCGAAACTCCGATCCAGTTCAACAATGTCTTTCCCGTGGGGCTTGAGAATATCGGTATCAAGGTTGTGGGGATTAGATCTGAAATGCGGGCCGATGGCCTCGTATGTTCCATCTGGTACAATCCCCATCTTGTCATAAGCATCCCAAAAACCATTTGTCGCTGGATGCAGCTCTATTGCACGGCACCCAGCAAGGCAAGTGGCCGGTGACAGGGTCTGCGTTCTCCTGACACTTGATAGCGTTAGACGGGATGGGCTTTCCATGTTTTGCATCGTATCTTTTGTAGAAAACACCATTGATGACCGCACAGCAGGCACCGTCCCATTTGATGGTAGCAACATTCGCCAGCCATGACCCAAGCAAATGGTCAGGGCTTACATTTGGCAGTATTCTGACAATTCGATGGTTTTCAAATTCTCGTTCAAAGAGAGTGGGTATCTTTTTTTCATTTAGTCTCCTTTTCGATGTTACTTCGCGGCTGTTTCTATCGAGCCATTTCTCAATGGCAATAAATCTCTCGGCATGACTGATTTTGCCAGCACAAGTATCACAGTAGGGACTGATCCAGCCAGTAGAAACCTTTTGTTGCGGGGTTCCCACATCTGAATGCAAGTTCTCGCAGATAGGTGCTCATATTTGGGGATAATGTCACGAAGCATCCGCTCTGTACAGCCAAAGTCATACCAACAGAGCGTTCCATATTTCTCCTTGATCTGGGTAATCGGTATTGGTCGAGATACTGGCACGCACCAGTTCCTCACGGATATCTTCACACATTTGCTCCCCAAAAAGCCTTTCGCCAACCGTCAGGCATGGAATCCAATTCCGTATAGGAATAGTCGTAATCTTCTGGAACTTTTCCCCGTCCAGCGGTTACGAGGCATAAGAAACGGAAATCGCTCAATCAGCTTTTGGTTCGATTCTTTATTCGATTGCATTTGACGCCCCCCTGTGTTTTCTTTAGGCCGAAGAGAGACGAGTACGGATGGCGGTAACAGGCGAACTTGTATCTGCCACCTTCACTGAAGGTTACCTCCATACATTTTCTCTCAAATCAGTTCTCATCAGGCCCCTCAAACAGCGCACGGAAAAGAGCCACATGCTCTCCCACGAGCTGCGGATATTGGTAATAGATGTGTCGGCAAAGGCTTCGATAAAGATCGATGAAGCGGATCTCATCGCAGAAATCGCAGAGGCCATCCATGATTTGTTCTAACTGCTGCTCGTCGGTGATTTGATCCTTCAGCACCTGCTCGACCAATAAAGAGTAGTGCGCGTATGCTGTGTCTCGCAGGTTGCTGATCCCCTCGACTATATTGCGGAGTTCCGCCATTGCGTGTTGGCATTCATCCATTTGTCTGTCCTCTTTTGCCATATAGTTCTCAGCAGCTCTGCTTCTCTCTTTTTTTCTGTGATGGCTTTGCTGTAATAGGTTGGGCGACCTGAGTGGTACTCTTCTGCCACCCATTCGTCGAGATCAAAACTCCACTTGTGGGGCCCGAACTCGTCCGGGTAGTTCTCAGTGAGAATGTGCTGCTTCTCACGGATCTGTTCTATGATAGGGGCAATATCATATTCCGAGAATATCCTGGCACCTTTCAGCACATCGAGGATCTCGTTGCCCCACACACGCTCATCAACGCCGCTGTACTTTTCAAAATCAGTGCTGTCTGGATGCTCCTCAATTTTACCGCCATAGGAGATCAGAAGACAGTCATCCTTTAGGAAGTGATTGATCCACAGGTTCGGGATGTACCGCAAGTCGGTAATACCTTTTTTGTGGAGAGGAAGCCCCACAGCTTATAGTATCTGCCGAAGACATACCATTCCGGGAGATCTTCCTCTTTGATTTTCGTTTTGTGATGTCCTGAAAAGAGAGTGAAGTCATCGTTCTGAATCCAGCACAGCTTGTGGTTTCTCCATACTCGGCGCTCAACAGTGTAGAGATTGCTCTTGAAACGACTCATTTGAAACCTCGCTTTATCATTTCCAGTGACACAACATCGTGGAACAGGAAGCGAAGCTTGTCAATTTGCTTCTCTATGTGCCAGTGTCCGCAAAGCCATGCCTTATAATCCACTGTTTCTTCTATCCCATCAAGCCACCGCTCTGTGCTGTCATCAACCGTGCTCTGATCGATCATGGGTAAAAACGCATCCCGCGGTTCGTACTTATAGGGGCAGGTATGAGAGAGAACAATGTCAATTCTGTTTTTCGTGATTTGATCTTCCACATATGTCTTGATTTCTGCCGAGGGCTGCTCATCAGCAAACCACAGCAGATCGTTTTCCAGTCGGTAGTATTTGTCTACGCTATAAGCGCCGCCGATGACCAGATGCCGGATTCCTTCCATAGTGAAGATGTCTCCGTCCCTGGCGAAGAGTAAGTTCGGATACTCATCCTCGTGCCACACAAGGCCACCATTCCATTCTTTCTGCTTATAGCCTGCGAGAGTGTCTGGACGCCGTTCATGGTTTCCGTGAATACAGAAGACGGTGGGCTTTATTCTGGCAAGCGCATCTTTGCAATACCAATCCCGCCGATTGCCGTAATAGTTCGCTCCGACATCACCAAGGATGACGATTATGTCCGATTCTGTGAGCTCATAGTGTTGGGCAAAAGCGATGATTCCTTTCGCACTGCCGTGAATATCGCCGGTGTAATAGATCATTCATCCTCATCCTTTCTGGCTTGACCGGATTATAGCATCAATAGAATGGAAAATCTCGCAAAAGCCCAAATCATAATCGTTTTGGGCGAAAACATAATCGTTTTTTGCACGCAACAGACCACAGGTCAATCTCTTAACCTGTGGCCTGTTGCTATTTGATATTCAGTTGATAAAATGATCACCACTCATCCTTGAGGAGATGGTGGTGCGAGCGTAGAGCGTTCTTGGTTGTTTTCAGCACATCCAACAGGACATAGGTTTCATACGGGGTGCAGTTGGCGAAGATTTTCTGCGCCTCGGCATTAGACATCTCAGTCGCACCCGTGAGCTGCCTGTTCAGGAGCGTATCAGTCGACACCTCCAGCGCATTGGCGATGCCAACGAAAGTTTCGAGGCTCATGACCTTTGTGCCGCATTCAAGGTAGCTGATGTATCCAGCAGACTTGTCGATCATGGTGGACAGCACCGCTTGGGAGATACGCTTGTTCTTTCTGATTTTCTGGATTCTTTGGCCAAGGACATAGTAATTGAGTTGCATAGAGAAACCTCCTTAAAAATTTTGGCAACTCAATTATATTTGAACCACTATTTTATAGCGGTACGATTATATAAACTTGACCTTCGCATATTATATACTAACTTAAATTATAGTCGTTAGCTTATATCCGGCGAAGGGGAGGTGAGCTGGTCATGTATGAACAACAAGATCTGAAGCTGGTCGGCTCACGCATCAAAGCTGTTCGAATCAGCAGAGGCATGAGCCAAGCGGATTTGGCAGTCGAAGCTTCTGTTTCACTGCCGCTGATTAGCAACATCGAACGAGGAAAAACGGGGATGCAACTTGAGACTTTCGTCAAAGTGGCGGAAGCCCTTCAGGTATCTGCAGACTATTTGCTCCGCCCAGATGTACCGGAGGTCAAAGCAATCTATCAAGGTGAGTTTGCGGAGCTCCTTGAAGACTGCTCGGCCAGTGAGATGGAAACCATCTTAAAGATTGTCCGAGAGGTCAAAGCCTCCATGCATAAGAAGCAGAATAATGATTAATTATCGGATTGGGTGACCAATCCGATAATTTTTTTGTCATTTCCATACCATAGGTCAAGATGCTGACCTATGGTATCTTCTTATTTTTAAGCATTTTCCCTATAATTCACCCAAAAGGGCTTGCCCAAATGCCGGAGGAAAACATGGAAAACACGAAACTGCTGCCTTTAGGTACTGAACAAGGACTCGAAGAGACTGAGTATCCCTCCTTTGACTTGTGCCTGGGAAAAACATGGTATCACCCCTTGTGGCACAACACAGGCAGTGGTTGAAAACTATCCGCCATGAAATACCTAACCCCAAGATCCCATTCAAGGTTGCCGTGTACATCCGCTTTTTCAACCAGACGAAATATAGAGACGAGGAATATCTCGAACGCAACAAAGAGGTTTTTCGTGCTACGTTGGCACAGTATCCTATGTGGGAGTTTGTAGGTTTCTATATTGACAATGGATCGACCGCTCCGTATATGGAGAACTCTACAGCATGGTCTGAACTCCTGTCTGACTGCGATGCTGGGAAAGTCGATCTCATAATCACACAGAAGGTCAGCAATGTGTCCAGAGATGCTCAAGAAATGGCGATTTGCGCAAGAATGCTCGCTGCTCGCAAGCCTCCTGTTGGCATCTACTTCATATCAGAAGATCTATACACTTGGGCATCGTATTATCGCGACGATCTTCGAGAGCCTTGTTTTCTCCCAACCCCTGACTGGAAGATCCTGCCTGATGACGAGCTGGATATGAGAGGTGCGCTCCATGAGTAAATCAGCCAAGAAAGCAGCTGATCAAGCAGAACGCGAGAAAGTACATAAGCGATACTCGAATCGGAGAGAGCCGGATGTCATCTATCCTGCCAGGAAACAGGTTGATTTCTATGATGCCGATATTCATCAGCGTGTTGCGGTCTACGTCCGAGTTTCAACTGATAATCTCGGTCAGGAAACTTCCTATGAACTTCAGAAGAACTATTATGAAGAGTTCGTCTTGAAGCATCCTTGTAAAGATCTACGCCGATAAAGGAATCTCGGGCACTTCGACAAAACACCGCGTTGAGCTAAACCAAATGCTCACTGACAGCAGAGCCGGAAAAATCGACTTGATTATTACCAAATCGGTTTCGCGTCTTGCCAGAAATACGGTCGACTGCATTACCATGGTGCGGAACCTTACGGAGCTCCGCAATCCAGTGGGCGTTTTCTTCGAGAGTGAATGCATCTTTCTCATTGAACGAGGATACAAACATGCCGCTGTCTTTTTTGGCTTCCATTGCGGAAAACGAGTCCCGCATTCGAAGCCGCAGTATGGAAGTTTCGCTTGCTCAGCGGTTGAATGGAGGACTTCCTCTAACACCCAAGCTGTTGGGCTATTCTCATGATACTGACGGCAAGTTGGTGATCAATCCGGACGAAGCGCCGACCGTGAAGCTCATATTCTACATGTATCTGTCCGGATATTCTTCATCGCATATCGCAAAAACCCTCGAGGCGCTTGGTAAGAGGACATTCCTTGGTAATTCCAAGTGGACTTCCGGCACCGTTATTCAGGTCTTGAGGAATGAGCGGCATTGTGGTGATGTTCTCACAAGAAAGACATTCACGCCTGATGTGATCAGTCATAAGTCCAAGAAAAACAGAGGAGAACGGCAGCAGAGCCTGTATAAAGGAGAACACGAGGCAATCGTGTCAAGGGACGATTATATAGCCGTTCAGCACATGATCAATAATGCTAAATACGGTGGAAAGTCTATTCTGCCGGAGCTTCGGGTGATTGAATCTGGCGTTCTGAAAGGATTTGTCACGATTAGCCCCAAGTGGGCAGGTTTCAAGGTAGCCGATTATTTACAGGCTTCTATGAGTGTCTACACGGACGATACATATTACGGCCAGCCTGCAGAGGGCGACGCTACATTCGAGGTGGCGGCTGGAGATTTTGATTTGCGCGGCTTTGAAGTTACGAATTCATCTCTCTTTGATGCGAACAAAAGACCGTATGTCTTATTTCAGAGCAAACAAATCAAGTTCAGCACAGATTGCGTCAGGCAGTTCGGGAAGGACAATAAAGTTGAACTGCTGATTCATCCGGGATTGCGGAAGCTCGCTGTTCGTCGCGCCTCTAAGGATTCTCGCCAGTGCGTACAGTGGTCAAGACCTGACGATGGAAAATACTATGCCAAAGAGATACCATGTACCGCATTTGGTGGAACCCTATTCGAACTGCTCGATTGGGAAACCGATTTTAAGTTCAGGGCCTATGGTAGACTCCTCCAAAACGAAGGGGATTCGGTGTTCATATTTGATTTAAGCGAACCTGCGATTTTCATCCAGTCCTATCTTATGACGGGGACAGACGCTCCCGGCAGCGGCGACAGCGGTCTTTCTCCGCTTTCAGTATCGGGAAAACGCATTCGGGCAGTTCCTAAGAAACTGGCAGACAGGTTTGGTAGTGACTTTTATTCTCACAGACTTACCTCATCTTCACCGGAATTACAAAGCGAAGATGCATGGAAGCTTTGGCTGGAAGGGCAGCTTTTTGAAACCGGCGAAAAACTTCGAATTACCCAGTTTGATGAGATGCAGCGCTTCATAGCCGAACAATTAGCCCCCATAAAGCAGATGGAAGAGGTGGATTTTAATGCCTGAAAAAACGATATTCCAATCTTTCGGAATCTTGATGGAGTGTACTACCGTGTGGTTCGTGATGGTATACATGTCAACCGATGCTTTTCTGATTTGTCCGAAGCCGAGCAGGATGTGATCATGGCAGAGTATAACACGGAACAGCTCAGACGGCTTTGTCGCTATCTCAGCATGAGCCTACGCCAGATTGGAGATGCGCTGGATCTTGTCAGAGACGAATGAAAGGAGAGCAGAATGGAAGTAGAGAATCAGGTTTCTTTCATCTCACCGATGCTGCAGAATACTCAATTCGGTAATGTCGATGATGAAACTACCATTACCTTTAAGGAGGATGCGGACACGCCAATGACAATCGACGCATCGGCACCAGGCGATGTGATCGAACTTAGTGACGACTTCGATTTTGATGGGTATCAGGTGGTTCGTAGGGAGTTCTTCGCTCATACTTTCGAGCCGTCTATCACCTTCAACAATTACAAAGTTTATGTCAATACTGCTTGCTTGAACAAGTTTCCCCATGCAGACTGTGCTCAGCTCTTGATCAATCGAGAGTCGCACATTCTTGCGCTACGCCCTTGCGCCGAGTCAGAGCGAGACGCATTCGCGTGGTGCAACACATCTGGCGGGAAGAGGAAGCCTCGCCAGGTGACGGGCAAGTTCTTCTTTGCAAAGCTCTTTGAGCTGATGGACTGGAATATTGATTACAGGTACAAGCTGATTGGCAAGGTCATCCATGCTAATGATGAGTATCTGATTGTATTCGACTTGACCGCCTCCGAGATTTATCAGCGTATTGCAAAAGACGGAGGCAAGCCCAAGACTGCGCGTACACCTGTATTCCCTGCCGGTTGGAAGGATCAGTTCGGTTTGCCCTATCGTGAACACCAGAAGTCTCTGCAAATCAATATCTTTGATGGATACGCGATTTATGGAATCAAGGATAGCTCTGTATCCTCCACGGCATCCGTGGAAAATGTCACATCAGTCCATACCGCATATCAACCAGAGGTACCTGTGCAGGAGGGGAGTGTAAATGGGTAGTACGGATAACAGCGCGATCATGACCATTGACTTAAAGTGGAATCGCTTTCGCATACATAAGTCCACCCTGAACAAAATGGGGAATCCGCAATATGTTCAATTTCTGGTCAATCCAGAAGAAATGTTCATTGCTGTACTTGGCTCAGATCGGCCCCTCGCTGGTGGCACCTCCAACCGAGTGAAGTTGGTTCAAACATCACGCCATTATTCTGTTGAGTTCTACAGCAATACACTACTGTGCGCTTTGGTCAATATGATCGGTACTCTCGACTTCCAATACAGTTATCGTATGAGCGGAGAGGTGGATGCTGCAAACAGAGTAGCCTATTTCTCCATGAAAACCTTAAAGAAAAAATGAGAGAGACCTCCCAGCGATGGATAAAGGATTTGCGGTGTTGGAGATCGACCCGGAATTCAAGACACTCATTCGACCTTTACGGAAAGATGAGTATCTTCAACTCGAAGTAAATCTTGCAGTAGACGGCTGCAGAGAGCCGATCATCACATGGAATAACATCATCATTGATGGCCATAACCGCTACGAGATATGTAATCGGCTGCACATCCCCTATGCTGTACAGAAAATGCCATTTGAGAACCGGGAGCAAGCGATTGTATGGATCTGCAGCAATCAGCTTGGCCGCCGAAATATCACGGAGGAAACCAGACGATATCTCATTGGAAAGCAGTATGAACTTGAGAAAGTAGCGCGTAAGCATCCGCCCAACATCAATGGGTTCAACCAGTATAAGCGGAGAAACAAGGGTGAGCGAGGCGATACTTTTCGGCGCACAGCCCAGAAGTTCAGCGCTCAATACAATGTATCTACTGGATCTGTGCAGAAGTATGCAATCTTCAGTAAGGCGTTAGACGTTGTTGGACAGGCAGACCCTGAACTTCCTGGCAAAGTGTGCTTTCTGGCACTTTCAAAATATCTCACGAGAACCTTGTGGCCCTTTCGAAAATGCCGCCGGAAGAGATCAGGCGAATCAGGGTCAAAACCTGAGGACCTGCAACACCCCTTCACCAGTTATAGTGATACGCGAAAAGAATTTGCTGATACAGATGAGGAGCCAGTTGAATCTATGCAGGAAACTTTACCTCTTATCAAAATTCCCCCTATGCACGACCCGGATGCCGAAATCGCCGGTTTGACTCTGACCGTTCCGTCATGGGTCAGTTCCATCGAGCGAGCCAGAAACAATGCGGATATGAACGCCGCTTCAACGAGTGCAAAAAGCAAACTTGAGGAGGCGCTGTTGTCGCTACAGGAGAAGGTGTCCGAGATGCTCTCAGAAATCAGGGAGGTAGACTAATGCAAGACTTCAGCAGATTTGTTCCGAATGTCCACTTCGAGCAGATCCCAATCAAAAATCTCGTTTCTAATCAGGAATACCAGCGGCCATTGTCTCAGGCTCAGGTTGAAAAAAGCCATCGAGGATT
>VOFC01006739.1_pt1 | contig 13602 bp, 22 predicted proteins | sample 5384161 | NCBI WGS metagenome assembly VOFC01 (sample SAMN12384722, study PRJNA508395) | human gut metagenome | isolation source: healthy gut B | host: Homo sapiens | reverse complement strand
TCAGGCAGTCGTTAAAGGTCTATAAAGAGCACCTTTCTTTCAAATATGATATGAGCTTTCACTTCTTTGGATACAGTGGTACAGTCCTTAAGAATCTGTTTACCAATGGCTTTAAAACTCATATTTTTATTAAGAGAATGTTCAATTACGTATCTTTCATCTAAAAACTAAATGTTTATTCTTATTCATATGTTTCTATCCAGTTCCGGGCCGGAGCTTAGAGATGGACGAATAAGAATAAGATAGCATTAAGAATAAGTAACTTCCACACCTGATGTTTGGAGGTAGTAAGTTCCACATCGAATTAGATAGGGTGGAAGTAAGTTTTACAAAATGAGTGGTCTGAAAAATTTTTGCGTGTGTCAAGATTTTTTACTTGACACACCTTTTTTTTTTTCGGGTATGATAGCACAGGTGAGGACGCAATATGGAAAAAATCGTAGAACAGGGTATGCTGTATGACTTTTACGGTGAACTGCTGACTGAGCATCAGCGAAAGATCTATGAGGATGTGGTATTAAACGACATGTCCCCTGAGTGAGATCGCAGAGGAACAGGGGATCAGCAGACAGGGCGTACACGATCTTGTCCGCAGATGCGACCGGACGCTTCAGAGCTATGAAGAGCGGCTGCACCTGATTGCGAGATTTCAGAAAGTCAAGCACACCGTAGAGAAGATCGAACAGATCAGCACGGAGACGCAGGTCAGAGAACTGGCGGGACAGATTTTAGAAGAACTGTAACGGATCGCGGGAGAGGATTTGAATGGCATTTGAGAGCTTAACCGATAAACTGCAGGATGTGTTTAAGGATCTGCGCAGCAAAGGCAGACTGACAGAGGCGGACGTCAAAGTTGCGCTCAAGGAAGTCAAGATGGCACTGCTGGAAGCGGATGTAAACTTCAAGGTTGTCAAGCAGTTCGTCAAGTCTGTGGAAGAACGGGCGATCGGTCAGGACGTCATGAACGGATTAAATCCCGGTCAGATGGTCATCAAGATCGTAAACGAAGAGATGACTTCCCTGATGGGTTCCGAGACACAGGAATTACAGTTCCAGCCCGGCAAAGCGACAACCGTGATTATGATGTGCGGTCTGCAGGGTGCAGGTAAGACGACAACGACTGCGAAGCTGGCAGGCAAGTTTAAATTAAAAGGCAAAAAGCCACTGCTTGTAGCCTGTGACATTTACCGTCCGGCAGCGATTGAACAGCTGCAGATCAACGGCGAGAAACAGCAGGTGGGAAGTCTTTTCCATGGGCACGAGCCACAGCCCGGTTGACATCGCAAAAGCGGCGATGGAGCATGCAGAGAAAAACGGCAATAATGTCGTGATTCTGGATACTGCGGGTCGCCTGCATATCGATGAGGGCATGATGGAGGAGCTGCAGAAGATCAAGCAGGCAGTGACTGTCCATCAGACACTTTTGGTAGTCGATGCCATGACCGGTCAGGATGCCGTAAATGTGGCAAAAGAATTTGATGAAAAGGTCGGCGTCGACGGCGTGATCCTGTCCAAGATGGACGGTGATACCAGAGGCGGTGCGGCACTTTCCATCAAAGCAGTCACCGGCAAGCCGATTTTATATGTTGGTATGGGAGAGAAGCTTTCCGATCTGGAACAGTTTTATCCCGACCGTATGGCGAGCCGAATTCTGGGAATGGGCGATGTGCTCACCCTGATTGAAAAAGCTTCGGCGAACCTTGATATTGACGCTGGCAAGGAAAAAGAGATGGCGGCGCGCATGAAGAAGGGCAAGTTCGATTTTGAGGATTACCTGGAGAGCATGAAGCAGATGCGCAACATGGGCGGGCTGTCCGGTATCCTGAGCATGATGCCCGGCATGGGTTCGAAGATGGGCGATATCGAATCGATGATCGATGAAAAACAGCTGGCAAGAATGGAAGCGATCGTGCTGAGCATGACGCCCCAGGAACGCCGCAATCCCAAGCTTTTAAATCCCAGCCGCAAGCACCGTATTGCACAGGCGCAGGGGTGGACATCAGCGTAGTCAATCGATTTATCAAGCAGTTTGAGCAGAGTCAGAAAATGATGAAGCAGTTCCCGGGAAAAATGCTGGGAGGCAAAGGTGCAAGAAAAGGTAAGTTCAGACTTCCTTTCTGATAAATAGTGCAGATCGCAATCACAAGAAAACATATTTATATTTCATTTGGAGGTAAGAAAAAAATGGCAGTAAAGATCAGATTAAGAAGAATGGGATACAAGAAGAACCCGATTTACAGAATCATCGTAGCAGATTCCAGATCTCCCAGAGATGGTCGTTTCATCGAAGAGATCGGCACATACGATCCGAATACAGATCCCAGCACTTTCAAGGTAAACGAAGAGCTGGCTAAGAAGTGGCTCAACAATGGCGCACAGCCCACCGAAATCGTAGGCAAGATCTTCAAGGCAGCAGGAATCGAGAAATAAGACAGCTCTGTAAAGCAGACGGTTACGCAAAAGAGCAGTAGCTGTGGGGCTGACTGTAGCAGGCTTATGGAGGTGGATTATGAAAGATTTGGTGGAAGTGATCGCAAAGGCACTTGTGGATCATCCAGATGAAGTGAGCGTCTCCGAAAAGGAAAACGGCAGAAGCCTGACGGTTGAACTTCATGTTGCACCCTCCGATATGGGCAAGGTAATCGGTAAACAGGGCCGTATTGCTAAGGCAATTCGCACTGTGGTAAAAGGCTGCGGCGATGGAAGATAATAAAAAAGTGGATGTGGATATCATCTGACATCTGAAATGGACAGCGTCTTGCAAAAGAAGGCGCTGTTTGTGAAATGAGAGGTTATATGGAAGAAAGACTGCAGGTGGGAGTGATCGCTTCCACACACACGGTGTGCACGGGGAGGTCAAGATTTTTCCGACGACAGATGATGTGCGCCGTTTTAAGAAGTTAAAAAGTGATTCTGGATACGGGGAAAGGAAAACCGGTTCTGGAAATCGAGAGCGTGAAATTTTTTCAAGCAATTCGCCATTTTGAAATTCCGTGGAATCGATACGATAGACGAGGCGGAAAAATACCGGAGAAAGAGTCTGTATGTAACGCGGGAAAATGCGGTGCGCCTACAGAAGGACGAGTATTTTATCGCAGATCTGATCGGCGTGAAGGTATTGGATGAACAGGAGCAGGAGCTTGGAACCTTAGAGGATGTCATTGAAACCGGCGCAAATGATGTTTATCAGATTCGGTTAAAGGATGGCAGACAGCTGCTTTTGCCTGCAATCAAGGAATGTGTGCTGGATGTCGATGTGGAAGCAGGACGGATGAAAATCCATATCCTGGACGGATTGCTGGAGGACTGACGAAAAAATGCAGTTTCATATTTTGACATTGTTTCCGGAAATGGTGGAAAACGGGCTGCAGACGAGTATTTTGGGACGGGCAATCCAGAAAGGGCTGATCGGAATCCATGCGGTCAATATCCGCGATTACACGCAGGATAAGCACAATAAGGTGGACGATTACCCTTACGGCGGCGGTGCGGGCATGCTGATGCAGGCACAGCCGGTTTATGATGCCTGGAAGGCTGTTGCAAAGCCGGAAGAGGGCAAAAAACCCGTTCGTGTGCTGTATATGAGTCCTCAGGGAAAAACCTTTTCCCAGGAAATGGCAAGGGAGCTTGCGCAGGAGGAAGAGCTGATTTTTCTGTGTGGGCATTATGAAGGAATCGACGAACGCGTGATTGAAGAGATCGTGACAGATCCGGTTTCCATCGGTGATTATGTGCTGACCGGAGGAGAGCTTCCGGCGATGGTGATGATCGACGCAATTTCCCGGATGGTTCCCGGTGTTTTAAAAAATGAGGATTCCGGCGTGACGGAAAGTTTTCAGGAGAATCTGCTGGAATATCCCAGTACACCGACCGGAGATCTGGGAGGGCAAAAAGGTTCGGATATCCTGCTTTCCGGCGACCATGCAAAGAATCGACAAATGGCGCCTGGAAAAAGTCTGAGGAGCGAACAAAAATCCTTCGTCCGGACCTGTACGAAAAGTACGATTTGCCCGGACGTGCGCTGGAATATTTGTTAAAAGATAAAATGCTTCACATGGACATGATTGAGGATATCCGGAGAGGCAAAGCTGACATCCTGGCAGTCCGGGAGGACGGCGTGCTGACAAAGGACAGGTCAGGCGGTGTGTATCGGATCACTGCCAAAACAAAAGACGCAGGAGAACGGCTGCTGTCTTCGACGGACCCGACCGGCGCGGTCTATGTCTGTCATCAGAAATTTGTGCTGACGAGTATTTTAGAGCGTTTCGGGTTAAAAAATTTCAATGAATGCTATCAGGTGATTTATCCGAAAAAGAAAAAGCGCCTGACCTTTCGGAGCCGGACGGAGCCGTTGAAATCCGGGAGCTGGACGAAACGTATGCGGCAAACGTAGAGGCACATTATCATCTTTATCATGATGAAGTCTACATCAGAGAGCGGATCGCATCGCGTCAGATGATCGGCGCATTTCTGGATGGGGAGCTGGCAGGCTTTGCAGGCGTGCACAACGACGGCGGCATGGGAATGCTGGAAGTGCTGGAGCCCTTCCGGAAAAGAGGGATCGGGAGCCTCCTGGAGGTTGAAATGATCCGGCGGGAGCTTGCGGCAGGTCATGTGCCCTATGCGCATGTATTCGTGGAAAACGAAATTTCCGTTGCACTGCAGAAGAAATCCGGCATGCGCTTTTGCACCGGGGGAGCGTTTTCTGGGTATCCTAGGCGCTGGCGGTAAAACCGGGTGGTATTTTTCCTATTAGGAAGAAATCCCTTGCATATTTGAGAAAGCTATGTTATACTGCAAATGTTGCGAAAAAAGGAGATGGTCCTCTGTTACGGGAATCGTATTAAGAACATCCAGAAATCAGGAGGAAAAGCAATGAACGAAATTATCAGAGAGATCGAAGCTGCTCAGCTGAAAGCTGAAGTACCTGCATTGAGACAGGTGATACCGTAAGAGTATATGGTAAGATCAAAGAAGGCAACCGTGAGAGTTCAGGTATTCGAAGGTGTTGTTTTAAAGGAAACAGGGCGGCAGCAACCGTGAGACTTTCACAGTAAGAAAGATTTCTAACGGTGTCGGCGTTGAAAAGACCTGGCCTTTACATTCTCCCAACGTTGAGAAGGTAGAAGTTGTTCGTAAGGGTAAAGTAAGAAGAGCAAAGCTGAACTACTTAAGAGACAGAGTCGGCAAGAGCGCAAAGGTCAAAGAAGTTGTAAAATAAAATTGCGAAGAGGGGGCACCAGTAACGGCAGCCCCTTTTTTGCTTTTTAGGATGTCTGCAGGACGAAACGGCGGCTGCGGAATGGAGATTTATATGAGAAGAAGACAGCGTGGACTGCAGTTTTACCGGAAGAAAAAAGGGCTCAGCATGCAGGCGGTCAAAGAGGTGTTCAGTTGGATTGTGCTGTCTGTACTGGCAGTTTTTCTGGCGTTTATGGTGATCTGGGCGGTCGGACTGCGCACGAACATGATCGGCGTTTCCATGGAGCCGGGGCTGACGAACGGACAGGGAATTTTGGTTAACCGCTTAAAGTATCGTTTCTTTTCTCCGCAGACAGGGGATGTGGTGGTATTTTTGCCAAACGGTAATCAGAATGCCCACTATTATGTGAAGCGTGTTGTAGCGGTTCCCGGGGCAGACCGTCCTGATTCAGAACGGCATTTTATATATAGACGGTAAGGCGCAGGAAAATGAAGAGATGGATCTGATCGCGTCAGCCGGTATCGCAGAGAATGAAATCAAGCTGGGCAAGGACGAATATTTCGTGCTCGGCGATAATTGTAATAACAGTGAGGACAGTCGTTCCGCCAATGTCGGTCCGGTGCTGCGCAGCACGATCGTCGGCGAGGCGTGGTTCCATTTCGGAAACGGCACGGATGGCTGGGGGCTGATTCACTGAGAATCACACAGACTATTATAAAGAAAAGGGTAACTGTTCAGTACCCTCACAGTTACAGAAAAGGAAAGAAAACTATGGTATACCAGTGGTATCCCGGACATATGACGAAAGCGCGCCGCGCGATGCAGGAAGATATCAAGCTGATCGACTTGATTATCGAATTGGTGGACGCCAGATGTCCGCAATCGAGCCGCAATCCTGATATCGACGAGATGGGGAAAAACAAGGCACGCCTGATTTTATTGAATAAATCCGATCTGTCCGATCCGGCTGCAAACCGCGCCTGGACGGCATATTTTGAAAGTCTTGGCTTTGCTGTACTGGAAATCAACGCCAGAAGCGGCGCCGGGATGAAAGCGATTCAGGGCAAGGTTCAGGAAGCCTGCCGGGAAAAAGATCGAGCGCGACCGCAAACGCGGTATTTTGAACCGTCCGGTGCGTGCGATGGTGGCAGGAATTCCAAACGTAGGAAAATCGACGTTTATCAATAGCTTCGCAGGAAAGGCGTGCGCGAAAACCGGAAACAAGCCCGGCGTAACGAAGGGCAAGCAGTGGATTCGCCTGAACAAGGGTCTGGAGCTTTTTGGATACGCCCGGCATCCTGTGGCCGAAATTCGAAGATCAGGCGGTGGGAGAACGCCTCGCACTGATCGGCTCGATGAACGATGAAATCTTAAACCGCGAAGAAATGGCACTTTCCCTGCTTGTGTTTATCGGGGAGAATTACCCGGAGGCGTTGGAAAAGCGGTATCAGCTGACACTGGATACAGCGGGCGCAGATGGCGACGCACAGGCGTCCCTCCATTCAGCCCCTCGCCCTTCTGGAAGCAGTCTGCAAGTCCCGCGGTTGTCTGAAAAAGGGCGGTGAGCCGGAATATGAAAAGGGCGCGGCCCTCGTTCTGGATGATTTTCGCAGCGGCAGGCTCGGCCGCATGACGCTGGAATTGCCGAAAAAGGAGGCGTAAGCCATGAGTGGAAAAGCAATCCTGAAAGAAATCGGAAGCACGCTTTTATATATCGTAGTTGTCCTGGGTATCACCTGGCTGGTGATCACATTTGTCGGACAGCGCACGGAGGTCAACGGAAGCTCGATGGAGCCGACACTGAGCAATAACGATAACCTGATCGTAGACAAGATTTCGTATCGTTTCAAGGATCCGCAGCGCTTTTGATATTATCGTGTTCCATTCCAGTACGATGAAAATGTTTACTATATTAAGCGGATTATTGGTCTGCCCGGCGAAACGGTTCAGATCGGCACGGACGGAACGATTTACATTGACGGACAGGTGCTGGAAGAAGGCACGGCAAGGAAGTGATGCTGTCACCGGGGCGCGCAGGCGAGCCGATTACCCTCGGCGAGGACGAATATTTTGTGCTGGGCGATAATCGAAACAACAGCTCGGACAGCCGGGAGCCGAGCGTCGGAAATATCCACCGGGATCAGATTATCGGAAAAGCGTGGGTCAGAATCTGGCCGTTTCATAAATTTGGAGTGTTAAAACACCAGTAAGGGACATCTGATATGGAAAAATCGGGGAAATCAAAGCGCGGTTTGCAGAAGCCGGAGAGCGCTTGAAAAAAGCCTCCATGCGGACAGAGGCAGAGTCTGCGGCAGGCCTGTTGGAAAATCTGGAACAAACCTATCGGGAAGACACAAGAAGCGGTGTGCAGGCGCTGATCCGTCGTTCGGAAAAGCAGCGGGAGGCGCTGGAAAAGGAAACAGCGCGGATTTATCAGCTGCAGCAGTATGAACGGGACTATGAAAAGGAAGGCCTGATCTGCGGCATTGACGAGGCTGGAAGAGGGCCGCTGGCAGGGCCGGTTGTTGCAGGCGCGGTTATTTTGCCGAAGAACTGCGAAATATTGTATCTGAACGATTCCAAGCAGCTTTCTGCAGAAAAAAGGGAACAGTTATATGACATCATTTTGGAGCACGCAGTGGCGGTGGGAATCGGGATTGTCAGCCCACAGCGAATCGATGAGATCAACATCCTGCAGGCGACCTACGAAGCGATGCGTCAGGCGATTGAAAAGCTGAATCCTCAGCCTGCAGTTCTGCTAAACGATGCGGTAAGGATTCCGCAGGTGGCAATTCAACAGGTTCCGATCATCAAGGGAGATGCAAAAAGCGTATCCATTGCTGCAGCGAGCATTGTAGCGAAGGTGACGAGGGACCGGATGATGGAGCAGTATGAGGAAGTTTTTCCGGGCTACGGATTTGCACGCAATAAAGGGTATGGATCAAAAGAGCATATCGAGGCACTGCAGACCATGGGACCGACGGCGATTCACCGCAGAAGCTTCATCAGTCATTTTGTGAAAGAAGGTTAAATGAATAAAAGACAGGTGGGCGCTTTCTGGGAGGAAGCAGTGACAGCTTATCTGATGCGCAGCGGAGTAAACATTCTGGAGCGTAATTACAGGTGCAGCAGGGGAGAAATCGATATCATCGGGTTTCACCGGGGCTGCCTTGTTTTTTTTGAAGTAAAATATCGGAACGACGACCGATTTGGGACAGCGTTGGAGGCGGTTGGGAGCGCAAAGCAGGAAAAAATCTGCCGTTGCGCAGACTGGTATCTGTGGAAGCATCCTGCAGAGGGGGATGTACAGATCCGCTTTGACGTGGTGGCGGTCTGCAGGAAAGAGATCCAGTGGATTCAAAATGCATTTGAATACAGGAGGGCAGGGACGTGGAACAGCAGGAGACGAAGATAGCAAAAAAAGATCTGATCCGGAAAAAGACGGGTTACCCGGGGATGGAAATTCACAAAAGCGGAGAGGTGGAATATCTCACCTTTCCGGCGTTAGAACGGTTAAATATAGTGACTCATATGGTCACCAGCAGGTTCGGCGGTGTCAGTACCGGGGACTGTGCTTCTTTCAATTTCAGCTATGCGCGGGATACGAGCCGGGAGGCGGTGGATGAAAATTTCCGGCGGGCAGCAGGCGTGTTCGGGACAACTTCGGACGCGTTCGTCTGCTCGATCAGACCCATACGACAAACATCCGCCGTGTGGAAAAAGAGGATGCAGGAAAGGGCGTGACGAAAGAAAAAGATTATCGGGATGTGGACGGACTGATCACAAACGTGCCCGGGTCTGATACTTGGCACGTTTTATGCGGACTGTGTGCCGCTTTTGTTTGTCGATCCGGTGCATCATGCGATCGGCTGTTCTCATTCCGGGTGGCGGGGGACAGTCGGTGAGATGGGAAAAAAGACAGTCGAAGCGATGCGCGAGGCGTATGGAAGCTGTCCGGAGGATATTTTTGCGGCGATTGGGCCGTCGATCTGTCAGGACTGCTATGAAGTCGGAAAAGATGTGGCAGAACCTTTTGAAAAGCTCTTTTTCTCAGGAGAGATATCAGGACGTTTCCCTGAAAAATATACTGACCGAAAAGGTCAATGGGAAATATCAGCTGGACCTGTGGCGTGCCAATGAAGCAATTTTGCTTGGCGCGGGATTTTAAAGGAGCATCTGTCGATGACGGATATCTGTACCTGCTGCAATCCGGGCTATCTGTTTTCTCATCGGGCGAGCAAGGGAAAACGCGGAAATCTGGCGGCGTTTCTGATGCTGAAGCAATAGAATGCGCGTAAAAACGGCTGCTGCCGGTAAATCTTTATAAAATATTAAGAATATCCCGACAGCAGATTCAGATTTTTCTGATTTAATAGAGAGAAAGCAGAAAATGGAGGGTATTATGACAAATATTCTGGTATGTGACGATGATAAAGAGATTGTGGAAGCAATCGAAATTTATCTGGCTCAGGAGGGTTACAATGTCATCAAGGCATATGACGGGGAGCAGGCGATCAGGGCGTTAAAAGAAAACGACATTCAGCTTCTGATTATCGATATTATGATGCCGAAGCTGGACGGAATCCATGCGACGCTCAAAATTCGGGAATACAGCAGCATTCCGATCATTATCCTGTCGGCAAAATCCGAGGACGCGGACAAGATTCTGGGGCTGAACATCGGTGCGGACGACTATGTGACAAAACCGTTTAATCCGCTTGAGCTCGTTGCGCGGGTGAAGTCGCAGCTGCGCCGCTATACGAAGCTGGGAAATTTAAACACAGACAATAATGCAGTGTTCCGCGCTGGCGGACTCGTGATCAACGACGAGACCAAAGAGGTTACGGTGGACGGGGAGCCAGTCAAGCTGACGCCGATTGAATACAATATTCTGTTGCTTCTGGTGCGCAATCAGGGACGCGTTTTTTCGATTAACCAGATCTATGAAAGCATCTGGGAAGAAGAGGCAATCGGTGCGGACAATACAGTGGCTGTCCATATCCGACACATCCGGGAAAAGATTGAGATTAATCCGAAGGAGCCCCGTTATCTGAAGGTTGTCTGGGGTGTCGGATACAAGATCGAGAAGCAGCCGTGACGAAAAAAGCCGGAAAGGAGTACGGGCTCATGAAAAAGAAATGGGTCATTGGAAAGAAGGACAGAAGAGTGCTGCTCATTTTTCAGAAAGTGCTGGCAGCGGCTTTTGCGGCAATTTTTGTCGGGCTTGCCTGCAACAGTTCGGTCAGTGTGGAGAGAAACGGCAGGCTGTATGAACAGCAGATCAATCTGCTTGAAAACAGTAATTCGTTTGAAAATTCCGATTTGTTCACGGACATTCTGTCCGAAGAAATCCGGGGAGTGACGCGGCTTTCTGTCATCCGAAGCCAGTTGGAAACGGACGGAACTTATAATGGACAAAAGCAGATCGATATTGCGGAATTTGCCCACAGGCAGGAAGACGTCCGCGACACGACGGCAACGGCGTCTTTTTATCTGGATGATCTGGTCAAATGGGGAAATTACGGCTTCGTGACGGAGCGGGTTTTTGCGACAAAGGCACAGCTGGACGCTTATTTTAAAGGGGATTCCAGCGTTTTTTCCGGTCAGGAGGGGCTGAACGGGAACGACTGGAACGGGGAAACGGCAACCCTGAATGTGTTGCAGAAGCTGGATCAGAAACGGCAGAAGCAGTCGCTTTCGATGCAGATGATTCAGGAGCTTCCCTCCAGCCGGGAAGAGTACCAGAAAAAGTGCGAGGAGCTGGGACTGAACTATTCGGATGCAGATGGGATGGAGCTGGATCTTTTGGTGCCCCGGTATCTGTCCGCGGAGGGAAAGGACCTGGCGCAATATCGTCCAACCGACGAATACATTCAGCTGCGGGATGATTTAAAGACGACGTCGAAGGAACTTTTTTATAATTTTTCCGAATATTCGGCGTACAAAGACAGTTACGATCTGGACGCGTCAAATATCCGATATTGTTACCGGATGGATCAGGATGGCGAAGTCCATTATTATACGAATCTGAAGGACGATTTTACAGATAAAAAATTAGACGAAATCACGAGACAATTTGAAGAATATGGCAGATATCTGTGCTATAACGCAGATCGGGCAGAGCTTTTGACGAATACAGAGATTGCTGCGGAGGAGCTTAGACAGGAGCTGTCCTCCTATCAGTATGCCTTTGGCGATAATACGCGGGTATGGCTGGCAGTTGATACGACGTATCCGGCACGGGACAGTTTTGCAACCGCGCGTGCGGCGTATCACCGAGAGTCGTTCCTTATTACGGTTATCTGGCTGCAGCCGGCATGTTATTTCTGGTGGTTTCTGTCTGGCTGCTGCTTCGGGTAACCCGGTATGAAGGGCGTGTCCGCAAAGAGGGCGGCGGTTATCAGATTGAATTAAGGATTCGGGACACGGTGCTGACGGAGCCGTTTGTGGCGGCAGGAATTTTGATGATGGGTATGATCCTTGGCGTCAGCTGGCTTTTGTATCTGCTTGCGCAGACGACGTTGACGGATGTGACGCATGCGGTGTGGTTCCCGTTTGCAGTGGGCGTTGTTGCCTTTTTTGCTGGACGATGTGTTTTTGTTTTTCTATTTGAGTCTTGTCAGACGGGCGAGAGCGCATACACTGTGGAGCAATTCCATGCTGCGGCTGATTTTCAGTCGGATTGGAAACGGTGTGCTGCACCTTTATGACAACGGACACATTCTGGTCAGGAGTCTGCTTCCGTTTTTACTGTTGCTTGCGGGCAACCTGATTCTGGGCGGCTGCGGTGTTGTAGGAATTTTGATTGCGGCTGTAATCGATATCATTGCGATTCTGGTGCTGTACAGTTCGAAAAAAGGATCTGCAGCAGATTGTGGACACTGCGGTTCGATTGGGGCACGGCGATCTGGATCTGAAGGTCGATCTTTCCGACATGCACGGAGAAAACCGGGAGCTGGCAGAAGCGGTCAACGGCATCGGAGACGGCATCAAGACGGCGGTTGAAAAGAGCATGAAGGACGAACGGTTAAAAGCCGATCTGATTACGAATGTTTCTCATGATATCAAAACGCCGCTGACGTCAATTATCAATTTTGTGAACCTGTTAAAGCGCGAGCAGATCGACAACGAGCGCGCGAAAGGCTATATACAGGTGTTGGATGCGAAGTCCCAGCGCCTGAAGCAGCTGACGGACGATCTGGTGGAAGCGTCCAAGATCACGTCCGGCAATATTTCTTTGCAGATGGAGCGACTGGATTTCAAGGAACTCGTCAAGCAGACCTGCGGGGAGTTCGATGACAAATTAAAGGAAAAATGCCTGGAAATGATCGTCAGTTTGCCGCCGGAGCCGGTTTATATCGAAGCCGATCCGAGAAGAATCTGGCGCGTGGTGGAGAATTTGTTTTCCAATGTTTGCAAGTATGCGCTGGAAGGCACGCGGGTCTATCTGGAAATCCGCAGAGTCAGACAGGATGATAGGGAAATCGCGGTATTTACAATGAAAAATATTTCCGCGCAGGCGTTGAACATCCGTGCCGAGGAGCTGACGGAGCGTTTTATCCGCGGCGATATTTCCAGAAGTACGGAGGGCAGCGGACTGGGACTGTCGATTGCACAGAACCTGACGACGCTGCAGAAGGGAACGTTTGAAATTTATCTGGACGGCGACCTGTTCAAGGTACAGATCGGATTTTCCTGTCTGGACGTACCGCAGCCGGAGATAGAAATACAGATGAGGTAAGCCTTACAGGATGAATACAGAAAACGTATGGAAGTCCGGTTTGCAGGCGGCGAAGCTTTTGAGCGGCAGCCGCCTGCAGATCGTATTTTTATTAAAAAAAGAGCCGATGTCCGAAAACAGTTGGCGGGATATATGGACGACGAGCAGGGGCGTGGGGACAGAGCTTTGTGTGCTGCAGGCTGTCGGGCTGGTGTCCGCAGAAAAAGAGGGCACGGCGGCAATCGTTGTGTCCGCAGACGGAAAGCCGGGAGGAACGGAAGACCTGTCGGATACCGGATGTATTGGATGCTTCAGGAGAGAGCCCATCGGACAGACGATGTTCGTTTCCATTTGACAGAGCTTGGCGAGGAGCTGCTGCCGCTGTGCAGGGAACTGGAACGTTTTGGACGTTTGTATGAGGCTGCGAAAAGACCTGGTCCGGAGCTTATGGTGGGAACGATATCCCCTGGCAGAATCTGACGGGACTGCAGCAGGCAGCACAGATGCAGGTTCACCACAAAATACGGAAGACGATTTTAACAATCTGCCTGCGAAAAAAAGTTTCTGCAAAGGACAGGCACGGTTTTTATCAGGCGGACAATGCGTTTGTTTTTTTCAATCCGCACTGTGAATTTGAGGACTGGTATTTTTATGGCGAAACCGCAGGGAGATGACAGAG
>VOFC01006523.1_pt1 | contig 13609 bp, 29 predicted proteins | sample 5384161 | NCBI WGS metagenome assembly VOFC01 (sample SAMN12384722, study PRJNA508395) | human gut metagenome | isolation source: healthy gut B | host: Homo sapiens | reverse complement strand
ACATCTATGTTATGGTTGGTTCCACGTATGCTGACAGGTGTTGTAGTCCATCCTTTTCTCAGTGTTCCTCCCATTTTATCAGACATGACCAGAAACTTATTTTCTCCGTCATCCTCCACACATCATATGCATTACTGTAATCTCCAACAGGTGTCCTTCTTATCGTCTTAGACAAAACTCTTGCTGCCAGTTCCTTAACACATTCATCACAAAAATCTGCTGCTTTTTTCCCTTTGAAAGAGCCTCTAATTTATCTCTGAGTTCAATCAACTGACTATAATCCGTAGCCATTAAGCCCACCTCTCGAACAGTTTTAACATAATTTCCTTATGATCCGGATATATCCCCGGGTCACCTGAGTTTGCAAAAGTCGTACTTATTCCATTGTGCATCACTACCAGCTTGCTGCCCGGCTTTACTTCGATTTCCGGCGCAATAAACAACTTTGCTATCATATTTCTCTGTGCTGCCCCATCTCCAACAGCAGCCGCATCAATGCTTGAATATGATAATTTACACGGCAGATTCTCCTGTATTAATACTTCTTCTTTTCTGGATATGCTCGTCTTAGGGTCTTTTACATTCTGATATTCATATATACTACATAGGTCTAAATACAACATCTCTATGGCTCCCCTGTGCATATCGAACATGTTATTCCTATTCATATCAGAACTCCAATCTCCTGTATCTGTTAAGTTGCTTTTTATAGTCCCTCAATAATCTCCATACCCAGCAGTCTGAGCTGTTCCAAAATTGGTTTGCGTATCGCCTGTCTTAACAGAAAGAACAGCCTGCGGTACTCCGCTTTCCCCTGGCTGTTCATTTCTGTATATATCCATTGCAATTCTCAATACCGTATTAGATAATCCTTCCGGTATCTCTGATATATGGCAATAATTCATTATTAATTCATTCGCAGTGTCCAGCGCAAATGAGACTGCGAACTCCTTATCCGCAGTCTCTACTCCAAGAAGCTTTTTAATTTGCTGATCTGATCATCCATGTTCATCATCCAATCTTATGTTTGATTGCTACGATTCTAAGCTGCTTCGGCTCATACACAGGATTCCAGTTAACAGGATTAGAAAGTTCCTCTCTTAATGGTGTCTCTACATGTGTACGTACAGCACCTGTATAAGCAATTCCTCGTGGATGCAGGATGAATGCCTTTCTATTGATAAGATAATCTACGCCTCCTCCAGTCTGCTTATCACGATCCGTTTCTGTTGCAACATGACCTACCGGATTACCATTACCGTATGCAATCGCTCCATTTCCAAATAAATACGTGGTATATACTCCATCACTTGTGACCGGGCAACCATCATCAACAGTCACACGTCTTCCTTGATAGGTATCGAACTCTACAGATGTTGAATCTCTTTCTGTCTGGATAAGATTGAGCTTCTTTAAATAAGATTTTGTAGCGGAATGCATAGCCACACCTGATAACTGCGCCTGTGCATCACCAAGAAGCTGACACGCATCAATGAATGGACTTGCACCAATCATCTTTGCCGCTTCTGTTTTTCCACCTGTCAGATCAAGAATATGGTCTGCCATTCTTGTCTCTGCTGCCTTTGATGGCTCAGACACCTCTGGAATTGTTCCAAACACACCTGTGAGGATAGCAATCAGTTCTTTCTGCATATCTCTTGCCCAGTATGCTGCGACCAGATCCCCAATCGCTTTTGCAGGATCAGCCCCGGCTAATGCTGCTGCCAGATTGGATGAGCCCCACATCTTCTGTCTTAAAATCGTAGTAGATACATCTTTGTTGGAACCGATTTTAGCAGGTGTCATCTTAACATCTTCCAAGGTTGCCTCAGACTCTCCCTGAAGGTCTTCAAAAGAATGGCATATTATGCGTTCTTGCTGCTTCACTGGCCAATGTATCAAATTCTGGTGAATTAACCACAATGCGCTCTGAAAAAAAAGCGGATAATTCCATAGTTCTGTTAATTACATACTTGTTAAACAGTTCTGGAACGATTACATCTGAAATTTTTGTAATTGCCATAAAAACTATCCTCCTTAAATTTCAATTCCTGCTGCCGCTGCCATTACTCTGGCCTGCTCAGGATTGCTCTTGAACAGTTTTGCCTGTTCCGTCATATTGTAACTTTCTTTGGCGAATGGATTCTTTATAGGTCCTGCGCCGCCACCTGCAGGCTTATAATTTTGTTTGTCTTCCTGTTTGAAGAGGTGCGCCATGTTCGTATCTTCCCTATATGGCTTCAATACATCATCCACTCCGATCGGATTATTTTCCTTATCGAAATTAAACTTATCAATACCACCATGTTTGTAAAATCAGATAATCCGATCCAGTACACCTGACTTAGAAAGCTGTTCCTTTAAAGCATAATTCTTTAAAGTCTTGACATTTTTCCTTCTGCTGATTCTTCAAATCATTTTCCAAATTGGTGATCTTGGTCTGGAGCTCTGCATTATCCTGGTTTCCTTTCTTCAATTCGCCAATTGTAGTGTTAAGCGTTTTATCTGTGTTTCCAGATTATTCTTCTCAACGCAGATAAAGTATCGTACTTCTTTCCTTTTCCTACATATTCACCTGCTGCCAGATTCACAATATTTACCTGTTTTCTTTATTTTCAGGCTTTTCATTTGTTCCTTGACTACCTTTGCTACTTGTCCGAACAACTCTTCTCCCAGTACATCTTTTAAAAAATCCATGTTTCTCCTTTCCCTGCACTGTTTTTAAACGTGGTGTCTCCACTGCAGCACGCCTTTTAAACGCCTTGCGTATGGCAAATTACCGACCTTTTAAACGCCATGAGGTTTTGGGCATATAAAAAGAACACCTGTCTCCAAGTGTTCTCATTAACATAATTTATTCAGTTGCACCGGTGCAACTATGCTATCAGCACCACATTACTACTTTCTCATCCTGCATCTTATCTGCTTTTACCATATCCAGTAATGCTCTCTTTGCATGCTGCAAATGGTTCATGCACCACTCATATTCCTTAGGAGCACATAACTTTCAAAGTTCTCCTGTGGTAACATTAACAGTTATAAATCCTTTTTCTTTGCTGTCTTCAGGATAAATGTCACATTGTATCATGTTATTATTCTTTACGATATTTTTTAATTTTACCATAGAACTCCTGCGCCTCCTTATCATAATTATACTTCTTTGCCGTAATGATGTGTGCTTCCTGTTGGCTCATTCCTTTCTGAATCAGCCCACATTCCATTATCTCATGATTCAATAAAGTCAAGTCATGCTTTTCTGGTTTTCCATCAATCAACCTTCTCCATGATTCAGCCATCATATAATCCGGATCAAAATATTCTTTTTCAGTACCACCAAGTTCATGCTTTTCCATAAAGATATAATTCTTTATTTCCATAATCTTGTCTTTATCTATTCCTGATGCATCTGCTATTCTGTCCACATCAGTAGTCATTTTTCTGACCGAAGCATAATACCGTTCCGCATGCTCCTTTGCTTTATTTCCATATGGGTTTCTTGCACCACTTATATTCCTTGATACTATTGTACTACTTTTTCCGATATCTACAAGTACGTCACCTGCTTTTTTGCCAAAATCTTCATCTGATTCCTCATAATCTTCCACATCTCCATCAACGAATGTCTTTTTTCCATTCAGGATATGTCATATCTGCCGGTACCAAATAAGTATCCCCTTCATCATTTCTGGCGGCTCTCTTACTGTCTTCTATATCATCTTCAAAATACGGCACCGTACATGACCGAACAATGCGGGTGCATTGGTGGTGCTGTTACTCCTACTTCATACTGTGCCATAGGAAAATGCTTTCCATCCATTGCCTGACATATTTCAGATGTCCTGGAATCCAGCGTTGCTACAAACTCAAATTCCTGTACGCCCAGCTCCTTATAGCATTTCTGCTGGCTCTTGGCATGTATTGCCGATGCTTCTGTATATACTAACCTTTTACATTGCTCTCTGATACATTCAAACGTTTTGCCAGCTTCTTTACAACATCCTGATAATTTCCTCCTGCAATAACAGCTTGTGTCAGTTCTTTGTTCAGTTCGTTAATAAGTCTGTCTTTGTCTTTCCATATCCTATCTGAAAAATTACTTCCATCCTGCGCCCATGCAGAATTAACAGCCGTCTCAATTCTTCTAGTATCCAGCCGGTTAAAAAGCACTTCCTACTCCATAACCTTTCTGTATTTCATATATAGACCTGTAATATCCATCTGTATATATATCCCTGAGTTTATCATCCAATGCGTCATGAAGATTACCATATAGAACTTCACATTCCTGCTGCATCTGTAGCTTCATGGCTTCTAATCTACTGATATGTGCCTTGGCAGATGCATTTTTCAGTTTTTCATTCCACTGGTCTGTATAGTTTGACAGTTCTCCCTTTTTAATGTATTCCTCAACGCTCCAGTGAAATTCTTCAAGTTCATCCTTATGGAGTAACTCTCTTGCCGAAGAATAACTAAGACCGTTATTATCTGCCAGCTTTCCATACCACTTGACAATCTCCCTGTCGATATTCCTCTCAGCCCTGTAGAACTGTTTCTGTGCAAATTCAGCGTACTCTATTCCTTTTTATGCGATTGTTCTTCCATTGCCTCCATACGCTTTTTTCCAGTAGTCCCGCCCCGGCATATTGTCACCTCATTACACGTCTTCTTCTGATTCCTGCTGATCTTTCTCTTTTCTTTTTGCTGAATGCCGCACCATACATGGACTGCTCTTCTTTTTCTGCATTCTCCTCTTCTTCTTTTTGCAATCTGCTTCAGTTCTTCCTCTGCATCTTCCACAAATGGATGATTTTTGAGTATCGTCTTCTTCGATACGATATCTACGCTGGATGCGCAAATATCTGCTATATCCTTATCACTTTTGATCATATTTCTAGTCCATGTCTGGTCTATTTTATCTGTATTAATTTTTAAGATGCTGACATATTACAGTAATGAACTCTTCCAAGCTGATCCTGAACTCTGTTTCCATTAACCCGGATTTCAGCTCCAGTAGCGTGTACATGAACTTTAGTGCTTCTCCTGAAGCATTTCCATAATTCTCCGGTTGCGGGTCTACACCCTGTCCCTGTTCAAATATCGCCTTTCTGGTCATTTGGAGCATCTTTTCCCTAGCTTCCACCGGGATATCAATTGTCAGTGTGGATACTCCCGGATTCTCTGTATCTTCATCAAGTTTTACAGTCTTATATTTCTTCAAGTCATGTAGAAACTCCTTCAAATCTGCTCCCCCATAACCGCTTAGTACAAAATAAGCTCCTGAATGTCCTCTAAGTCATCCATGAAGCCGCTATATACTTTGTCATAACAATCAATCAGAGGTTTCGTATTCTCCAAATCACTCATCTGCATATCATTATTAAAGAACGGTATAAAAGGAACCCTGCCCCAGTCATGTTTAAAGACATTATCCCTTCCCTTTGCAGGTCAATGATACAGCGGTCAGTTATTGAGTAATACATCCATGCCGTCTCACTGGATACCTCCTGAGCAAACGAACTGCACTCTGTATCTGTCCAAATTTCATAGATAATATAGGTTTTGACATTGTCCTCTATCTTGTTATAGCTTCTAAGTACTGCTGCCAGTTGGCTTTCCTGGTCATCCGTCCATACTGGTATAATCTGCCTGCTGTCTATGACGCCATATTTAAAATTCCCCTGTTCATCTGTCCAGAAATGCAGCCATGCGATACCACAATTGGAAGCATTCACACATAATTTCTTGCATATTTTGGCATATCTGTTACCCAGTATTTTGGATATCTGCTTATTTGCCTTGGTTGAGCCAGTATCTATCATTGGGGCATATGTGAACATATATGCAGCCTTTTGATTGACCAGTACACCATGAAAGTTATGGGATATTCTATTGTCCGCATTTCTTAGTGGATTCTCTTCTTTTTCCTGCTTACCTTCTTTTCCGTCTGTTTTTTCCCTGAATAAAATATCATTTTTTTGTTTGTATAGTACCTTTCTCCAATATCTGCCTTTAATGCAAATGCTGCATGTCCTGGCATATATTCTTTGACCAGCTTCTTAGCTGCATCTAAATCCATCTCATCATCACCTATTTCAATATACTGATTGCTTTGTGCAATTTAATCACAGTCATACAGAAGTATCTTAATGCATCCATTGCATGATCTTCCTTTTTGACCGGTTTATCTTCTCCACGCTCCACTGCCTTTATGTCCCATACATAAGAACTGAACTCTCTTATCAGGTTCTCACAATCTTTATAAATCAATATCTTTTTCTGATTGAGGAGTGTTCCAACAAAACGGATTCCATCCAGTACATCATTGTTTGCTTTCTTAACATGAAATCCTTCTTTCTTCAATTGGGCAATAAAAGAAGCAGCACTCGGGTCTACGATTACTGCTTTGTTTTATCGTTCCGAGGAATTGCTTTAATTCCCCGGCATATTCTATATCTGTTTTCTGAACATTCTCATCACGTCCAGAATAATACCATTCTCTTATACATATCCATATTCCGGTAACTGTCTTTCTCCACAACAGAAATACTGTCGCATTCTGTGTACCATAGTCACAACTCACATAATACTCATCTGTCCATGTATAAGCTGTCAGGTCATCAATGACATGTTTCTCATTATCGAACATATCATAAATGATTCCTTCTGCCATAGTCCATTTCCCAAGAATATATCTTTTAAAGAATACTCCTGTGTACATGGATCTATATCTTGCTTTTACCTCTTCTGAGAGACTCAGGTTATCATCCATTGTAAAAATGCAGATAAAGCATATTCTTTTCCTGCAATTTATCAATCCAGTTCAGTTTGAACCAATGATATGGACTTCATCCGGGTTACAGTTGAACCAGAATTTTGAGCCATCAACAGAACATCTGCCGGTTGCCTGATTCACGAATGACTCCGGCATCAGTGCTACTTCATCAAAGAACACACCCGCCAGTGTAATACCCTGTATCAGATCCTGCGATCTCTCATCTTTGCCACCAAATATGTAAAAATAATTCGTTACATTAACACGGGAAACAATTACCAGATTATCTGCCCTACTGTCTGTTACTGCATATCCCCTGCTTTTCAGCATTAGTTTCAGCCAGAATAATACATTCCTTCGAAAAGATCCTATCGTCTTCCCACACATTGCAAAATTCTGACCTGAAAATGAGGACATTGCCCACATTACAAAACTGAGTGACATGCTCACTGTCTTACCTGATCTGATAGCTCCATCAGCAATGATGCCATTTTATCCTTTACAGGTGATGTATCGCACCACCAATTAAGAATCTTCCTTTGCTTTTTAGAGAATGGTTCAAAATGAAAATACTGTTTAATCCTCTTCATCTGACCAATCCCTGCCGCTGATGCATTTAATGCATCTAAGAATCCATCATCTGCTGCCTCGTCACAATCATCATTCATGACTTTTAGCCTTTAGAAGGGCAATCTTAGCTTTCTGCTCTTCAGTTGCCATATTCATATGTTCTGTGAGCCATTCCAGGGCTTTCATCCTATCTGCAAGTTTTATGGAAGCACCATCACGCCCGACTTTTTAACCTCAGATATTATAGTTCCATCTAACTGACTACTATCTTTGAACCTCGCCACATTAACGATTTTGGTCAATGTTGTCTTCTTACCTGTCTTTTCGTCCGTAACCTGTACAGGACCATACATAGACATGACAGGAACCTCTTCTGTTCCAAATTCCATATAATCAGTTATATCTGCAAAAGCAATATCTATATACTTCTGGAAGATATCATCCTCTGAAAAAAAAACTCCCTGTTCTGATGGGCCTGTTTCAATCGTTGGATTTCTGATTTAATGTTAGCATTTGTTAGCATTCTTGAAGCGTTTACGATTGATGTTTTATAATTACAGTCATATGCTTTTGATACGCTTTCGCAGCATTAAAACATTGTACATAATATATACAGAAAAGCCTTTGTTTATCAGTCAATTCGGCATTTTCCAATGTCTCATCCAGTAGCTCTTGCAGCTCCCTGTCATGTTTCTTATATTGGTTGTCTTTTTTTTTTTAAGCGAGCGTTCGCTTTTTTCTGTACCGAACGTTCGCTTGAATTTCCATCCCAATCATATGTGCTCTTCCATCGTCTGACAGTACCATCCGGTACACCTAATTCTCTAGCAATATCTACTAATTTTTTCCTGCTTTATATAACTTTTTTTCGCTTCATCTATTTTTTCATTCTTTGGCAAAGTCACCACCTCTCACAGTGTAAATAAAAAGCACCATGACTGCTGCCATGATGCTTTTCCAATAATAGGAGTTTCGTATGGAAATGATCTGTTTATCTTTTCGCTTTCCGACATTATAACAATAACACACATTACTACTGCGTTTCAATGCGGATTACTGCCATTTACTGCTTTTTACTGACTTTTTTTATATTATTTTCGTCTAATTTGTTTTTCGCACTAAAAAAAGAGAAGAACTATCTCGTTTCTTCCCTTTTGTTTACATACAGATGCTCTGTTAATTTGTCCCCAGTAACTACTGATTTTGTCCCCAGTTTGTCCCCATTTTCATAAAAAATAGCGTGAAACTACGGTAAATTACGTGAAATTCGTTATTTCCCCTAAATCGCATAAATGCCTTGTTTTCAAGCCATTTCCTACAGTTCGTAAGGAGTTGTCTGGTAAACATAATAATTGAGCCAATTGGTATAGAGGTTATTACTATGTGATCTCCACTGCAGATCGGGTTTCTGGGTTGGATCATCATTGGGATAATAATTTCTTGGGATATGAATAGGTAATCCCTTATCCAGGTCTCTATGATATTCTTTATCCAAAGTATAACGGTCATACTCAGGATGTCCGTTTACAAATATCTTCTTTCCCTCTTCGGCGTATGCAAGGAATACACCTGCTTCTTCTGACTCTGCAAGTACTGTGATCGCATCACATTTATGAATCTCTGAAGCCGGTGTCTCTGTATGCCTGCTGTGTGGCGCAAGGAAAATAGTCATCAAAACCACGAACAAGCGGTATCTTTCTGTTCTGCACTTTATGGGAATACAATCCGAACAGTTTCTCCGGAAGCAGTCGCTTCTGGATTCCATAATAGTGATAGAATCCTGCTTGGGCACCCCAACAGATATGCAGGGTAGAAGTAACATTCTGTTCTTCTGCCCAGTCCATGATCTTGCAGAGTTCATCCCAGTAATCCACTTCTTCAAAGGTAATATCCTCTACACAGGCGCACCTGTAATAATCAGACCATCGAATCGTTTCTCTTTAATTTCATCGAAAGTGGTATAGAAACGGTTGAGATGATTGGCTGATGTATTCAAAGATACATGGCTTGTTACCATGAGGAAAGTTACATCTACCTGTAATGGCGTATTGGACAAAGCGCGCAGCAATTGCAGCCCGTGTCCTGTTTTACAGGCATCAGATTCAGGATGCACACCTGTAATGGACGAATATCCTGATGGGAAGCTCTGTTCTCGTCCATGACAAATATATTCTCATATTCCAGTATTTCTTTTTTTGCCGGTAACTCACTTTGTATCTTAATAGGCATTTCTGCGTCCTCCTTATGGTGTCATTCCTAAATATTGTTCCATGAATTCTTCTTCTGTTATGATAGGAACAGACAATTCTTTGCTTTCTTGTTCTTAGAAGAATTGGAAGTGATATCATTATTGATCAGACAAACGGTCTTGGACGTTACACTTCCTGTTACTTTGCCGCCCTTTCTCTCTATCAGATCTTTCAATTCATTTCTGCTTCCGAAATGTTCCAGACTTCCTGTTACGACAAATGCCTGTCCTGTCAGTGTCTGCTCACTTTCATTTATTTCTTCTTTTCAATGGATATCTCTGCCAAAAAAGATCATTCAACTTCTGGTTGTTATCCTCCTGCTCAAAATACTGGGCAAAAAGCTCTTCCTATCACTTCTCCAATACCATCAATCTCGCTCAGTTCTTCTACTTTTTTGCTTTGGCATGGCATCCAGATCATAGGAATAGTGTCTACATATCATCTTCGCATTGGCAAAGTCCGATATTGGCTATTCCCAGACTGTAAATCAGTTTGGGCAATGTTACATTTCTCGCCTGTTCAATACTGTTCATCAGATTCTGATAGGACTTCTCCCCGAAGCCTTCCATCTCAACAATCTCGGCCTTATGGTCAGATAAATGGAATATGTCACTGTATTCATGAATAAAACCTTTTGCAATGAATTTCTCCAATGTAGCTTCTGATAAACCATCTATGTTCATGGCATCTCTGCTGACGAATAATGAGAAAGACTTTATTTTCTTAGCCACACAATCTGGATTGATACAATACAGAGACTGCACATCATTGATTGCCCTGATCTGGGTTGCACCTCCACACACCGGACAGACTGCTGGAATCTCTACATTATCACTTCCAGTCAGATTCTCCGCAATCTGGGGAATAATCATATTTGCCTTATAGACTGTTATCTTATCGCCGATTCCAAGCTTCAGGGCATGCATGATACTGATATTGTGAACTGAGGCACGGCTTACTGTCGTTCCTTCCAGCTCTACCGGTTCAAAAAATAGCCACCGGATTAATCAGACCCGTTCTACTTGGACTCCACTCGATTTCCGCTTTAACGTGGTTTCTCTGATTTCATCAGCCCATTTAAAGGCTATGGAATCTCTTGAAACTTCGCCGTTCTTCCTAAAGAACGTCCATATTCTATATCATCATAAAGAAGAACCAGACCATCTGATGGAATATCATAATCAACTATCTTCTTTTCATAGCCTTCGATAGCTGCCATTATAGTGTCTGCACTGACTCTCACATACTCAACTACATCAAATCCCTGCTGTTTCAGGAAACGGAACTGTTCTTCTCTGGAATTGGAGAAATCACACCTTCTGCCTTTACCAGGGAAAAGGCATAGAATCTTACATTTCTCTTCGCAGTGATTTCATTATTAAGCTGTCTTACTGAACCTGAACACAAATTTCTCGGATTCTTGTATTTGGCATCTACGTCTTCTATTTCTTCATTGATTTTCTCAAAATCAGAATACGTAATGATCGCTTCACCTCGTAAGATCAATTCGCCCTGATACTGGATACGAAGTGGAATATTCTTGAACACTTTGGCATTATTGGTAATGACTTCTCAATTTCACCATTTCCTCTGGTAACTGCTTTGAACAATGTACCATCACGATATGTTAAAACGATGGTAAGTCCATCCAGCTTCCAGCTAAGTAACCCTTCTTTGTCCTTGAGCCAGCTGCGAGAAGCTCCTCTGTCCTTTGTCTCTGCCAAGAGACAGCATGGGGCTTTCGTGTGCTTCCCTTAGGCAGTTCGTCTACTGCTTCATAGCCAACACTTATGGTAGGGCTGCCTGTTAAGACCATCCCTGTCTCCTGCTCCAGATCAGACAATTCATCATAGAGCTTATCATATTCATAATTACTCATGATTTCTTTTATCCTGAGCATAATAAGCCCTGAAGCTTCCCGCAGTATTTCTATCAGTTCTTTCATTCGCTGAATCTTCTGATCCATAATTTTACCATGCCTTTCAATAACCTGCAAACTTATACTATTCTTCCCTTATCATCCAGGATCATGCCAGACGATACCTGCAATGATTCCCATTACATATAATACGCCTGTGATGATTATATTTTCCTTTACATGATGGTTGACTTTATACAGAACCAGTAATCCAACACCGGCATTTACGAAGAGTCCTGTCATCATCATTCCTGCTCCCATCATTCCCCTGTACATACAGATTGGTAATCAGGACAGATGCAGAACAGTTGGGAATCAGACCTATCAAGCCAGACAGAATATGCCCCCCATACCGGGTGATTCCATAAAGCAGCGGCATATGCTGTATTTTCTGTATACTCAAAGAATATATTTAATACAACAGATACACCAAAAATTAAAATAACAATATTTATTGTATGTTTCAATGCCGATAAAATAATATTATTCTCATGGTCACAGTCGCAATGCTCCTGCTCACAGAAATCATGAATATGGTTTGCTTCTTTCATCTTAGGGTGTCTCTTATAGACCAGATCAACCAGATATCCACAAATAACACCTGCTATGCATTTCATAATAAGAATCTTACCTATCATAGCCGGCTGAATGGCTGCTGATATCAGTATAGGCAGCATTTTTCATCAGAGGTTGCCATAAAAATGGCAATCAGTGTACCAAGTGTAATACTGTGTGCTGCATAGAAGCTTGCCGCTGCACCTGAGAATCCACACTGTGGAATAATACCGACCAAACCGCCTATCAATGGTTACAACTTGCCGGATACTGTAATCATCCCCAGTGTCTTATCCTTTGCCTTATGCTCCAGCCATTCCATTAATATATATGTAACTAATAAAATAGGAATCAGTACAATACTGTCCAAAAAAAGCATGCTCTATTGCATGTAACATATGAAACCTAGCCTTTCTAACGATTGTGGTATGAATCACTCATACCACACAATTCATACAATTGTTTCTTTTTCCTCAGAAGTCAGCTCACGATACTGATTGCTTGCAAGACTTCCAAGTTCAATATTTAATACTCTGATTCGACGTAGTGAAACTACTTCATAGCCAAAGTACTGACATTCGACGAATCTGACGATTCAATCCCTGCGTCAGAGTAATATGAAAAGTATATTTGCCCTTTGCCACAACTTCACAGGGTCTTGTCGTTCTGTCAAGTTCTTTCAGATAAACACCCGCAGACATTCCATCCAGGAAATCCTGTGTGACCGGTTTATTTACCTTGACTATATACTCTTTCTCATGTTTTTCTGATCCTTTCATCATCTTCTGAATCAGATCGCCATCATTGGTCATGATAAGCAGTCCTTCTGAATCCCCTGTCAAGTCTTCCTGCATAGGTCAGGCGGACAGGGATATTTCAGTGCCTGATGAATCGTCCTGGCAGCATGGACATCCTTCTCTGTACAGGTAACACCTAATGGTTTATTGTGCCAATATGATTTTCGTTTCTATGGGCTTCACAGCTTTACCATTTACTTCCACCAGATCCCGGTCACTGACCTGCATACCGCTTTACCGCAGGCGTATGATTGACCATGACCCTGCCCTGGCCAATATAACGGTCAGCCTCTCTTCTGGAACACACTCCACATTCTGCCAGATATTTATTCAATCTTGTCATAGATATTCCTTTAGTTTTTCAATACATTTTTCTTCAAAATCCATCAGTTCTTTCGCAACCTCCATGGTCATACTGCCAGCATTATCATGATGGTTCATGGATTGCACATGCTGGAGGATTCCACGGTTATTTCCCCTGTATCATCAATTCTGCGATTGCTTTTGTGCTGTTATTCAACATGGTATTCATATTGATTGCACCTGAAAGCATCATATCCTCTACTGCACTGGGATGATAAACATCCTTGCTTTCTCTGGTAAGCATATCTACTGCCTTATTATGCAGCTTTGAAAAAGACAGATTTTCCCTCGATAATTCATAGGAAAGCTTATCATTACATACTTTATCCGAAATGGCTTCTATTGCTTTCACTGCCATTCGGTATTCTTCACCATACTTCTTTGA
>VOFC01004872.1_pt1 | contig 13612 bp, 20 predicted proteins | sample 5384161 | NCBI WGS metagenome assembly VOFC01 (sample SAMN12384722, study PRJNA508395) | human gut metagenome | isolation source: healthy gut B | host: Homo sapiens | reverse complement strand
ATATTGCAAGACCATTAACTACTCCAACTTCTGGCATATTATTTATTTTTATATTTATTTTTTATTATATCTTCCATTTTCTATAGCCCATTTTATGTCTTTTCTTTGTTATAATTTTCTTCCTTCATTTATAATAACTCCTGATGCTAATTGAACTAAATTTACAGCTTCACGACCATTAATACAAGTTTCTCCTATTAATTTAATGGCTGATTCCTCAATTTCTAGCTTGACTTTTTTAACTGCCTCTTTTGCTATTTCACTAATTTCTTTATCTGTTAAAGATTTAAAAAACCTCCACACATCTTGAACGTATAGCAGGAAGGATTTCCTCTGGAGTTCTTGTAGTTCTTTGCAATTAACCTAAAATCTGTTGGCAATCCTTTTTTCAAATATTTCTTTTATATATGAAGGAATATTTGGATTTTCTGAACTATAATAGGAACTATCTAAAAACACCTTTCTATCTTCTAATACTTTTAAAAGCTTATTTAATTCTGTAGGGTGTAGTTCTCCAATTTCATCTACAAATAACATTCCTCCATGAGCTTTTGTAACTGCACCTTCTTTAGGTTGAGGAATTCCTGCAAGTCCCATAGCCCCTGCCCCTTGATATATAGGGTCATGAACAGAACCTATTAAAGGGTCTGCTATTCCTCTATCATCAAACCTAAGAGTTGTAGCATCTATTTCTACAAACTTAGCTTTTTTGTAAAGGGAGAGGTTTCATTTTTATTGCTTCTTCTAGTACAAGCCTTGCAGCTGCTGTTTTTCCTACCCCTGGAGGGCCATAAATAATCACATGTTGAGGATTTGCTCCACATAAAAGCAGCTTTTAATGCCTTTATTCCATTTTCCTGCCCTATTATCTCTTGAAAATTTTTTGGTCTACTTTTTTCTGTTAATGGAATTGTTAAAGAAAGTTTTTTTCATATTCTTTAAACGATTCATTTCTTTTTTTTTTCTTTATCTATTATAACTTTATTTGTTTTTAAATTGTTATTAGATAAAATAACATAAATCATTAACCCCATTAATATTATTTGCAAAATTATAAGTAATTCAGTCATTCTTTTAACTTCCTTCAAATATTTATTTCTGTTTAAATTATTGACTGAATATATTATATTTATTCATATAAAACATGCTCTTTTTTAATTAATTTACAAATTTATTAATTAATATTTTTTTAGATGGAATATCAAACATTATTTCTGTCATTATATCTTCTATTATTGATTCTTAATCCTCTTGCACCTGTTTTTCTTTCAATTGCCTTATTAGCTATTGCTTTTAAAGCTTTATCAGTAAATTCTAATTCAACATTGTCAAGTTCAAATAATTTTTATACTGTTTAACTAATGCATTTTTAGGTTTACTTAAAATATTAACTAATGCATCATTATCTAGAGAATCTAAAGTAACTACTATTGGTAAGTTCCTACAAATTCAGGAATCAAACCAAATTTTAACAAATCACTTGGTTCAATTTCTTTAAAAAGGCTTCCAACATCTTTATTTTCTTTAGATTGAATATCAGCACCAAATCCCATAGTACTTTTTTCTAGTTCTTTTTCTATTATTTTATCAACACCATCAAAAGCACCGCCACATATAAATAGTATGTTAGAAGTGTTTATTTGAATAAATTCTTGATGAGGATGTTTTCTACCACCTTGTGGTGGAACAGAAGCAACAGTTCCTTCTAAAATTTTTAAAAGTGCTTGTTGAACACCTTCACCAGATACATCTCTAGTTATTGAAGGATTTTCAGACTTTCTAGCAACTTTATCTATTTCATCAATATAAATTATACCTTTTTTCAGCTCTTTCTATGTCATAATCTGCATTTTGAATTAATCTCAAAAGTATATTTTCAACATCTTCCCCAACATATCCAGCTTCAGTTAATGTTGTTGCATCAGCAATTGCAAATGGAACATTTAAAAACTTAGCTAAAGTTTGAGCTAAAAATGTTTTACCAGAACCAGTAGGTCCTAAAAGTAATATATTACTCTTTTGAATCTCTACATCATCTTTAGTAGCTTCGTTTGAGCTAATTCTTTTATAATGATTATATACAGCAACAGATAAAGCCTTCTTAGCTCTTTTCTTGACCTACTAACATAGTCATCAAGATATGCTTTAATTTCTTGTGGTTTTTGAAAGTGTATTTGATTCAAATTCAACTGTTTCTTCAGTTTCATCTGCTATAATTTCTGAACAAAGTTCTATACATTCATCACATATATAAACACCAGGTCCTGCAATAAGCCTTTTACCTGATCTTGATTTTTTACCACAAAAAAGAACACTTTAATTGTTTCTTTTCATCATACTTAGCCATTGATTCACCTCAAACTAATTATAAAATTATATAATTTTATTTATACTATTTATCATTCCCAATTTCATTTCTACTTATTACTATTTTATCAACTAATCCATATTCAACAGCTTCACTTGCACCAAAGAAATTATCTCTTTCTGTATCTTCACAGATAGTTTCATAAGGTTTACCAGTATTTTCACTTAAAATCTTATTTAATCTTTCTTTAATACGTAATACATGCTTTGCATGAATATCAATATCAGTTGCCTGACCTTGAAATCCACCTAATGGTTGATGAATCATAATTTCTGAATTAGGAAGTGCAAATCTTTTTCCTTTTGCACCACTAGTTAATAAGAAGGCTCCCATTGATGCAGCCATTCCCATACATATAGTTGATACATCTGGTTTAATATAATTCATTGTATCATAAATTGCCATACAAGCTGTAACAGAACCACCTGGACTATTTATATATAGATAAATATCTTTATCTGGATCTTCACTTTCTAAAAATAGTAATTGTGCAACTATTAAATTTGCAGAATCATCTGTAACTTCACCACTTAACATTACTATTCTGTCTTTTAAAAGCTTGAAAAAATATCATATGATCTTTCTCCTCGTCCAGTTTGTTCAATGACTGTAGGAACTAATGCCATAACTTCTATCATTTTTCTACCAATATATTATAATTTTTTTTTTTAACTTATTCACATTACATTATTATTTCAGTTAAAAATTCACTATATTGCAATATCCTTTATATAATTGTGAAAATAATTGCCAGAAAATATCTGATATTAAAATATTTTTTTATAAATTAAATTAATTTAGTTTTAATTATTTAACATTAGATTTTAATAAGTCTAAAGTCTTAACAATTTTATTTCATTTTCAAGCATTGGCTTTTGAGCTTTAACTAATAAGTCTGCCATCTTTCATGGTCTCCATTAGAGTACATCTTAGCTACTTCTAAAGCTTTTTCTTTAAGTTCTTCTTCAGTAGCTTCTATGTTTTCAGCCTTAGCTATAGCATCTATTATTATGTCAGCCTTAACTTTTCTTTCAGCATTTTCTTTCATGAAATCTCTCATTTTTTCTGGAGTATTTCCTGTGAATTCCATGTATTGATCTAAAGTTAATCCTTGATATTTTAATCTGTTTTCAAGGTCATTCATCATTTGATCTATTTCTTTTTTCTACCATTACTTGTGGTAAATCAAGCTTTTGTTTTTCTATTACAGCAGTTATTATAGCTTCTTCAAATTCATTTTCTGCTTTTTGATCTTCTGATTTTTGAAGATTTTTTTTTTTATGTCTTCTTTTAAGTTCAGCTAATGTTTCAAATTCTGAAACTTCTTTTAGCAAATTCGTCATCTAATCTTTGGAACTTCTTTAACCTTTATTTCTTTTACTGTTACATCGAATTTAGCTTTCCATTTAATTCTTCTGAACCATAGTTTTCTCTGGAAAGTAACATTTTACTTCCTTTGTATCTCCAACTGCTAATCCCTTTAATTGTTCTTCAAAGTTATCTATAAATGAACCTGAACCTATTTCAAGAGAATAATCTTTTCCTTCTCCACCTTCAAAAGCATTTCCATCTATATATCCTTAAAGTCTATAACAGCTATGTTCTTATCTTCTACTGTTCCTTCTTCCTTAGTTGTTACTCTTGCATTTTTTTTGCATTTTAATCTAATTGCTTCTCTACTTCTTCATCATTTACTTCATATTTGGTTTCTTAACATCAAGACCTTATATTGTCCAAGTTCAACTTCAGGATATGTAGTTAACTTCTGCAGTATAAACTAAATCCTTTCCTTCTCCTATTTCAACAATATCAACCTTTGGATAATCAACTGGTTTAATATCATTTTCTTCTAGTGCCTTTGGATAACTTTCATCAATTACAAAGTTACTGCATCATCGTCAAAGAACTTCTATTCCATAGAATTTCTTTACCATTGCCATTGGAACTTTTCCTTTCTAAATCCTTGTACATTGAAGTGCATTTTATTTTTGTTGTAAGCCTTTTTAAAAAGCTGCATCAAATTTTTCTGCCTCAACCTTAATTTCAATTTTAACAACATTTGTTTCTATTTTTTTCCATTTTAGCTTCCATCTTTTCTATATTCCTCCTAAAATAGTTCTTAACTTCTCTTTATAGACTAGGATATTATATCACATATTCCTAATTATTATCAAATTTTTTATTATATTTAATTATAAATTATTTTTAATTTGAAATTTCACCATTTGAATTAACATAATAAACATTACCATCAACAGTAATTTCAATACCTTTTTTATCTTTTATATTTCCAACTTTAACATCAGTTCCTACTACCCCATAAATTTGAGTATCATTAGGATTTTCAGGGCTTTCAAAGTTTTCTGTGTTCTTTATCCATATATATTTATCTGTTAATCCTGAGCCAAAATAAGGCATTTCACTTATATATACTACCATTTTATCATCAATAAATTTAGCTTGTTCACACCAAATAAAATCTGGCATTTGCTCAAGTATATTGTCTTTTTAAAAATTGTGTTCCTTTAGTGCTTGTGTGAACTTTTTTAGTTATTTCTTTTCACTTCCATCTACATTAAATAGTTTTAAATCTTGTGTTGGAGTGCTTACTATAACTTTTTCTTTTGAAGGACTTATATCAAAATCATATCCTTCTTTTTTTTTCTATATTGGTAAATTGTTTTTTTCCATTTTTCTCTTCATAAGAGGCTTTTAATGTAACTTTATCTGATATTTTTTAATTCAAGTTCCTTAACTTTAGCAACATTTGTTTCTGCTGAAGCTGTAGTTGTTTCTGATTTTTTATATCTTCTTTGTTATTTTTATCTTTATTATCTACAAGAGCTTCTTTATCTAAATCTTCTTGGGACTTTCCACTATCTACCCAAGCTTGAAGTTTTGCTCTTACATTACTAAAATCTAAATCTGATATTACAAACTTAAATCCAAAGAAAAAATAACTATTATAGATATAATAACAACAGTTAAGATTACTCTTCTTTTTTTTTTTTTCATTTTTCTTTCATAATCTCTACTGAATATACTAGGCTTAGCCAAAAATATTTCCCTCCCAGAATTTATTTACATATTTCTTTATTGCATTTTCTATTACACCTATTACATTTTCCACAACACATTGAAGAACCAATTCTAATTTCTTTCATAATATTTTGGGTATAATCTTCATAATCAGGTGTGTCTTTTAAAATATTTAACTTATCCACTAAGAATTCCTCCTATCTTATTCAAGATTAAAGTTATCTACATCTTCAACTATCCACTTATCATCTTTATACACTATTCTTGTGAAAAAGCTTTTTGTATATGTTTCTTTTATTTATATCTAAAATTGCTTTTACTTACATCATATTGTACATTTGCCACAATTGTAGCTCTATAAGTATCATCTGTATAAAAATACTGACTATTATCAAAATCTATATTTATTTTTAAATTAGAATATTTATTTTAAATAAAATATACTTTTTTCAACTGAACTATATTTTTATTTTTAATATCATTTGTACAATTTTCAATGTATTTTTTTATTTTGTTTATTTAAAGCTACAAAAAACACTTTCATAAAACTTAGTTATAATATTTGTTAAATCCCTTCTAAGGTTTCATTACTTATTAACAGTAAGATTTATTGTTGGATTTTCTGTTATTTTAACTTCTTCTCCCTTATTCCTTCCCCATGGAAAATCTTTTTCTAAATAAACAGAAACTGTTCCATCTGTTGGTACTGGTCCAAAATCTTTTAAATCTTTAACCTCTTTTTTATATCTTTTCCATTAATATAAACTTCAGCATCTTGAAAGTCTGAATTTATTGTTATTTTTGTTGCTGGGAAATTTAATTCTATCTCTTTATCTTCCATTACTACTATTTCTTTAGAAGTTTTGATTTCCTCATAATTACTATTTAAACTGCCAGTAATTTTATAGTTTCCTGAATTACGTTTTTAATAGTTTCTCCTTTTTACTTTGCCACTATTTCCAAGAATAAAATTACCTTCTTCAAAAATTACTTTTAATCTTTATATTAAAAGTTTTAACATCTAAATAATACATGTTCCAAAAGAAATATTTTTTACTTTGTAGCTTAAAATCTTTAGTTTCATTATTATTTTTAAATTAGTAATTAAAGTATCTATTTTGTTATTTCCATTACTATAATATTCAACTAATGATTCTAATTTTTTTCTTTTTACTCTCTCTCTCCATCTACTTTAACTATATCACTAAGAGTTGATGTATCACTATTTTTTTAATGACATTTCAAGTTTTGATAAAATATATTCTCTTGATGTATTAATTCTACCTAAAAAATATCCAAAAACAAAAAGAAAGCTAATAATATGAGTATAGTGAGTTTCCATCTTCTCCTTATTAACTTGAAAAAATATAGTTCTTTTTTAAAAGGATAATAAAGAAAAATAATTTTTCTATAACAATATTTTTCCCATATAACAATTTTTTCTTTTTAAAGTTTCTATTATAAACTCAACTCCCTAATATACATTTATAAATTTTATTAATCTTCTAATATATCAATTATCCACTTTCCACAATCACAACATTTATATATTCTTATAACAAATAAATCTAATTCATCTTTATTTAAACAATTTTTTAAAAACTTTCAACTTCTTCATTTGTTATAAATTCATCATCTTTATTAATATAACCATGTATTTGAATAAAATAATTATTCTTACTTTTATTGCAACAATCATTTATTTCTGTACATACAATTCTCTCATAATCTAATTTGTTTGCAAAATCTTGAATTATAGGAATTATATCAGAATACTCATCTATATCATCTTGATAATCCTCCTCATAAAAGATTAAATCCTTTATCCTAAATAATTCTTTCATTTTTTGTTCTCCTTATACATATTTTTTTAAATTTAGCATTATAATTATACATTAAATTTTATTTTATTTCTTTATTATTTAAAATAATTTCATAAATTATTAAGTTTTATTTTAAATTTAATAAAAAAAGGCTATTAAGCAATGATTTTTTACTCATTGTTTAACAGCCTTTAATTTTATAAATTTTCTATTGGCTTTTTTCACCTTTAAAGTTATTTGATTTTTCTCTTCTTTTTAAGTTCTTCTTCTATATCTTCAAGAGAAACTCCTTCTCAGCCATTAAAACAAGCACATGATAAGCTAAATCACATATTTCTCCAACAAGTTCTTTTTTATCATCCTTTATTGCTGCAATAACAACTTCTGTAGCTTCTTCTCCAATTTTTTGTTATTTTTTCTGTTCCTTTTATTGAAAAGATAATTTGTATAAGAACCTTCTTCTCCACAATTTTTTTCTTTCCATTATTGTTTTAAATTCTTCTTTTATTTGACTCATGTTATCACTCCTATAAATCTCTGTAAAAACAAGTTCTATTTCCTGTATGGCAAGTCTGCACCTACTTGGTCAACTAATAATAAAATTGTATCATTATCACAATCTATTTTTATTTCTTTTTACATATTGTAAATGACCTGATGTTGCCCCTTTATTCCATAGTTCATTTCTACTTCTACTATAATACCATGCTGTATCCCCTTCTAAGGTCTTTATAAGGCTCTCTTTGTTCATATAAGCTAGCATTAATACATCTTTAGTCTTATAGTCTTGAGCAATGGCCGGAACTAATCCATTGCCCTTTTCAAAATCTATTAAATCAGCTTTAGCTAATATTTCTTCTTTATTCATGTTTTCACTCCTATAATCTTACTGGAATATTTCTATCTTTTAAATATTCTTTAACCTTGACCTACTGTAAGTTCTCCATAATGGAAAAGTGAAGCTGCTAATGCTTTGCATCTGCTGCCTTTGTTCAAAAAACATCATAAAAAATGTTCTAAAGAGCCACAACCACCTGATGCTATTACTGGCACATTAGTTATATTAGACACTGCCTTAGTAAGTTCAATATCAAAGCCTGTTTTAGTTCCATCAGTATCCATAGAAGTTAATAAAATTTCTCCAGCACCTAGTGAAACTGCTTCCTCAATCCACTTTAAAGCATCAAGTCCAGTATCTATTCTTCCCCCATTTATAACTACATTCCATCCTGAGTTATCTTCTCTTTTTTTAGCATCTACAGCTACTGCGGCGTTTTGTTCAGCTTTACTTATAAAGCGATTGACTTATTTATAGAGCGTTATATAATTATATTATGCAATTCGCCGAAATATATGGCGCATGCGCTTTATAATAAGACAATCGTTCTGTTGAAATGGGGATGCGGAGAGGAGCGGCTATGATCTGTGCGCTGATCGGAGATCAGGACGATCAGAAATTTGAATGAGGAGCGTTTGGAGCTGCGGCTTCGTACGCTGATTGAGCAACGGAGCATGTTTCCGCGTTTGTTCTTGGCTATTTCGGCCCGTTTGAACGGCTTGCGCTCCGCGTGATCCGGCGCTTGCAGCAGGACTATCCGCTGCTGGACTATACGGTGATCCTATGCGGGCCGCGAAAAGAGCGACCGGCAGAGCCGGAGCTTGACTATCTGCACACTCTGTACCCGCAGGGCTGCTGGCTCTGGCCAGGACGGATCGGGTTGACGCAGAAGCTGTGCTATCTTGCATCGGCGTCGGACATGATCGCTTATTATGACGATACGGAGCAGCGCAGGGCCGCCAGCTGGATTCGCCGCGCTGCCCGGAGAAAGCGGCCAAACAATACACCACTTGCGTAATCCGCAAGTTTACACCCGCCTGCCGCTGCGCTACAATCAATCTGTATTCAGGTCAGAGCAGATTAAGGGCGGAGCAATTTCAGGGCGGAGGTGAAAGCTCGGGGTGAAGTATGCCCCGGTTCCGCGCGCAGGCCAGTGAATACCAAAATACAACAGGACCAGTAAGACCGTAATTGCCATCTGGCAGTTACGGTCTTTTTGCGTCCAAAAACGACGGAAGGAGTGAAACCATGAATGCCAGAGAAGCCGGTTAATGCCAATCAGCTACTACAATCCCAAGCAGGAGATCCGTCTCAGCGCGTATGCGGACACGATCGTCCTTGAACCGGATGGACGTGAGCAGCGCCTTCGCGCGATCCGCTTCGGCGGGTATCCGGAGATGGTGCGCGCCATGTCGGACGCGATCTATGCCGGCGCGACGCTGGAAACGGAATTTGCCGGTGAAACAGCCAGACTCACCTGCGAACCGAAGAAGTACGAATGCCATCTGAGCCACGACGGAATTTATGCCGAGGCAACGATCCTTTCGCTGGACGATGAAGACGCCGCAGCGAAAAAGGGCAAAGAAGCGCAGGCAGACGGACAGACGAATGTGGAACTGCCGCCGCGAAATGCGTCCTTTTTTGTCCGGCCGGAGACCGGCAGGCGCTGTTTGAAGCGCTGGACCGAAAAACGGCTGTGCCGCTTATCCCGGAGTTTCAGGACTACGTTCTGGGCGAATTGCAGCGGCGCAGATTTCTCAAGCCGCTGCGCGTCATCTCCATCCGGGAACGGCTGGAGGCGTGGCTGCTGCTGTGCAAAAAGGACGATGCCAACATCGTCAAGGTGCTGGAGGAGGGCTTGAAAACCGGCATCATTCACATCCCCGGTACGGTTCAAGCCCGAATGGCTTTGACAGCGTGCATTCTGTCACCAGCTATCTAACCGCGTTCGGTGTGATCGTCGCGGAGCGTATCCGAGAGCAATTCCAACCGCTTTTTGATCCTGCCGTGGAGCAGCTTTCCCCGGAGGTTCTGCGCATCAACGACTATATCCGCGACACGCAGGCTACAGCCTTTACCCGGCGCAGCCTGCTGTTGCGGAATCGGTCAAGCGCAAGCTCTCGGAGGGAAAGTCCGCGTTCATTGTGGCTGAGTGCGGAAGCGGCAAGACGAAGATTGGCGCAACGGCACTGGCCGCGTATCAGGCGCAGAAATGGAAAAAGACGTTCAACATCGTCCTTTGTCCGTCGCACGTCGCAAAGAAGTGGGTGCGTGAAATTGCCGAAACGCTGCCGGATACTGTGGGCGTCATCGTCCGCAGCATTATGGAGCTGGACAGTTTGTACGCGCAGTACCGGCAGGGCGACAAAAGCATCTACGCCGTCATCAGCAAGGAAAAAGCCAGAGACGGCTATATGCGCCGCCCGGCAGTTCCTGTTTGACGCGCGAAAAGGCGCGTTCCGCTGCCCCGGCTGTGGTTCCGTCATAGAATTGCCAAGCAGTGACGATACATACGACTGGGTGACCGCGAAACCGGAGGCGTTCCGCATGGAAAACCGGCGCAATCATCAATGTATGAATTGCGGAAGTCCCTTGTGGACGGCGGTGAATCCAAGTGTACCGTCTCCGTGGGTCAAGATTCCGGAATACGGCTGGGTGCATCGGAAGCTAGCGGTCCATGCCATGCAGAAGACGAAGAACACCGCCGCGCTGGACGCTTTGCAGACGCTTCGCGAGAACCCGGATGGGTACTTTCCGACGCGCGGCGCGTGCCGGCGGTATCCGCTCAGCTCGTACATCAAGAAGCGGTACCGCGGCAGGCTTGACGGCCTCATCGTGGACGAACTGCACGAGTACAACAACGACAGCGGCCAGGGCGACGCGATGGCGGAGCTGTTCGGCACGGCGAAAAAGGTTATCGGCATGACAGCCACGCTCATCAATGGCTACAGCTCCGGTATCTTTTCATCTGCTTTACCGCACATCGGCGCAGCTGATGCTGGCGGACGGAAAGCCGCATGAAAAGCCCGCGCTGTTCAACACGGAGTACGGCGTTGTTGAGACGACCTATGCCGAAGCCGATGAAAGCTATGCGGCAAAGCGCAGATCGCAGAAAAAGCGGCGTTCGGACGCGTCAGCTTCCAGGCGTTTCGCCGCTGGTGTTTTCCAGGTTTCTGCTGGAAAAACGGCATTTTGTCTTTGAATGATATGGGCAAGGCACTTCCCAGCTACGAGGAGATCCCTATTGCCTGTGAAATGACCGAAGCGGTAGAGACGGAGTACAGGCGGATCGAGCATAAGCTCGTGCAGGTTTTACGTTCAGACCGCCGTGTGGCGAAAAAATTCTCTCCTCGTATCTGAACCTGCTGACCGTCTATCCGGATCAGCCGTATGACCAGAAGCCCATCTTCTACCCCGACAGCGATGTCCCCATCGTCGAACCTGAGAACATCGGGGGCACGGACACACTCGGAGAAAAGGAGCGGAAAACACTGGAAATTGTAAAGACCGCCATCCAGAACGGGAGCGTGCGCTCATCTACACAAGCTGGGTGCGCACGGATTCGCAGCAGAAGCTCAAAAAGCTCCTGACAGAAGAAGGCTATCGCACGGAGATTCTGACCGACAAGATCAAGACCACTGACCGTGAGGACTGGGTGCAGAAGAAGCTCGCTGCTGGGATGCAGGTACTGATCGTGAACCCGTCGCTTATGGAGACCGGCTTGGATCTCAACGCCTTTACAACGCTGGTGTTCTACAGCATGGGCTACAAGCTCTTTACGCTGCGGCAGGCGTCGCGCCGAAGCTGGCGCATCAACCAGAAGGCGCCCGCAGTCAAGGTCTATATGCTTTACTATGAGGACACCATGCAGCAGAAGTGTCTGAAGCTCATGGCCTCGAAGCTGGCGGTCGCCGGACTCATTGAAGGAAACTTCTCCGAGGAAGGACTCGCTGCAATGAGCGATGTGCAGGACATGACCTCGCAGATGGCGAAGGAGCTGATGCTCGGTATCCGCGACAATGTGGAGGATATTGCGGCAGCGTTTAAAAAGATGGCGTTCGAGAATCCGGACAGAGGTATCGAGAAGTACCCGCCGAAGAAACGTCTTTGCCGCCGGGAACCGTGCCCGCTGTGATCGAGCAGCCGAAGCGTGTGTTTACAGCGGAACAGGAAGAAAAGCTGCAAGCCGCCATGGTGCAGCTGGAGCAGCAGAAAGCCAAACGGACAAAGAAAACACAGCAGGTGGCGAACCAGCTGAGTCTATTTGATTTCGTTGCGTAAAAAAGGAGGATGCTATGAAATTTACCGTCAACCGAACAGAACTGCTTGCCGCAGCGCAGAACGCCGAACGCATTGCGCCAAAAGTGTCCACGATTGAAATTCTGCAATGCGCGTATTTGCAGGCCGAACAGGACACGCTCACCGTCGCGTCCGGGGAATCTGAAATTGCATTGAGCAGCAGCTTCCCGCGCAGATTGAAAGCGAAGGAAACGCTGTCGTCAAAGCCCCGCTTCTTTCCGGAATGCTGCGCCTGCTGGATGGCGAGCGCGTGACGTTTCAGATGAAAAACGGGAAGCTCGTTGTATCATCCGGAAACGCGGAATATGCCATTCCCGTCATGGACGCGGAACAGTACCCGCGCATGGAAATCCCGTGCCCGGCAGCGACAGTCCCCGTAAGCGGCATTCCGTCGCTTACCAAACGAACGGCGTTTGCCGTTTCCGAGGATACGACAAGGCCCATGCTCAAATGCGTGAACCTGATCTTCGGCACAGACGGCTTGCAGGCAGTCAGCACGGACAGCTTCACGCATTGCGTCCGCCAAAAGGCGACCGCGAGACCGCGGGAACATCAGCTTTCTGGTTCCTGCCGCTTCGCTGGAAAAGCTGGCGGCGCTGGTAGACAACCGTGAGAAAATTGCAGGTCGGCGCAACGGGAAGACACATCGTATTCACGAAAGAGAACTTTTCGTTTGCCGCCCGCGTCATGGATGGGCCCCTATCTGGCCGTGTCGCAGTGTCGAAACAACGGTTTACCGTATCGTTTCCCCTGTCCTTTGCGGGAAACCGGCTGACTGTTCGCTGTGAGGCGAATACGGCATTTCGGAGACGGCGATGGATGGCGAATTGGTCGCACTGAGCGGCGAACCCGCGGGCCTGTACTGGTACAATCCGGCGCAGCTCATGGAATGCCTGAAAGCGCTGAACGGAACGCTCATGCTGGAGGTCGACGGCACGGCACACTGCTTCTCAAACAGATGAACTTGTCTGCTTCCAGACGGCGGCGCGTGAACCAGCAATCAGATCAGATCGAAACCCAAAAGGCAGAAAAAAGCCGCACAAAGGCGGCATAAAGAGGATACCACTATTTGAAGAAAACCGACCATCTGCCGCTACTGCGGCGGGATCATCCGGCTCGTTCCGGCTGCCGATGTCTATAGCGGCTCCACGGAACAACTTGGAATGCAAAGAACGAATATCTGTATCAGTGCCAGAACTGCAATGCCGCGTCAGCTGCCACAAAGGGTACCGAGCAATACGTAAC
>VOFC01004466.1_pt1 | contig 13617 bp, 18 predicted proteins | sample 5384161 | NCBI WGS metagenome assembly VOFC01 (sample SAMN12384722, study PRJNA508395) | human gut metagenome | isolation source: healthy gut B | host: Homo sapiens | reverse complement strand
GGCGTCATCCTGCACAGTTGCCAGTGTCATGCCGGCGGTGTCAAGTGCCGGTAGATATGTCGATAAAATCTTAAAGGTTGAGCCTGGCTGGCGCACCGAATCCGTTGCACGGTTCAGAGTGCGGCTTGCGTTTTGTCGCCGCGGCCGCCGACAAGTGCTTTTACGGCGCCGGTATGCTGGTCAATTACAACAAAAGAGGATTGCGGTTCAATTACGAGGTCAATTGTCTCAGACTGCACGGTATCATTTTTCGTCAGCATAGCAGCTCGGAACTGCTTGATTTGTTTTTCTGGCAGTGGATTTCTTTTTGTATAATCCGGATATAACTTTCTTCCTTCTGCTTTTAAACCATTTCTTCATATCGGAAAAGGAATAGGTAATCTGCGTTCCGTCCTTGTGCGTAACAATCAATTGATAAGTTAGTTCATACCGAGAGTTCGCAGGATAATATTTTTGTTGTTCATCATTGAATCGACGGTTTTTGCATAGATTTGTCCTGTGTGCTGTAAATCGTCAGGCCGCGGCTGTACAGTGCGTTATAAGCCTGCGTTTCCGTGTAGCCGCATTTGGCTTTCAAATCCTGAATTACCTGCTCAATCAAAGCATCGGTAAAATACGAGGTAATGGAAGAACTTGAAAATGTTTGTTTATTCACTTTTTGGATGCGGTCATAAACCGGGTCACGGAGAGTATCGGTGTATTCTTTACTGGAAATATATCCCTGATTTTTCATATAGGTTAAAACAGTTGTGCGTTTCTGACTGTTTTTCGCCGGATGGGAAATCGGATTGTACGCTGATGGGTTCTGCGTAATGCCGGCAAGAACCGCACACTCGGAAAGGGTGAGGTCAGAAACATTTTTATTAAAATATCGTTTGATGCTGCCTGTACACCAAGTGTATTTTGCCCGAGATTAATGGTATTTAAGTAATACTCGAGAATCTGGTTTTTACTGTATTTTTTTCGGTCTGCAAAAGCAAGAAACTGCTCCTGCAGCTTACGCTTTATTTTTTCAAAGAGTGTATTTTTCCTCGCCGCCCTCAAATACCTGGTTTTTCAATAACTGCTGTGTAATCGTACTGGCACCTTGTGTAAAATCGCCCTTGTTTTTATGCCAATAGTCAGTGCACGCAAAACGCCCTGTGTATCCACGCCGTTATGCTTGCGGAAACGCTCGTCCTCAATGGCAATAAAGGCATTTTGGAGATTCTCCGGAATTTTATCCAATGTAACATATTCACGGTTGGCATCTTTCCCGACTAAGGACTGAATCGGATTTCCTTCACTGTCCACAATTGTCGTTGTATAGCCCTTTGGAACAATCTGGATAGAGTTCACATCCGGCGTCGAAGATAAAATGCTTGTATACATTCCAATCAGGAAACTTCCGGCAAAAAGGCCGACAAAAATAAGTCCGATGAGAGTAAGACGGATTCCCATAAGCTGTAATTTGTTTTGCAGACGGTGAGTAGCTGCGGATTCAAGCTGATGTTTTCGATTCTGGATTCCCTTATGACTAAAATTCATGTGCGGTCCTTTCCTTCCTGAATGTTTTCTTTTTCTTTTTAGTATAACAAAAACTCTTGAAAAGGGGAAAGGGCAATTACTATAATAGTAAGGAGTAGGAACGAAGTAAGAGAAAGGAACGAAACGGATGGAAACAGCATCTAAGATACTCTACGAAGGTGGACAAGGGAAATTGTAGAAAAGAAATCCCGTTTTATTGCGAACATTTTTCCGGTCACAACGGAAGAAGAAGCACTTGAAAAAATTACCGCGATGCGGAAAAAATATTATGATGCCAGACATAACTGCTTTGCCTATATTTTAGGTGAAAATAAGGATACGGTGCGCTGCAGCGATGACGGGGAACCATCAGGAACGGCCGGCCGACCGATGTTGGATATTTTGGATGGACAGGGAATTTATAATGTTGTGGCAGTCGTCACAAGATATTTTGGAGGAACTCTTCTTGGTACTGGGGGCTTGTAAGAGCGTATTCCGGTGCGATGAAAGAGGGATTAAATCACTGTGTACTTTTAGAAAAAAGAGACCGGTTACCCGCTGACCGTTACAGTGGATTATAACGAGGTTGGAAAAATCCAATATTTAGCAAGAACCAACGAGATTCACGAGTTATCGTGTGAATATGGAAATGAGGTTGTGTTTCGGTTTTTGGTGCCGGAGGAGAAAAATTGATTCATTTGAAACGGCACTGACGGAGAAAACAGCTGCGAAAGCTAAACTTGAACGGGGCGAAAAACTGTGTTATGGTTTCCATGGAGACGAAGTTATACAGATGGATAAACGGCAGGAAGGAAAGGAATCATGAATTTATTAGATTATATGAGCGAGCAGAAAAAAAGAGACCGAATCGCCACTTGCTTCAAGACTCCGTCCGACTACCTTGGACGAGGTTGTGGGACAGAAACATATTATCGGAAAAAGATAAATTATTGTACCGGGCAATTCAGGCAGATAAATTAAGTTCGCTGATTTTTATGGACCGCCGGGAACTGGGAAAACGACACTGGCGAAAGTGATTGCCAATACGACAAGTGCAGCATTTCTCCAGATTAATGCGACCTCGGCCGGGAAAAAAAAGATATGGAAGAAGTTGTTGAAAAAGCAAAAGAAAACTGGGGCGCTTACGGGCGCAAGACGATTTTGTTTATTGACGAGATTCACCGCTTTAATAAAAGCCAGCAGGACTATTTGCTTCCGTTTGTTGAAGACGGTACCATTGTCTTGATTGGTGCAACAACGGAAAATCCGTATTTTGAAGTAAATGGTGCGCTTTTGTCCCGCTCGATTATTTTTGAATTAAAGGCATTGGAAAAGATGAAATCAAGGAACTTTTGCTGCGTGCAGTGACAGATAAAGAAAAGGGACTTGGCAGTTTTGATGCAGTCATCGAAAAAAGACGCTTTGGAATTTCTTGCGGACATCAGCGGTGGTGATGCCAGAAGTGCTTTAAATGCGATTGAACTTGGTGTTTGACAACCGAGAGAGGTGCAGATGGCAAAATTCATATTACGATGGAAGTTGCCGAGGAATGTATTCAAAAACGTGTACTCCGCTATGATAAAACAGGGGATAATCATTACGATACCATTTCGGCATTTATTAAAAAGTATGCGGGGCTCTGACCCGGATGCCGTAGTTTATTATCTGGCGAGAATGCTGTATGCCGGTGAGGACATCAAATTTATTGCCAGACGAATCATGATTTGTGCGGCGGAGGATGTTTCAAATGCTGACCCACAGGCTCTTGTCGTGGCGACCGCGGCGGCACAGGCAGTTGAGCGGCTTGGTATGCCGGAGGCAAGAATTGTGCTTTCGCAGGCGGCGCTTTATGTGGCATGTGCACCGAAGAGCAATTCAGCAATTGTTGCAATTGATGATGCCATGGATTATGTTAAAACGCATCCGAATTACCGAATTCCGGCACATTTGATGGATGCCCATTATAAAAGTGCGGCAAAACTCAGACATGGCATCGGGTACCAGTATTCCCATGATTACGAAAATCATTATGTAAGACAGCAGTATCTGCCGGATGAGGCGGAATTTGAGCGGTTTTTCCATTTATCGGAGAATGGTTATGAAAAGAAAATTAAGCAGCATATGAAGAAAATTGGAGCAGATAAGGAGGAATGGTAAGATGGCAGAAGAGAAAAAAAAAAATTTGAAAGTTCATATCCGAAGGGTGTGCGTATTGCAGCAATTATTGGTGTAATCTTTTTAGTTGCGTTGTATATTGTAACTTTGATTGCAGGAATCACCACATCAAAGGCGGCACCGGAATTGTTTAAAATGTGTATTGGTTCCAGCATTTTACTGCCAATTCTGTTTTGGCTTTATATTCAATTTGCCAAATCGTTTATGAACCGGGATAGGGAAAACATAAAGAAAGAAAAAATAACAGATATTAAAAAAGCTGTAAACCGGTGAGATTCACCAATTTACAGCTTTTTTCTTTTTTAGTATCCGACTTTTTTACCTTTTTTGTCAGATATCCACTGATTCGTTTTGCTTTGTAATCTTTTTTTTGCGGGAATCCGGTACACCGGGATCCGTTGGGTCGTAGTTGATGCCACCACCTTCACTTTGATGGTCTTTGCTTTGCCGAGAGGCCCCGGTTTCTTTGTGCTTCCCTTTACGATTTTAATGGTATTGCCGGTTGAAGTATAATCGTAAATCCACTTTGCATCCGCTACTGCCATACGGATACATCCGGCAGAAGCAGGTTTGCCAAGCTTGTTGTAGGTGACAGCAGGCAGTGCATAATGAGACTGTGTGCCAACGGCAATTGAGTGGAAATAAACATTGCCGACAATGTGTGTTGCCCAGCGCGCATATACGGTACTGCCATCCGGCTCATGCATCGGTTTCATCGTATATTTTACGGACTGTCCGTTTGTGCATACCGAATATGTACCTATTGGAGTATATGCTGACTTCTCATGGAGGCCACCGGTACCGGCAACGGTCCAGATGTCACTGCCGACACATACAGAACACGTTTAACCGGAATATCGTATTTGTTTGTCTCATCGTTGTACATGTAAATCGTAACAACACATGCGGCACGGTTTACTTCGATGTAAAACTTGTTCTGATGAGAGGAACTGCTTTTTTTCAGTTTCAAAATCTTAGTAAGGTCGGTCTGTTTTTCATTGTTAATATAATAGAATTTGTATTTCTTTCCCTTATATTTTCATAATACCAGCCGTTTTTACCAAGGTCTGACTTTTTCAGTTTGAACTTTGTCTTTTTTCAGCAACAGTCTGCTTTTCCATGCGGATGTCGCAAATGCACGAACCTCGTAAGTTCCTTTTTGCTTCATTTTTTACTGTTACGGTGTAGGTCTTTTTATTGGAAGAAGCTTTTGCTTTGTATGTGCCAAGCTTTTCTTTTTTACCGTTTTTAATCCGGTAAATATCAAATTCAACCTTTTTGATATTGCCGGGAACATAAAAAACTCTGGACAATTTATAGATGCAGGGTTGCATTTTTTCTTTTTAGTAACGGTAAGAGTTCCCTTTTTCATACGCTGGTCAGCTTTTGTTGTCTGTGCAAGCGTATAAGTTTTATTGTTGGAGTCGATCACAACCGCTTTAATTGTAAATAAATCCAAATTGTATTTTAAGGTTTTTCATCGTAACTTCTTTATAATAAGAAGCTGTCTTTTTCTTGCCGGAAAGTGTAGCAACCTGTCTGCCATCGCTGTTAAATACCTGGAATGTTACACCATTTACGCCGAATACGTTAGTCAATCCGCTAAGTTCAATGGCAAATGCCTTTTTCTTCTCCAATGCTTTTGTTTTTTTTTGTAACAAATGAAGTGCAGGAAGGGACAACATTATATTCGGTAGAAGCTAAAGTATACTGTGTTTTCCAATTGCTGTTTGTGACAACAGCCTTTGCGCCCCATTTGCCATAATAATTTCCGGATTTGGAAACATCAACAGACCAGTTCTGGTTCGCATTCAATGCCATTGCTTTGCCCACGGTTACTGCAGTGGATTCTGCGCGGTTTTTGTTCCAAATCTGGATGGAAATCTGGTTTCCGGTACCGGGAACTAAAACACCGCCTGTGGCTTCTTTTGATACGAAGGCAGCAGTACGGACAGCGGCGCCGGTATTTCCTGTGATGGAAAGACCTGCTTTTGCTGTATGAATCGTAAAGTCAGCAGTGCCGGCGGTCAATGTTTTCGTACCAATTGTTACGGTTACTGTATAATTGGCAAATGCATATTTTAAGTCCGCCAAAGTAATGCTTCCTGTAAAAGTGCCTTCTTTGCAGTTAGTCTCGTTGAGAGTGACATTTTTTGTAAAAGCAGTTTTCTTTTTGTGGAAGAATTGACTGCATTAATCGTAAGTGCGGTATCGGATGCTAAATCCAGACCGGTTACGGTGTAGTTTGCTGTGCCGGCGGCACGATTTGTAGTCAAAACCGCTTTGTGCGTAGATGGTGCTTCAGTAGCAGCAGCCGCAGCTTTTGCCGGTGTGCTGACAAAGGAAAATGTCAGAAACAAAGAAGCAAATACGAACACAAAGCAAACTTCTTATGTAAGTACGTTTCATGATAAAACCTCCATTCTGTTCCATTCACTATTTGACGGCATGACTTTAAACATGACGCCAAGTTCTTTCATAATCGCACATTTCCTAATGTTTGTCAAGAAATCATGCCTTATTATATGAAGGATATGTGTCAGTTCTTTTTACAAAAAGTGTTCTTGACAAAAATGTTTTGATATATTAAGATACCCACATAGGCAGAGAAGAGAAGAAGTACGAGTAAGAAAGAGCCAACAGAGAATAGCCGGCTGGTGAGAGGCATGGGAAATCGCTTATTTGGAATACATCTTGGAGCTTCGGCATTGAAACCAGGTAGGTGCTGACGGAAGAGGGGAAACCCGGCACACGTTATCGTGCAGGAGTATTCGTGCCATACGGCAGGTGTACTTGATGAGGCAGTCGATGCGAGTCGATTGTGAAAAAAAGGTGGTAACACGGGATATGATATCTCTCGTCCTTTGAATAGGGTGAGAGATTTTTTATTAAAAAAGCGGCAGCTTTAGAATGGAGGAAAAAAATGCAGGTATATGAAGAATTAGTTGCCAGAGGCTTAATCGCTCAGGTGACAAACGAAGAAGAAATTCGAGACATGGTAAATAATGGGAAGGCTACTTTTTACATTGGTTTTGACCCGACCGCTGACAGTCTGCATGTCGGACATTTCATGGCACTCTGCCTGATGAAACGTCTGCAGATGGCAGGCAATAAACCGATTGCGTTAGTAGGCGGCGGTACCGCGATGATTGGTGACCCATCCGGAAGAACGGATTTGCGTCAGATGATGACACCGGAGACGATTCAGCACAACGTGGACTGCTTCAAAAAACAGATGAGTCGTTTTATCGACTTTTCCGAGGGAAAAGCAATTCTTGTCAACAATGCAGACTGGCTCATGGATTTGAACTATATTGAAGTGCTTCGTGATGTAGGAGCGCATTTTAGTGTAAACCGTATGCTTTCCGCTGAGTGCTACAAGCAGAGGATGGAGAAAGGTCTCAGTTTTTTGGAATTTAACTACATGATTATGCAGAGTTACGACTTCTACAAGCTGTTCCAGGATTATGGATGTAACATGCAGTTTGGCGGCGATGACCAGTGGAGCAACATGCTCGGCGGTACGGAATTGATTCGCCGTAAATTAGGAAAAAGATGCGCATGCTATGACAATTACGCTGTTGTTAAACTCAGAGGGCAAAAAAGATGGGTAAAACCGCAAAGGGAGCTGTCTGGCTTGATCCGGAGAAAACATCACCGTTTGAGTTCTACCAGTACTGGAGAAATGTGGATGACAGCGATGTGTTGAAGTGCATCCGCATGCTTACATTCCTTCCATTGGAGGAAATTGATGCGATGTCCGACTGGGAAGGTGCACAGTTAAATAAAGCAAAAAGAAATTCTTGCATTTGAGCTTACCAAACTGGTTCATGGAGAAGAAGAGGCCCTGAAAGCACAGGAGAGTGCAAAAAGCATTGTTTAGCAGTGGAAACGCGGCAGAAATGCCTACCGTAGAATTAACCGATGAAGATTTGGAAAATGGCACAATCGGTATTCTTAATCTGTTGAATAAATCCGGAATGGTGCCATCAATTCGGAAGCGCGCCGTGCCGTGCAGCAGCAGGGGGTGTTGCCATTGATGGTGAAAAAAATTACTGACATTCATGCACAGATTGACGGCGGGAAATTAGCCGGTGATGGTGTGGTGCTGAAAAAAAGGTAAGAAGAACTTTAGAAGGATGGTCTTAAAATAAAAAGAAAAAAATTTAGTGGTCTCCATGCACGCTTTCGCTTGAGGAATGCGCAGGGGTATCGGCATGCACACGACGCATGCCGGATACCCGCGTATTCCTATGCATGGCAGCCACTAAAGTTTTTCAGGAGATATGGCGGCTTGGGATGTTTAAATTTTTATGATAAATATACTTAAAAGTGTTGTATTTTGCCAAAAATCTGATATACTGTGATTAGGCAAAAGTAATAAGTATTAATCGTTAAGTTACGACAAAACCCCCATGAGTGGCCGCTCATGGGGGTTTTGTTCCGTTTTTGGCAAGGTGGCTTAAACCTTAGGCTGGTTGCCTTAGTTGTTTCTATCCAACCATTTGCATATGTAGTGGCAAACTACACCTGCCATGATAAAACAATGAAAGTAATAAGTATATCCATCGAAAGTACGTGCCCCCTCTCTGTGCCGGTATAGGGGTGGCAACAAAATAAATTATAGCATAATTTATTTCAAATCAAAACGACAAAATTTTACTTGCATAAATGCAATTTTCGTAGTAAAATATATTTTGTTGTTCGGCGTGTGGCTCAGTTTGGTAGAGCGCTTCGTTCGGGACGAAGAGGCCGTGGGTTCGAATCCCGTCACGCCGATATAAAGGTCCTTTCTTAGTAGGAGGGACCTTTTTTAATATCAAAAAAAACGGCTGTAAAGAAGGTATAAAAAGCGGATTTTTAAATAATTGGATTGTGGCAAATGTTATGTGTCAGTTTATTTGGATTCAGTAATTCCGTAGAAAAACTTTGTGACGAGTGGGTTTTGAGTACGTCGGTATGATGGCACTTGTATATGCGACAGCATAGTGCCCATACCGCTACGCACTCAATAAGCGGGAGCGCCCACGAGACGCAAAGCTTTTCTACATGAAATTACGGAAAACAAAAATGTGCCTACGAACACTTGCCAAAACTCAATTATAATTCCGGTTGATTTTTTTTAACATATTTTCTTATAATTAAACTATCAAAAAATGGAGGAGGTTTCGTTATGAGGGAAATGAAACGAACGATGGCAGCAGTGTTATCTCTGACGCTTGCGTGCACACTTTTGATTGCACCGGCAGAGGGGCAGGCAGCCAAAAAGAAGATGAAATTAAATAAGACAAAGGCAACGTTATATGTTGGCAAAAACTGACGTTGAAAGTGAAAAACACAAAGAAAAAAGTCAAATGGTCATCTTCTAAAAAGCAGTTGCATCCGTAACGAAAAAAGGGTGTTGTAAAAGCAAAGAAAAAAGGTAAGACTGTGATTACTGCCAAAATCGGTAAGAAGAAGCTGAAATGCAAAATTACCGTGAAACAGAAAGTGGTAAAGAAAAAAAGACCGTATATCAGGCTCAGATGGTCGAAAACTTTGAAAGTTACACAGCAGGAACGGATTGGGAAATTACACACTTGGTGAGGGACTTACCAGTGGTGGAAACGAACCGGCACATTATCTCGCAAAAGGAGAGACAATGAAGGTTATTACAGATCCGGAAAATGCAAATAACAAAGTCCTTCAGGTTATACCAAAGTTCTATAGTTTTGCCCGGTATTTACCGTTGACCTTGAAAAAATTGACAGGCATATCAGCAAAGAAATTGGGTGATTATAAAGGAATCCGCGTAAAAGTTCGTGTTGTCAGCGATGCGTCCCGCCATGTGGAATTGGAATCAACTCATTCTTTGGCAAAGCAGGCACGATTAATAAAAAATATGCATTTAACACATATACCACACAGAGCAATGCCCTTCAAATGAGAAAGAGTATTATAAATTCTATTATACAGAGGGTATGGTGACACCGGAAACACCGGATGATGGCAGTATGCCTCAGGTGGAAAAAAAATGGCAAGAGCGCCAAAGGACATAAGTTCAAGGAGACAGATAAAGATGTTGGTTTTGCGACAAAGACGCTGTTGTTTAACAAAAACTGACCGCAGATTTGCGAAGCCAGACAACCTTTGATTTTGTAGTTGGTGGAAGTTATGGCCCGGCAAATAAAGAATACTTAGCATGGTATTTAGATGATGTGGAATTGATTTACTAAAACTAAAAAGAAGTTCAACCGCAGAAGACTACAACGCGGTTGAACTTCTTTATCCTAACAAAGCCCGATTTGCTTTTTTCCTGGAATTTTTCTTCCAAAATCACAAAGCGTTCATGGGTGCCGCGTCCGATTACGGTCCCTTTTTTCATCTTTTGCCGAGACGGAAAAGACCAGCTTTCGTCCGTCGATTTCTACCAGTTCACTCTCACAGGTGATGGTCATGCCAAGTGGTGTTGGGGCATCATGTGAAATGTCCAAATGGATTCCCACGGTTCCCTTCGCCCGGTTCCAAATAGGGAGCCACACTTGTCCACGCCGTTTTTCCATGAGAGCAATCATAGCAGGGTGGCAAATACATCCAGTGTGCCGCTTCTCATTGTTTTTTGCCGAATTGGACTCATCGGCAGTAACCGTGCAGGTTCCTTTAATTCCAACTTCTAAACTCATTGCAGTTCCTCCTTTTTCTGTTCTACCAGATAACCACGCTTTGCCAACTCCACTTCTACGTCGTCCAGAATCCGTTCTTCTTCTGCGGTGACGGTGTGGTAATGGTAGTCCGAGGTCACATTTTTTTTTTTTAAAAGCGTGGATTTTCCGCTTTTAATGCCCGCGATAAATTCTTTGATGTCGCGCCGGCAGCGGATATTCATATCTGCTTGAATTTTACCATAAATTTTATGATTTACAAATACATTTTCCACGATACCGCCTAAATCCACGATACAGGTTAATTCGTCCTCTGCCTGTTCATCCGTATGACGGCATTTGAAAATACGCCGAACCCCGCTTGGTTTAGCCGGTGGAACCAGATATCCGCGGTTGGTTGCAATAATTTTTTACATGACCGGTTCGCAAAAAGCGCAATATCCTGCACAATCACCTGGCGGCTTACGCCGAATTCCTTCGCCAGTTCGGTTCCGGAAACCGGCTTGTCGTGTTCCTCCAGATATTGAAGCAATCGGTCTCGTCGTTTTTCTCCAGACATATCCGGTACCTCCATTTACTCTGTTGCATGCAGATTTTTCAGGGAAATATCCATAATTGGTGCGGAGTGGGTTAAAAAGCACCGCTGGAAATATAATCGACGCCAAGGTCAATTAATTTGGCAATGTTTTCCGTGTGACATTGCCGGAACATTCGGTCTCTGCACGTCCGTCAATGATACGGATGGCTTCCTTCATGTCGTCATGCGACATATTATCTAACATAATAATATCTGCTCCGGCGTCTGCCGCCTCTTTCACCATATCAAGATTTTCCACTTCAATTTCAATCTTACGGACAAAAGGACAATATTCCTTTGCCATTTCAACTGCTTTTGCCACACTGCCGGCAGCTCCAATGTGATTATCTTTCAACAAAACACCGTCCGAAAGATTGTAACGGTGATTGTAACCGCCGCCTGCCTTTACCGCATATTTTTCAAAAATACGGTTGTTCGGTGTAGTCTTTCTTGTGTCTAATAATTTTGTTTTAGAACCGGCAAGCAGTTTTGTAATCGAATTGGTATAAGTGGCAATTCCGCTCATACGCTGCAAATAATTTAGTGCCGTTCTTTTCCCCGGAAAGGAGAACACGGATGTCGCCTCGCACGACGCCCATTTTTCTGACCTTGTTTTACCTCATCGCCATCCTGACAGAAAAAGTAATTTCCGTGTCCGCATCCAGTAGCGTAAAAACACGTTTAAATACTGAAAGTCCGGCAATTATTCCGTCTTCCTTGCAGATTAAATCAACTTCACCCTGTTTTGCTTCCCGCATTACGGCATTGGTCGAAATGTCTTCGCTCGTGATATCCTCGTCAAGAGCCATGCGGATTAACGGGTCTGCATTTGTAAGCATTGTAATTTCATTCATGATTTGTTTTCTCCCTTTCTTTTCAATTGCCTCTAACAATTCCTTGTGGTAGGATTCGGTGAGGTTTGTTAATGTATCATTTTGCAAAATATCATCAAAAGTTTTTTCCGGCAAAGCGGTATATTCTTCCATTGCATGTGTGGCAGCACGGCGGGCAAATACCAGACTCTCTAACAGGGAATTGCTTGCTAAACGGTTTCTGCCATGTACACCATTGCAGCTCGTCTCGCCAATCGCATACAGATGTCCGGCAGAAGTGTGGCTGTCTTTGTCAACCCAGATACCACCCATAAAATAATGCTGTGCCGGAACAACAGGAATTGGCTCTTTCAGTGCAGTCGTAGCCCTCTTCCAGACAGCGTTTGTAAATGTTTGGAAAATGGCTGATGATCGTTTCTTTTGGAATCGGTGCCATCGACAAACGAACATAAGGCATGTCGTCAATTGCCATCTGTTTGTGGACTTCTTTTGTTAATAAGTCGCGGGGCAGCAGTTCATTGACAAAACGATTACCCTCTTTATTCAGCAGAATCGCACCCTCACCGCGCACGGATTCGGAAATCAGAAAGCGACGTCCCGGTTTTTCGGAGTACAAAGTAGTCGGGTGAATCTGGATGTAGTCAATGTGCTCTAACCGGATGCCATGATTTTTAGCAATTGCCAAAGCATCTCCGGTAATATGGCGGTAATTCGTCGAATGTTTGTAAATGCCGCCAAGTCCACCGCATGCTAACATCGTATAATCAGCGGTGATTTTTTTCCTTTGAGCCATCCGCCATCTGAGCCATTACGCCATAGCAAATATTATCTGCCATAAGAAAATCGTACATGGTAGTATGTTCTAAAATGGTAATGTTTTCGCGTTCTCTCGTCCGCGCCAGAAGTGTGCTTGTGATTTCTTCCCCGGTAATATCTTCGTGGAATAAAATACGTGAATCGGAGTGACCACCTTCTCTGGTGTAGCAGAATTCGCCATTTTCACGTTTGAAATCCACGCCGTACTCCACCAATTGCTTAATAATCGATTGCGAGGAGCGGATCATAATATCGACGGATTCTTTTTCGATTTTCATAGTGCCCGGCACGCATCGTATCTTCAAAATAACTGTCATAATCGTCGTCCGACTTTTAAGACACAGATACCGCCCTGCGCCAAAAAGGAATCGCTTTCGTCAGCGTCTTCTTTCGTAATCATGAGAACCTGTTTATCGCTTGGAATCTGAAGGGCGCAGAATAAACCGGCGGCCCCTGTTCCTACAATTTAAAAAAAATCGGTATGTTTCATGAGAATATCTCCTTCCTTACTTTGCCAGTTCAAGCATCCGCTCCAAAGGGCGGTTTGCCTGCGTGCGCATTTCATCCGTGACAGACATCGAATGCTCCCCTGTCTCTAAAAAACATGGACAATTTTTCGAGTGTAATCTTTTTCATATTCGGACAGCACTGAGCAGAACCTGCCGAATAAAAAATCTTGTCAGGGTTTTGTTTTTTTAGTTCATACAAAACGCCAAGTTCCGTACCAATGATAAATTCTTTGGCATCGGCAGATGAAGCGTAATCAATGATTTCGGATGTACTGCCAATGAAATCTGCCAAATCAAGAATTTCCGGGCGGCACTCGGGTGAACGATAAAGGAGCGTTCGGATGAGCTTTTTTTAGCAGCTTCTACCTGATCCTTCCGGATAGATGCGTGTACATGACAATAGCCGTCATTGAAAATAAAATTCTTTTCCGGTACCTGTTTAGCAACAAAACGTCCCAGGTTTTCATCCGGAATAAAGAAAATGTTTTTATTTGGAAGTGCCTTTACAATGCGGATTGCATTGGAAGAAGTCACACAGACATCTGCGTGGCACTTTAATT
>VOFC01006010.1_pt1 | contig 13623 bp, 24 predicted proteins | sample 5384161 | NCBI WGS metagenome assembly VOFC01 (sample SAMN12384722, study PRJNA508395) | human gut metagenome | isolation source: healthy gut B | host: Homo sapiens | reverse complement strand
ATGGATTATGGTAAAACACTGAATCTGCCTGAAACTGAGTTCCCTATGCGTGCAGGTCTGCCGCAACGTGAACCTGAATTTTTGAAATTTCTGGCAGGAAAACGATATTTATAACAAGAAGCATGAGCTGCATGAAGGTCATCCTAAATTTGTCCGACGGTCCTCCGTAAACGGCAAAATCCACATGGGTCATGCACTGAACAAAATCTTAAAAAGATATCATCATCATGAAATACAAATATGCTCAAGGTTTTGATACTCCCTATGTTCCTGGCTGGGATACTCATGGTATGCCTATCGAACATGCCTGCATCAAAGAAATGGGCCTGAATAGAAATGAATTAGATGTTTTGACTTTACGTGGCAAATGTCATGACTTTCGCTCTGAAATGGATTGATATTCAACGTGATGATTTCAAACGTCTTGGTGTTTTTTTAGGTGATTGGGATCATCCTTATGTAACTCTGCATCATGATTTTGAAGCAGAACAAATTCCGTGGACTATGCCGCTAACGTTGCTGTAGCTCTGAATCTAATCTGGAATATGCTTGGGTTGAATGTGAAGGCGAAGTTCTTTTCCTGGCTAAAGACCTGCTGGAAACTGTTGGTCCAAAAATGCCATAAAAGACCTCTCCAATATCCTCGGTACTACCATGGGTAAGGGATATGGAATTTGCTGAATGCGTACATCCCTTCCCTGAATACAACAACCGTCGTTCTCTCGTAGTAATGGCTGACTATGTAACTTTAGAAGCTGGTACTGGTTGCGTACATACTGCTCCTGGTCATGGTGATGTCGACTTTGAAACCGGTCTGAAATATAAACTGCCGATTCTGTGCCCGGTTGACGCACAAAGGCAAATTAACTGCTGAAGCAGGCGAACGTTTCCAAGGTATGTTCGTATTTGATGCTAATATTCCGGTTCTGAAATACTTGTCTGAATTAAACTGTCTGTTAGGCAAAGAAAACATTAAGCACCAATATGCACACTGCTGGCGTTGCAAAAAACCCCATCATCTTCCGTGCAACCTCTCAATGGTTCGCATCTGTTGACGGCTTCCGTGATGATGCATTGAAAGCTATTGCTAACGATGTACAATGGATTCCTGCTTGGGGCGAACAACGTATTCATAACATGGTAAGCGACCGTCATGACTGGTGCATCAGCCGTCAACGTGTTTGGGGTGTACCTATCCCGGTATTCTATTGCGAACATTGCGGCGAGCATCTGATTAATGAAGAAACTATCGAATCCGTTGCTCAATGGTTCGAAAAAAGAAGGTAGTGATGCTTGGTGGGCTCATACTGCAGAAGAACTGCTGCCGGCAGGCACTGTGTGCCCGAAATGCGGTCATAATCATTTCCGTAAAGAAAGCGATATCATGGATGTATGGTTCGACAGCGGCTCCACTCACATGGCAGTAGCTGCTAAACGTCCGGAACTTGGCTGGCCTGTTTCTATGTATCTGGAAGGCAGTGACCAACATCGTGGCTGGTTCCAATCTTCCTTACTGACTTCTGTTGCTGTAACTGGCAAAGCTCCTTATAAATCCGTTCTGACTCATGGTTATGTTGTAGACGGTGAAGGCCGTAAGATGTCTAAATCCGTTGGTAACGTAATTGTTCCGCAAGATATCATCAAACAATATGGTGCTGATATTGTTCGTCTGTGGACTGCATCCTCTGACTACAAAGCGGATATCCGTATTTCTCCGAAAATCATTAAACAATTATCTGAAGTATATCGTAAAATCCGTAACACCATCCGTTACATCCTGGGTAACACCAACGATTTCAATTATGAAACTGATGCTGTTCCGTTCAACGAAATGTTGGAACTGGATCAATGGGCATTGATGCATCTGCAAATTATTGAAAAAGAAGTTACCGCAGCTTATGAAAGCTATGACTTCCATGTGCTCTATCATGCTATCCATAATTTCTGCAGCGTCGAGATGAGCAGCTACTATCTGGACATCCTCAAAGACCGCCTGTATGCTTAAAAGCTGACAGTAAAGAACGCCGCAGTGCAAAAACGCTATGCACGAAATCATTATGGATTTGGTAGTTATGCTCTCTCCTGTACTGAGCTTCACAATGGAAGAAGTATGGCAATTCATGAAGAAACCTGCTAATGCTCCTCAATCCGTACAAATCATGCCGCCGTGGCCTGCTGTTAAAGAAGAATACATCAACGAAGAACTGAAACTAAATGGGATAACTTCATTGAAATCCGTAGTGAAATCACTAAAGTTCTGGAACTGGCTCGTCGTGATAAGAAAAATCGGTCCCTCCTCGATGCTAAGTTGAACTCCATGCAGAAGGCGAAGCTTTGACTATCCTGCAATCTGTAGAAAAAGGTTGCTTCTCTGCTGATTGTATCTCAAGCAGTTGTTGTTGAAGGTGCTGCTGCTGGTTGCTGAAGCAACCGGCCGTGAAGACCTGAAAGTTACTGTTCAAGCCGCAGAAGGTCATAAATGCGAACGTTGCTGGATTTACAGCGATGAAGTGGTAATGATGGAACATCCGACTCTGTGCCCGCGTTGCCTGCTTTGCTATTAAATAATTTCTGTATATAAATTTCATTATTTATATTTTCTCTCAAGTCCTGAAATCGGCCTTAGTTCGGTTTCAGGACTTTTCTTTATTACAGCTTTCATTGTTTCAGCTTAGTCATACTTGCAAAATTTCAGGCTCTAGATGTATAATAATAGCAACTTGAAAATATTTTTGTATTTTTACTTATATGTTTCATAAATAAGGCTTTTCACTTACTGTTAGGTGAGTTTGCGTAGTAATCATAGAAAGTAAGCTTGTAAGTGGAGATTTAGTAGTATGAAATGGATTAATCATAATATAGTTACTTTTGAGTACTGTCTATATGTTTACTAATGATTTATGCGGCCTCCATGTCACTTTTAGGTGCAGTATTTCCTGATTTTGCTGAGGAAAGCCAACTCAAGGAAGTAGTGCACAGTATTGGCGTTATTTTAAGGGCAGTTTCAAACATTTTACTTTGGGCAGTTATTTTTAGCTCATCCGATGGGAGCGACGTTTTGTCTCTATTTTTTTTAATAGGCTGTATCCTACATATTTTGGAGGATGCTATTTGCGGCAAAGTACCGTTTTTCAGCTTAAAGAAAAATATGGCATTAAATGTTTTGAAGTAGGCGGAGTACTGAATATTTTTTGTTATTGCTTTTGTTGTTTTATGTGTATTAGTAAAATTAAAATTTGTGTAGATGTGTTCGCTAAATATATGGAGGTGCTTTGTGGAGATAAGTTTTCAAAACATGAATGTATTGTTATTAGCGTTTAGTATTTGGCTTTGCTGTTGAAACTATTGCGTTTTTCTGTTTAATGCGTGCTTTATTGCCTGGTTTAATGATTTTGTTAGTCGGTACTCTATATTATTACGAGCTGGAGCTTTCGTCATAATTTTCTAGTTGGTTTAACTATTTCATTATTTTTCTTTGCTATAGTTGTGGTTCTTTCATTAAGAAATAATAGCGCAAATAAGTAAACAGCTTTTTTGAATTAACGTGGGAATTATCGGTAATTCACTTACCGAGTAGTTCGCTATTGGGATAACGGCGTGCTTAATGTGGGTATAAACTTCGAGGAGTATGTCAGCATATACTAGAGTTGGTTTTCTGTTGTATAATAAAAAACAGTCAAACTTATGAATGAATTTAGATGAAGGAGGATTTTCATGACTAGATTAGTATGTACCCCTTAGTAGTAGTGCTAGAGATAGTTTTGTACTGAACTGGAGCATTTAGACTATGGCGAGGGTGTATTGATTCTGCCCAATGGCTTATTGATGGATGATGTACAGAAAAAAAGCAGGGTACAATGCTTTGGCTTGGATACCTTGGCTAGCAGAATCATTAATCTGAATGGTGATATTAATTTAACCTTGATTAATCGTCGCAGTCAGAACTGATTGTAGAAGAAATGCTCAAGGATATTTTTGGCGAAGAAAAAACATGGACTACTTCGGTACATTAGTCAATAAAGTAGGCTTTATTAAAGCTATGACATCCTTGATTGGTCAGCTTTCCCGTAGTGGTGCGACGCAGGAGGAAATCAGTACAGCATTGCGCTATTGGCACGCTGTAGGTGATGCAGAAGCAGATGAAGCCGCAGATGCTAAAAACTAGTCATAAAATTCTTAAGATAAAGAAATATCTTTACTCTATAATTATTACCGAAACTATTTAAAGCAAAAGCAATGGTTTGATTTGGAAGGTAAATATCGTCTGGCTATTGCTAAGCTGCGTAATCATCAAAGCTTTATTCCTTGGAAAAAGGTGTATTTTTTCTGATTTTAACGCTTTTGACAGCTTACAACTAGAGGTAATCAAAGCTTTTTGGCCGAGCGCGTTGTGAAGTTACTGTAGGCTTATGCTATGAAAAACGTTTTACCGAGCAGGACAATGGTAGAGAAAAATTATTTGCTGTTGTTGAGAAAACCATACGGAGCTGGAAAAGCTGTGCTTGGCAGAAAACAGTGCGGAAAAAAAATTATTTTACAGAGCAGAAAATTACAGCAGAGCCTGCTTGCATTCATGTTATAAAAAATCTGGGTCGGAGCTGTGAAGCCATGGTCCAAAAGTGATACTGTTAAGGTAGTCTGCTTTGCAGATCAGGAAAGCGAAATGCGTTGGACGCTGACACAGGTCAAAGAAAGATTATTAGCAGGTGTTAAGCCACAGGATATTTTTGTAACAGCACGTGATTTGAATAAATTTTTTCCGGCTTACGTCTGATTGCTGATGAATATGGGATTCTATTTCCTTGCCTCAGACTAGTAATTTAGGTGTACTGCCTTTAAGTGAATTAATATTTCTACTATTACAGGCCAAGCCTGATAATCATGATGGTGCCGAAGCGTATTTTCGTTTGTTGACAGCAGAGATTAGTCATTTATTATTGAGAAATAACTGGGAAGATGCAGATAAATTACGTAAGGAACGTTATTTTATCAGTCGCAGTGCAGCACATTGAATTGTGCTCACGAAAAGGTACCTGCTGAAGATGCTGTACTACTTTTATTAGAAAATTTTATTGAAAAAAATACCGCTGGAGGGTGTTTTACAGGATTATGTGGCACTGCTACAGGAGCTGTTGCAGGAGTTGCATTTAGAAGAGCGTTTAGGTACTCTTTATCAGGAGAATACGATAACATTAAATACTTTAGCCGCGGTGCTACGTACCCGTGATGCTTTGTTAAAGGCTTTAGCATCCTTAGTAGAGGATTATGCAAATTGTGGTAGCAATGGTCGTCGTTTTACTTATCGTGAATGGCAGAACTTATTACAGGATACCTTAAAGCCAGAGTGCCATTATCATTAAACCTGGGCGACAGGACGGTGTTACTGTAACCGATGTGATTAATGTGCAGGGATTGCATTTCCCGTATATTTATTTAATGGGTGTGCGTGAGGGCGAATTTCCGCAAATTAGCCATGAAAAATTGGATTTATAATGATAAGGAGCGTCAGGAGCTGAATGCTTTAGGGTAGATATGCCGACAACTGTCCAAGGTTACTATGAGGATGCTTTTGCTTTTGCTTCTGTTGTTGCTGCAGCTCGTAAACAGCTGACTATTACTTACTACGCTGATGATGAAAGCGGCGCGAGTCAATATCTTGACTTAATCAGGAGTTTATTTGTAACAGAGGATATGCAGCCTTTGCAGGAAAAGCAGCCTTTTTAGGTAAGCCGTCTGCTTCGCCAATGGAGCTGGTCAAGGATGCAGGAGCCGGATGTGGTGAGGACTTCCTGCGGCAAGTTAATCAAGGTGCTTGGCAGGCGGAGGAAGCGGTTAAGATACGTTTACAGAAGCTCAAGACACCTTTTAATGGTGATTTAAGCGGTAGCGATTTACTGCCGCAAATTGCACGTAGTGTTGGTACTAGCTTTGGAGTGCAAGTATGCTGAATGGGTATGCTCAATGTCCTTTTTAATTTTTTAGGCAGCCGTATTTGGAAAGCAGGAGGAATTTGCTTGCTATTGATGATTTAGTGCGTAAGGGATGAGGGCGAATTTTATGCATGAGGTGCTGAAATGCTTTGTAGGTAAGCATTTGCAGAGTAAATTGTGTACTAGTGATTTTAACATCTTAGAGAAAGAATTACTGGCTACTATAGATGAGGTTAATCTACGTTATTTAGAAAATCCTAAGCTGGCGAACAGTACTTTATGGCAGGCAGAATTACCGCGGATGACACGTTTGCTGGAGCAATGGTGCATTTTTGAATATGAGGATCGAGATAAATTGGGCTGGCTTTACTCCTTGTGCTGTGGAATGGGATTTCAGTTCCCAATACGGTAGACCGTTGCCTTTTACTTTGCCTAGCGGTAAGCGTATTTCCTTCAGAGGACGCATTGACCGTTTAGACAGCAATGGTACGCAGATTTTCGTTACCGACTATAAACGTAGTCGTTCTCCGTCCTTGGAAGATCTGAAAAAAGGCTTAGATTTGCAGATACCTATTTATCTTTTAGCGACTGAAGCTTTATATGCTAAGGATGTACAGCCGGTAGGCTCAGCTTATTTTATTTTGAAAAATAATAAACGTGCCAGCAAATTTTTGTTAGCGGATGTGGGCAATAAAGATTTACCCAAGCGGGATATTAAGCTGGAGCAGGATGGAGCGATAATCAACGAAACCTGGCAAAGCTTTAAGGATTTTTGTAGTAAATTACTGGTCGATTATGTGGAAAATATCTATGCCGGTAATTTTCTGGTAGAGCCCTAAGGATAAATGTAAAGGATAATTGTCCGATGAAGAATATCTGTCGTATTAAGGAATTAAGACAAATGCAGTGGAAGGGAGAAACAAAATGAATAATTTTACTGATGAGCAGAAAAAAGTTATCACTACTATTGACCGTAATGTTTCTGTTTCCGCAGGTGCTGGTAGCGGTAAGACACGTGTACTGGTAAAGCGTTTTGTCTATATTTTTAGAGCAGAATATGACGGAAAATGAAAAATAATGCTTATCAACAACAATTACGCCGAGAGGATAATACCTGTTAGAGGATAATGCCGGTCTTTGCTATACAGCAGAAATTAGCAAATTTTGCACAGGCAGAGGCCGCTAAATATCATCCTTTTAGTTAATCAGGACCGATATTGTGGCTGATTACCTTTACCCGTAAAGCGGCAGGGGAAATGCGTCAGCGTGCCCGCGAAGAAATTTTAGAAAAATTGCTTTAGCAGAAAAACTGCAACAGGGGGCGAGCGTTGAGGATGAAGAATTTTCTACAAAGCATTCTGTAAGCTTTTGGCGTGAGCGACTACGTTCGCTAGAGCGGATGCAGATTAGTACGATTCACAGTTTGTGCAGCCGTATTTTAAAGGAGCATCCTGTAGAGGTACAATTAGACCCTAATTTTAAGGTTGCTGAAGATTTTGAGGGTACGGAATTTTTACAAAAACTGCTTGCAAAAAATATCTGGGCAAGCATTAAAAGAAGATAATACTGCTGTACTACAATTGGTGCAGGTTTATGGGTTTAACGGTTTAGTACGTCAAATAGAAAGTTTAAGCGAAAATTTAGCAGAATATTGCCGACTGAAAAGGATTTGACTATACCTTATAGACAAAGTGGCAGACATCTCGGAGAATTACGTGAGAGCAGTTGTGTCTGGCAGTAACTCTCAATTAATTCAGGATAAAAATAATTTAACCTCTGCTAAAAGTAAAGGACGTCAGCAACTGGATGAATTATCCTCTGCTCAGGAGGAGATTTTCGAAAATTGGCTGAAGATCCCTGTAAATACCACACTTTTAGAAGCTAAAATGGCAGGTATGCGTGCGGCAGGTAAAATTAAAGAGTTGGTTAATAAAATCCGTGATAACATGGGTGCTTTAAAAAATCTGTATATCGATTTAGAGGCAATTCCTTTAGTTGAGCAATGGCAAGTTGTATTGCAAGAGTTTGCAGCTTTTTGTAAGCAGGAAAAACAGGAAAATGATTTTCTGACTTATAATGATTTAGAGCTTTTAGCAGTCAAGCTGTTAAGTGAAAAACCCTGCTGTCCGTAGCTATTATCAGCAGAAATATAAATATTTAATGGTCGATGAATTTCAGGATACCAATGAAAAGCAGCGTGAGCTGATTTATCTTTTGCGGTGATGATAAAAGATGTTTTTTGAGTGGTAAGAAGCTCTTTATCGTCGGTGACCCGAAGCAGTCTATTTATCGCTTCCGTGGTGCTGATGTCAGTGTCTTTGCTCGTGTGCGCCGTGATATTGCCGCTACAGGTGGCAGCCTGCTGACCTTGAGTAAAAATTTTCGTAGTGAAAAAAATATTTTAGATTTCTGCAATCAAGCATTTGAGCCTTTGCTAGGTTCTGATACTACACAGGATGTTTATTTTGAAGCTTTGTCTGAGCATAAGCATGCTAGTGATGTTAAGCCGGAGTTTTTACAGGTTCCGTTTGATGAAGAATTAGGATATACTGTACATGAACGTGAAGGACAGATTATTGCACAAAAATTACGCAGTGCATCAGAATAAAATAGCTTATGGTAAAATTGCTATTTTATTACGTGCTATGACCCATACGGATGAGATTACCGATGCTTTACAGCAGTATAATATTCCCTATAAGGTTATTGATGGTAAAGGCTTTTATGAATTACAGGAAATTATTGACTTATTAAATCTCTTTAATGTTCTGCATAATCGTTATCGTGACTTTGAATTGGCAGGTGTATTGCGTTCACCATATTTTGCTATCGATGATGTTACCTTAACGAAATTATTCCTCTGTAAAAAAAGCGTGCCTATGGGATGCGGTTCAGAGGCTGATTATGCCGCCTTAGGGAGCAGGGAGTGTTGCTGCAACGAGCGGCCGATGTTTTACGTGCTTTTACGGATGACGGCTTCCTTAATGGCTTTGCCGGAGTTATTCCAACAAGTATGGGATAAATTAGCTGTACCTTTCAGCTTATCCTTACAGGAACATGGACGCAACAAGCTGGCCAATGCGGAGAAGCTAAGAGTATTGGCACAAAGCAATACAGTATAAATAATACGCAACAAAGGTACTTTAGGTGGCTGGCTTGATTATGTACAGCGCTTGCGTTTAGCAGAAGCCCGTGAAACGGCAGCCAATCTTCCGTCAGAGGATGTAGTGCAGATTTTAACAATTCATAAATCTAAGGGCTTACAGTTTCCGATAGTTATTTTACCCTATCTGTCTGATAAAAATAATCAGGATACTAATGAATGCCGCTATTTACCTCAAATAGGCTTTGGTATTAAATCCTTGGATGAAAAACGGTGTTTTAACAAGCCCTGCTGTTTTACAGCAGGTGAAGGATGTTAATAAAGATTTAGATTTACAGGAGCGTTCCCGTATGCTCTATGTAGCCATGACCCGTGCAGAGAACATTTGATTTTAAGTGGTGTTCTGCCTTCTTCAAGTAAAGAAGAAGAGAAAAACCGTACGGGAAATGAGCTGGTTTGCGGCGTTAAAGTCCATATTTAGTAAATATTTCGGTCAAAATACAGACGAAGCACCATTAACTACGCAAAATGAATTTCAAGATAGTATTGTAAAAATGTTGTAAATAATGATTTGATGGGAGAAGTGCATGAAGCAACATTGTTAATGCAACCGTTGCCTACTTATGTCTTTGCCAATGGCCAATGTTATTTTACAGCTTCAGCTTTACAGACATATCTTTATTGTCAGCGTCGCTATTATTATCAGCAGATTATGCAGTTGCCGGAGCTGGATGCAGTAACCATAGGCGGGAACAACTTCCTGCATATGTGACCGGCTTGATTGTCCATAAAGCTTTGGAACTATATCGTGGAGGTAATGCAGAGGTCGCCTTCGCTACGGCTGTGAAAGAATTTGCACCGGGTAATCTAGCTTTGCAGGCTCAGGAGCTGTTTAATAATTATATCAATAGTGATTTGTATAAACAGTTACCGCAAAAACGTGAGCGAGAGTCTGCATTTTAAGCTAGCAACGGAAAAGGGACTTTTTCTGCAAGGAGTTATTGACTGCTTAGGTTACGAAGAGGATGGCAGTCTGACCATTGTGGACTACAAAACAGGTGCTGTGCCTATGGATAATGAAGTAAAGCTTGATATGCTTATCAGCTAGCGTTGTATAAAAAAGGCGGGAACAGATGTTGGAGCAGACAGTAAACAGTGCCAAGCTACATTTCCTGCAAAATTTAAGCGTCTGGAAGCTTCCTGCGTCAGAGCATGATTATCTAGCAGAAGCCTTGGCGTTATGTGAGGAAATCAGCAGCAAAGGCGATGAAAGTGATTTTTCTTGTTCTACGAATGGCTGTACTTATTGTCCTTATCAATACCTCTGTAAAAAACATTAATAAATAATGAAAAAGGTGAATTATGGAATTTTTAGCAAAATTAGATATGTGGGATTATTTAGCAGGCTTACTGCTGCTTTTTGTCCATCTGGTTACTGTTAGGTGGTATTAAAAGTCTGAAAAAGCCAATTCGGATCATGTAGATGAGAAAAAAATTAAAAATACGCGCTTACGGCTCTTTTTTAGTTGCTGTTGTTTATTTAGCATGTCGTTATTTCGCCTGATTATTAATAATCAACATCACTGACATAAATAGAAAAAATAAAACCTCGGTTTCAATAAGTACTTAAACAAGTGGTACTGTCAATAGTTTTGCGCAAATTTCTTTAGACATCCTAGCAAAAGTATAGTTGTATAAAGCTAAACGGTTAGTGCACGTTCCCATTTGCCTATCAAATACCTCCTGCTTTAGAGTCCATTGCTTATTAAGTTAGCTAGTTTAAGATATTTTTGTTTTGGAATAATCTTCTTCTGCAAGCATATCTGTTAAATGTTTCATGTTTAAATAACGTTTTTTACCCCAATCGTTACTTGCTATATAGCGTAATCTTGCACATACGAGCATCAATGCTGATTCACCATCAGGGAAGGTTCCAATACTCTGGTTCGACGTTTTATTCCTCTATTTCCTCGTTCAATTACGTTATTAGTGCGTATACGCAGCCAATGCTCAGAAGGAAAATCCATATAGGTTAAGGTTTCTTCCAGACCATTTTCTAGTTTATCTGCAACCTTATTCAGCTTCTTTTCACGCAACCTAGAAATTACAGATTTTGCTTTTTTTTCCTTGGTCGCTGTTTTATCTTCTTGGGCATGAATAGCCTTAAGCATTTTAGAAACTTCTTTGACTGTTTTTCGAGGAACTACAGAAAAAATATTACGGTACATATGTACTGTACAGCGTTGGTATCTAGCATTTGGAAACACTTCACCTATGCTTTCTACCATTCCTAGATTTTTATCGCCAATTACGAGCTTTACACCGTCTAAAACCACGGCTTTTTAACCATACAAAGAAGTTTTTCCAGCTTTCTGTATCTTCTTTAAGACCTTCTGCTGTGCCAATAACTTCTCTGTAACCGTCTTCCGTAACTCCAATAGCAACTAGGACAGAAGCGTTTTCAAAGGAACCGCCCCAACATCTTTTCAGGAAAATACCATCCACAAAGACGTAAGGATACTTTTCTGTAAGTTTTCTGGAGCGCCATTCCTCAATTTGAGCGAAGCATTTTTGATTCAAATTACTAATAGTACCAGCAGATACCTTCTGACCCCACAGAATCTCTGTAATGCTTTCAACACGGCGCATAGAAACACCGGCTAGATACATTTCTACCAGAGCTTCTTCTACAGAACATTCACGCCTTTGGTAGCGTTGAATAATAGCAGATTCAAATGTTAATCCTTTGAGCTTGGGAACTTTTAAAGTAACATCACCAGCTTGAGTTGAGAATGATCTTTCGTAATGTCCGGCACGATAACCTTTTTCTTGCCTGGTCGCGTGCGTAGCGTTCAGCCTGTACTAGCTTGTCAGCCTCTGCATCTAAAAAGGGCATTAAGAGTTTCTTCTACACTATTTTTTACAATAGTTTTAAGTTCGTTATGGATAAATTGCTCGTTTAATTGTATAATGTTACCAGACATAGATTCTACCTTCTTTCATATTTTGTGTGGTAACTTAATTGTAAGCAATGGTAGTCTCTATGTCTATTTTTTTGAAATTAATTTGCGCAACTTATTATACGTTATCAAACAAGTACTGCTCGAACCGAGTTTTTTTTATGCGTAAAATATTTATTTAGCAATGCTTCCTTCATGATGATTTCGTAGGTCCAGCGAGCGGTGTTATACAAATCTTCTTCCTTTAGATATTCCTGAAGTAGTATGGACATTGCTCATACCGGTTGCTAATAAGCCGCAGGGCAGACCATAGCCACATAAATAGTTGCCGTCGCTGCAGCCTCCGGTAACTTTCATTTCTACAGGAAACCAAGTTTTTCCGCAGCTTTTGCGCTAACTGGATGCAAGGGTGTTCTTGACTTAACTCAACAGCAGGGCAACCTTCCACAACTTCAAACTCTACTTCGCCGTGGCCTGCTTCTACAGTTTCTTTAATCAGTTTCATAGTAGAATCTTTTAATTCTTCTAATTTTTGCTACATTTAAAGAACACGCATGTCGATAACGAATTTAGCTTCGGACAAACAATATTAGTACCTACACCTGCATTAAACATACCGATGTTAAAAAGTAGTTTCGTTATCAATACGACCATAAGCAGGCAACTTGCTCAGCTTTTGCGCTAACATAATAGCGTTAACACCTTCTTCAGGAGCGATACCTGCGTGAGCGACTTTTACCTTCAACCGTTACATAAATATCATACACAATTTAGGTGCGGCAGATAAGTAATTTCGCCAGGAGCACCGCCGATATCCATGCAGTAGCCATAATCAGCTTTAATAAAGCTTTTATCCAGATGTACAACACCTACACCGTACCGATTTCTTCGCTGACAGTAAAGAGTAATTGCACATCACCATGAGCAACATTATCCTCTTTTAAAGCACGTACTGCTTCCAACATACCTGCAACACCGACTTTATCGTCACCGCCTAAAGTAAATGGTGCCGTCGAATAAAGCACTGCCATCTTGCGGACAACCTTGGTGATGCCATTAATGGGAGGAGCAAGAATCCATATCTTCAAAATAACAGCTTCGGTGCATCGCTAACAGTACCCTTTATATAAGCCCAGATGTTACCGCAATTGCCTCCTGTTTTTCGTTAACATTATCCATCTTGTATTCAATACCAAAGCTCATCCAGCTTACGCATAATCAGCTCTGCTTCAGCTTTTTCGTCCTTGCTGGGGCAGGGAACACTAACCAATTCGATAAATTCGTTAAGCATTCTATTTTTCATTAATCACAAAAATCACCTCTATAAATTATATATGAATATTATAGCATTTATACTAGGGAATAGCAAAAAGACATGGTGTGAGGGTAATGGAGGATAAAATTTTAAATTAATTTTAGCAAAAAGGTTTATTTATTTTTCATAATTAAGTTAGTCTAAAAAAATAAATAAATAAGAAAAAAATATTATAATAGTGTCGCTTTATGAAATAAATGTTATAATAATGTAAAATAAGAAATAATTGTGAATTTATTATCAAATATATGTAATAATAAATTTATTCAGGGACAATAGTAGTCCAGCTGCTTTATGGTAAGCTAAAGTTTTTAA
>VOFC01005378.1_pt1 | contig 13626 bp, 22 predicted proteins | sample 5384161 | NCBI WGS metagenome assembly VOFC01 (sample SAMN12384722, study PRJNA508395) | human gut metagenome | isolation source: healthy gut B | host: Homo sapiens | reverse complement strand
GCAGTACCGGGAAAGCCCCTCTTTGTTAAGCTGGATGTTGTAGCCCTCCGCCACCAGCGCACGGGAATCCCAGAGGGTGCCGTCAATGTCAAAAATCAGACTCGTAATTCATGTTTCCTCCAGATGCCGCTGGATGCGGCCGACGATCATGTCCAGCGCCACCAGATTTTTTCCGCCCTCGGGGACGACGATGTGCGCGTTTTTCTTGCTGGGCTCCACGTAGAGCTCGTGCATGGGCTTGACCGTGTCCTGATACTGCTTCAGTACGCTTTCCAAAGTTCTTCCCCGCTTGTTCACGTCCCGCTTGATGCGGCGGCACAGGCGGATGTCCGCGTCGGTGTCCACGAAAATCTTAATGTCCATCAGGTCCCGCAGTTCCTGATTTTCAAAGATCAGGATGCCCTCCACGATGATGACCTTTTTCGGCACGATGTGAATGGTCTGCTCCGACCGGTTATGGATGGTGAAGTCGTACACCGGGCATTCGATGGTGTGTCCCCGGCGCAGTTCTTCCAGATGATAGACCATCAGGCTGGTGTCGAAGGCGTCCGGCTCGTCGTAATTGAGCTGACAGCGTTCTCTCGTAGGGGATGTCGTCGTGGCGCTTGTAGTAGTTATCGTGGCTGATGACCGTGACCATGCCCTCAAAGCGGGAGATCAGATTGTTCATCAGGGTGGTTTTGCCGCTGCCCGTGCCCCCGGCAATGCCGATGACCAGAATGTTGTCGTCCATAATCTTTTCCTCCATATCTATTTCTCATCCAACAGCTTCCGGGACAATTCGAGAATTGACTCGTCCGGGGAGACTGTTGGTGAGGATGACCTCGCCTGTTCCGTTTTCCAGAAGCCCCGCTTCCGCCAGACGGCGGCGGGTCTCCCGGGCGGTGCCGTCACCCCCGTCTAACAGGGCGACGCCGCTTCCCAGCACCCGGGAAATGGCCTTAGCCGCAAAGGGGTAGTGGGTGCAGCCCAGCACCACCTCGTCCAGCTTCCCCTGATAGGGGGCGAACAGCTCCCGCAGAAGGGATTCAGCTTCCGGGGAATCCGCCTGTCCCCGCTCCACCAGCTCCACCAGCCCCGGTGCGGGAATTTTATAGATCCGGCAGCTCTGGTCGTAGCGGTGCATCAGCGCTTCAAATTTTTCCTCCCGCAGGGTCATGGGCGTGGCCATCACGCCGATGCCGCCGCCGTGATACCGGTCATAGGCCAGCTTGAGGGCAGGCTCAATGCCGATGACGATGGTATCCGGATAGGCTTCCCGCAGGTCGTGAATGGCGGCGGAGGTTGCGGTGTTGCAGGCCACCACCAGCGCCTTGACTCCGCGCGCCATCAGCCGCCGCGCTGCGGCGAAGCTGAGCGCTTCCACCTCGTCCTTGGTTTTTGTGCCGTAGGGGGCGTTGGCGGAGTCGCCGAAGTAGAGGTACCGCTCCCCGGGCATGACCCGCCGCAGGTGCCGCAGTACGCTGATGCCGCCCACGCCGGAGTCGAAGACGGCAATGTAATCCTGTTTGGTGTTCATGGTTTCACCTGATCGTTTTTCGGGGCGGCGCGTGGCCGCCCCATGTTTTCTATATAGTATCAAATCTCCGCCGTTCTTTCAATGGCTCGTTGCTTTTTTGTGGATTTTTTGGAAAGCGAAGCTGGCTGCTGATGCAGCCGGGGAAGAAAAAACACTATTTTGTAACGGGAATGCTGACCCGCTTGCTTTCCAGCAAAAGCTCATCGGTGTCATGATCCAGGACGCCCAGCACCAGCTCCAGGGAGGTGATGTCCCGAACCCGCTCCACGCCCGCGTCATACAGCCACATTTCGCACTTGCCCCAGGCGCCCGGCGCAAGCTCGTCGAACAGGAACAGATCAGCGGATTCGCCGTTCACATAGGTTTCCATCGTGTAGAGCCAGATATTCCGCTCGGAATGATTCTCTACCCGAACCGGAAGGCGCCGTCCTCGCAAAGCTCACCCTCGCTGCCCGTGTAGGTAAGGGTGATGCCCGCCTCCTCCAGAACCGTCGTGCCGCCGCTCTCCACCGACCGGACATTGTTCTTGTCTGCGCGCAGGGTAATGGGGGGCGTAGAATCCAGCGGATTGTAGTCGCTGGCATCCGTCACTTCCAAGCAGAACGAGAGTTCGCCGATCGTTTCAATATTTCCGCTTTCAAGGTCGGTATCGTTGACCCAGATCGAGGTCATTTCCTCCTGTCCCGCTTCCACCTCGCCCAAAAGAGGCGGTACTCCGTCATGTAGCCGTTGACGCAGTCCATGCTGCTCATGAGCATAACGTCCCGGTCTGAATCGTTGCGCAGGTAGACGGGAATCTCGTCCGTGTATGTGTCCCCGTCCTTCCAGTCGGCCACGGCCAGAATGCCGTCCTTGTCGTACAGGACGGTCTGATGGTGGAAATCCTCCGGGCGAATCACCGCTTCCGTCTCCCAGGTGTCCCCGTCGTCGCTCCACAGGGAGGACATGCTGCTCACTTTTTTTCGGTAATGAACTCCGTCAGCACGTACTGCGCCACCATGAACGCGGTTACGATCAGAATCGGCCAGAGCCACTTGGGGCTGGTCTTTTTCCGCCGGCCGGAATACTGCCTGCATTCTTTTTGCCGGGTGGGGACGCTCCGGCGGACGGGTCTGTCCTCGGGCTGCTCAATGATCAACGGCTCCCCCTCGTGGGTGTGCAGGCCATGGGCGATTTCTTCGGTAAACGGCTCGTAGTAGCATTCCCGGCAACGCTTGCCGTTGTAGGGCGCGCCGCAGCAGGGGCATCTTTTCATTTGGGTTCACACTTCCGCACCATCCGGTGCCGCCTTCCTTTTGGTTTCCAATTTTAATTGTAACATAGGGGTCAACCCTCCGCAACAGCATGAACACGGGATTTTTTGCCGCTTCACGGGAAACCTCCCTCTTTATGGCAAAACCGTTGCATTCTTCCGTCCGAAACGGTATAATGTCAGAAAAACACTCGGGAGGAATTTTTATGGATTTGAACATCGGCCGCATGCCCCACGGGCCGCGGAACTCCATTGCCGACGTGTCAGGCGTCCGCGTCGGCCACTGCACCGTGGACGATGAACGGCACAAAAACCGGCGTAACGGTGATTCTGCCCTGCGAGGACGACATTTTCCGCAATAAAATGCCCGCGGCTTACCACGTTCTCAACGGCTTCGGGAAAACCACCGGTCTGATGCAGATCGGGGAGCTGGGGACGCTGGAAACCCCCATCGCCCTGACGAACACCCTGAACGTGGGGGTTGGTTCACGACGCCATGGTGGAATATATGTGCCGTCAGGGGGAGCGCCGGGGATATCCGGTTCTTTCCGTGAACCCCGTGGTGTGCGAGTGCAACGACGCATCCCTGAATGACATCCGTCACCGGGCGGTGGAGCAGGCGGAGGTGTTCGCCGCCATTGCCGCCGCGTCGGCGGACTTTGCCCAGGGCGACGTAGGCGCGGGCAAGCGGGCATGACCTGCCACGACCTGAAGGGCGGCATCGGTTCCTCCTCCCGGCGGGTTTCCATCGGCGGGGAGACCTTCACCGTGGGCGTGCTGGTTCTGACGAACCACGGTGTCTGCGGATTTGACAATCGGCGGGGAAAACATCGGCAAGGAGATCGAGCGGCGCATCCGGGAGGACGCCCCGGACGAGGGCAGCTGCATCATGATCGTCGGCACCGACCTGCCCGTCACCTCCCGCCAGCTGGGACGGATCATCCGTCGGTGCAGCGTGGGGCTTGCCCGGCTGGGCAGCTACATCGGCCACGGCAGCGGCGAAGTCATGGTAGGCTTTTCCACCGCCAACCGCATTCCCGCGCAGGGCGATTGCCTGAACTTCCGCTGCATCCACGAGTCCCACATGGACGACGCCTTCCGTGCGGTCGCGGAGGCCACCGAGGAAGCGGTACTGCGCTCCATGCTGGAAGCCCACCCGGTAACGGGCTATACCGGCAAGGTGCGCCGGAGCCTTGGCGAATTCTGGCAGCCCTGAACAGCGAAAAATCCCGCGCGGCACTTTGTGTGCCGCGGGGAATCTTTTACATTATCCGAACCGGAATTACAGCAGGGTAGCGAAGTGCTTGATGGTCCGGACCATCTGAGAAACATAGGAGTTCTCGTTGTCGTACCAGGACACGACCTGCACCTGGCAGGTGCCGTTGCCCAGGTTGTTGACCATGGTCTGGGTGGCATCGAACAGGGAGCCGAAACGCATGCCAACGATGTCGGAGGAAACGATCTCATCGGTGTTGTAGCCGAAGGACTCGGTGGCCTGAGACTTCATCTGAGCGTTGATCTCTTCCTTGGTGGGGGTGCCCTCAACAACGGCGTTCAGGATGGTGGTGGAGCCGGTGGGGGTGGGCACACGCTGAGCAGCGCCGATCAGCTTGCCGTTGAGCTCAGGGATGACGAGGCCGATAGCCTTGGCAGCACCCGTAGAGTTGGGGACGATGTTCTGAGCACCGGCACGTGAACGACGGAGGTCGCCCTTGCGCTGGGGGCCGTCCAGAATCATCTGGTCGCCGGTGTAGGCGTGGATGGTGCACATAATGCCGGACTGGATCTTCCAGCCGTCGTTCAGAGCCTTGGCCATGGGAGCCAGGCAGTTGGTGGTGCAGGAAGCGGCAGAGATGATCTTGTCTTCCTTGGTCAGCGTCTTGTGGTTAACGTTGTAAACAATCGTGGGGAGGTCCTTGCCGGCAGGAGCGGAGATGACCACCTTCTTGGCGCCGGCGTCGATGTGGGCCTGAGCCTTGGCCTTGCTGGTGTAGAAGCCGGTGCACTCCAGCACCACGTCCACACCGAGCTCGCCCCAGGGCAGCTCAGCGGCGTTGGCCTTGGCGTAAATGGTGATCTTCTTGCCGTCGACAACGATGTTGTCCTCGCCGGCCTCAACGACGTGACCCTGAGCAGCGTAGTTGCCCTGCGTGGAATCGTACTTCAGCAGGTGAGCCAGCATCTTGGGAGAGGTCAGGTCGTTGATGGCAACAACCTCGTAGCCCTCAGCGCCGAACATCTGACGGAAAGCCAGACGGCCGATACGGCCGAAACCGTTGATTGCAACTTTGACAGACATGGTAATTCCTCCATTTTTATTACTGCCGGAAGCAGTATTTTACTTTTCAGGTACGGCATTCGATATCTCCGTACGGAATCCATTATACAATAATCCCACTGCGTTGTAAAGTGTAATTTTCGTAAAATTCCGATCAGTTTTTGCTATTTTTCGGTGCATGTTGCTCATTCGCGCAAAAGCGCCCGCCGCGTGACGCTGCGGGCGCTTTTCATTTCCCGGAATATCCGTCCCAAACTCAGGACGCGGCTTCCGTTGTTTCGGCGGGCTGCTCCGGCATTCCTTCGCAGACGACGGGGGACTGAGGCGTGCAGATGGCCATGTAGGTGTTGCCCCGGCCAAGCTCCAGCGGCTCGCCGCTTTCCGTGAAGAAACGGAACGGCTCCTTATCGCCGCCGCACATCCAGACGATGGGGATGAGCTTGCCGCCGCAGGCAAAGTAGCCCTTGCCGCCGGCATTGAAATCCGCGATGTGGTAAATGCCGGTGGTGGTGATGTCCGCGTACATGACGATGACGTTCCGGAACGCTTCGACTTCCTCAGTCTTCAGGTCGGTCATGACCTTGCCGTACTGGTTGAAGGCGTATTTGCCCGTGCTCTCGTCGTAGACCATCCGGGTTTCCTTTCTGGCCTTTTCGTAGACCAGCGTGATGCTGATGTCCTTGGCCTCAACACCGTCCGCCGGGGGTGCCGTCGTCGGTGAAGTCGAAGCCGTAGTCCCGCTCCAGCGTCATGGGGTAGCCCTGAGATTCGGCGTAGGCTTTGATGCCGGAACCGATGCCGTAGAGGGTGTTCTCCAGCGCGCCCTTGCGCTCGGTGTCCCGATAGGAAGCGCCGGTGGAGGCCACCACCCATTCGTCAATGTTGAAATTCTCCACGCCCCGCTCCTTGGCGTCCTTCAGCGCCTGCGCGGAGCCGCCCGCGTGGGACAGGATCAGGTCATAGTGCTGGGCAATGCTGTTGAACATGGGCCGGGTGGAACGGGTGGAGCCGATGGCGTCTACGGAGTCGATGTCGGTAAACAGCGCCAGACAGCGCACCACGCTGTCCATGTTGACGTAGCACTCGATCAGCATGTCCGCCTTCACCACGCCCACATGGGGAATGTTGTTCGCCAGATTGCTCACGGTGTTGGCAAAAATACGGCCGGTAAAGGGCGCGTCCAGAACTTCGCCGTTCAGGGGGTTGACATAAACCTCCGGTTCCGTGGTCGGCACGGTGGTCGGTTCCGCCGTGGGTTCCGCGGTGGGTTCGGCGGTCGGCGCGGCGGTGGTCTCCGGCGCCGTCGCGGGAGTTGTGGCAGGCGCGCTCCTGGCACCGCAGCCGCACAGCAGCAGCGCCAAGGTAAGCGTCAGGGCAATAACTCTTTTCATAATCTTCTTCCTTTCCCGTTGGTAGATATTTTTCCGCAGATCTGCGGTCTCTCTCAGCTGAACTGCGTGGCAACCTTACTGCTCTCCATGGTCTTGCCCAGCGTGTAGTAGAACACGTTGTCCCGGGCGGGGTTCAGGTCGCTCAGCACGCCGCGCTTGGCGTAGATGGCGTAGTAACCGGCCATCACGGGGGATGATCCGGCCGTCGTCCGCCACCAGCTTGTGCAGGTTATAGTAGTTGCCTCTGTCCGCCAGAGACTGATTGACCATGTTGTAGATCGTCTCGTTGGCGAGGCCGCCCCAGCTCATTTCGCCCCCACGGCCGGTAGAGATTCCGACAGGTCCGCCGTTGTGGGCAGCTTCGTGATGCCGAGGTAAATGTCGTAGTTGGCCGCCTGAAGCCGGGCTTCGTAGACGCTGGTGGGACTTTCCACCGTCTCGCAGGCAAGACCCAGCTCCGTCAGCGTGGCCGCGATGTTCCGGGCGCAGCGCAGGCGGGCGGAATCGTCGCTGTTGACCAGCAGCTGCAGCGTCCTCGGCACGCCCTTGTCGTTGGTGGGGAACGCGGAATTTGCTGGCCGCGTCGATGAAGCGCATCTCGTCGTAATCATAATTTGTTGCCAGACTTTTTGCTGTAATACGGCGACATGGGGGAAATGGGCAGGGTCGTGGGCAGCGCCAGTCCGCCGTAGTTGTCGTCCACCAGCGTCTGCCGGTCGATGCCGTAGGTCAGGAAGGTACGCAGGGTGCCGTCGTCGAAAAATTTACTGTAGGTGACGTTGCAGCCGATATACATCATGAAGCCGCTGTCCACTTCCCACAGCTCGAAGTCGCAGCGGTAGTCGGCGTAGGAATCCGTCTGGGGGTTGGTGCAGACCACGCTCAGGCCGGAAAACTCAAACTCGTCCCGGATCTGGGAAGGGGATTCCGCTTCCACCAGGGCGATGGAGGAATCCTTCGCCACTAAGTCGTCGCTGCTGCACCACCAGTTCACCACCCGCTGCAAGTGCTTGCCGCCGATGCCGTCTTCCAGAGAGTAGGGGCCGGTTCCAAGGGGTTGTCCACGGTCACTTCCGAAGCCTTGACGATGGGGATATCCAGCAGCAACGCCAGATTCTGGTACGGCGTGTCAAGGAAAAAGTCCACGCCGCCGTCGCTGGACAGCTCCACACGGGCAATGTGGGTGAAGCGTCCCTTGTAATACACGTTCTGCCGCGCCTGCTCGCTCATAGCTCGCAACCACGTCCTGCACCGTGACCCGGGTGCCGTCGGAGAAGGTCGCGTTGGGTTCCAGATAGATCGTCCATGTACGGTTATCCGGGGTGACCTGATACTGAGAGCACAGAATGGGGTCGTATTGTTCCTGGAGTCCACCGCGAACAGCCACTGATACATCAGGGACATGACCACGCGGTTGGTGTAGTCGCTGCCGTACAGGGGTTCATGGAGCGGTCGGGATAGTAAGCCAGCGTCAGATCCTGAGAGTCCGGCGCGATGGTTTCCTCCGCCGGGTCCTCCCCCTCCATCAGGAGGGCGTCTCCCGTGGGGACGTAGGCGGAATTGTCGATGCTCCCGACGCAGCCGGTGAAGCACCCCAGACAGAGGATAAGCGCCAGCAGCACGGATATTCCCTTTTTCATCCCGTCACCTCCTGACAGACGATCACCGCGCCCTGGGACCCCCGCTCCCCCGCCGGTCGCCCGGTGGGACCAGAAGCGGTCGCAGCTGCACACGGTGCAGTCTCTACTTAAGTCAATGTGTTCCACGCCGCAGCGGCGCAGAACCATGGCGTTGATCTGCTTTAAGTCCAGATGGTATTTTTCGCCCCGTTTTTCAATGTAGGCGTCCACCTCCGGGCCGAAGGCGGCGCGCATGGCGTCGGGGACGTCGTGGTCGGTCTCAAAATGGCACATGCCGATGTTGGGGCCGATGGCCGCGCGGATGTTCTCCGGCTTCGCGCCGAAGTTTTTCCGCCATGGCGTGAACCACCTTTGCGCCGATGGCCTGCGCCGTTCCCCGCCAACCGGCGTGGGCCGCGCCCACCGCCCCGGTCACGGGGTCGAAAAACAGCAGCGGCGTGCAGTCGGCAGTGAACACCAGCAGCGCAACGCCGGGGTGTTTGTCACAAGGGCGTCGCACTTGGGATAGTCCCGGTGGCACAGGCCGATATGGTCTTTTTCCGTCACCACCCGGACGATGTCCGAATGGATCTGCAATGTCATCACCAGTTTTTCCGGTTCGAAGCCCACGGCGCGGCCAAGGCGGCGGAGGTTTTCCTCCACGTTTTCCAGAGAGTCCCCCGGCCTACGGCCAGATTCAGGCTGCCCTGGGTGCCGGTGCTGACGCCGCCAAGACGGGTGGTGAACCCGTGGGGGACGGTGATGCCGTCGGCGGTCAGATATTGGAGTGTCTCGTATTTCTGTGTTCGTACCATAATCTCGTTTTCGCGCGTCGGAAGTAAGGCGTAAAGCGCCTTACTTCCGATTCTCTGTTATCTTAACTTTCGAGTTTGTCCTTCTGCATGCAGCACTTCTTGTACTTCTTGCCGCTGCCGCAGGGGCAGGGGTCGTTGGGGCCGACCTTGTGCTCCTTACGCACCGGCGCACGCTTGACCTGAGACTTGTCCGGGGCGGAGGTGCCGGTCTCCTTGGCCACCTTCTCCCGTCTGACCTCCTGCGCGGGACGCAGCTGCACCAGGAACATCCGGCGGATGGTCTCCTCCTTGATGGCCGTGATCATGGCCTCGAACATCTGGTAGCCCCTCTTCCTTGTAGGCTATCACCGGGTCGTGCTGGCCGTAAGCCCGCAGACCGATGCCCTGCTTCAGATCGTCCATGGCGTCGATGTTGTCCATCCAGTATTCGTCCACCACCCGGAGCATGACCACACGCTCCAGCTCCCGCATGATCTTGGGGGTGTAGGCGGCTTCCTTTGGCCTCGTAGGTGTGCTGTTGGCAATTTCAAAAACGGTGTCCGTCAGCTCATCGGCATTCATGGCCAGCAGCTGCTCCCCGGCGGGACGCCAGCGTGCCTTTGGCGAAGTAGATGCCCTCCATGGCGTTGGCAAGCCCCTTCAGGCCGTCCTCGTTCACCACGCCGCCGTGTCCGCTGAGGGCGGTGGAAACGTCGCTCTCCACAAGGGAGCGGAGCATCTGCATCATGTTCTCCCGCAGGTCTTCCCCAGTCCAGCACCTTCTGCCGCTGGGCGTAGATGACCTCACGCTGGGTGTTCATGACGTTATCGTATTCCAGAACGTTCTTTCTTGCGCGGAAGTTCCGGGATTCTACGCTCTTCTGGGCGTTTTCCACGGCGTTGCTGAGGATTTTCGCGTCAATGGGTGTGTCCTCGTCCAGACCCAGGGAGTCCATCATGCTCATCACCCGGTCGGTGGAGAACAGCCGCATCAGGTCGTCCTCCATGCTCAGGTAGAACCGGGTCTCGCCCGGGTCTCCCTGCCGTCCGGAACGGCCGCGGAGCTGGTTGTCAATTCGCCGGGACTCGTGGCGCTCGGTGCCGATGATGAACAGTCCTCCGGCGGCCCGGACCTGCTCCGCCTCCTGCGCGATGGCGGCCTTGTGCTTTTTCAGCAGCTCCTCGTAGGTATGGCGCACCTTCAGGATTTCCGGGTCGCTGGTCTCGGCGTAGGAGTCGGCCTCCTGAAAGCTCCTCGGAAATCCTTCTCGCAAGCTCCGCCTTTCGGCCAAGGAAATCGGCGTTGCCGCCCAGCAGGATGTCGGTACCACGACCGGCCATGTTGGTGGCGATGGTCACGGCCCCCGGCTTACCCGCCTGGGCCACAATCTGGGCCTCCTTCTCATGGTGCTTGGCGTTCAGGACGCTGTGGGGGATGCCCTCCCGCTTCAGAAGCTTGCTGAGGATTTCGCTCTTTTCAATGGAGATCGTGCCAACCAGCACGGGCTGACCCTTTTCGTGGCACGCCATCACCTGCCGGATGATGGCGCGGAACTTGCCCGCTTCGGTCTTGTACACTACGTCGGGGTGGTCGATACGGATGACGGGCCGGTTGGTAGGAATTTCCACCACGTCCAGATTGTAAATGGCGGCGAATTCCTCCTCCTCGGTCAGGGCCGTGCCGGTCATACCGGACAGCTTGTCGTAGAGCCGGAAGAAATTCTGGAAGGTGATGGTGGCCAGGGTCTTGCTTTCCTCCGCAACGGTCACGCCCTCCTTGGCCTCGATGGCCTGATGAAGGCCCTCGTTGTAGCGTCTGCCGTACATGAGACGGCCGGTGAACTCGTCCACGATGATGACCTGGCCGTCCTTGATGACGTAGTCGATGTCTTTTTTCATCAGGCCCCGGGCCTTCATGGCCTGGTTGATGTGGTGAGAGAGGGTGGCGTTCTCCGGGTCGGCCAGATTTTCCACGCCGAAGAACTTTTCCGGCCTTGGCAATGCCGCTGGCGGTGAGGACACGGTCTTGGCCTTTTCGTCCACGATGTAGTCGCAGTCGTAGTCGTCGTGGATCTCCTTCTCGTCGGTCTTGGCGAAGACCTGCTTGCGCAGGGTGGACACGAAGTGATCGGCCATTTCGTACAGCTTGGAGGAATCCTCCCCTTGCCGGAGATGATCAGGGGGGTGCGGGCTTCGTCGATGAGGATGGAGTCCACCTCGTCCACGATGGCAAAGGCGTGTCCCCGCTGCACCAGCTCGGACTTGTAGATCGCCATGTTGTCCCGGAGGTAGTCGAAACCAAGCTCGTTGTTGGTGCAGTAGGTGATGTCGGCGGCGTAGGCCACCCGGCGCTCCGCCGGGGATCATGCCGGGGATCACCAGCCCGACGGAAAGCCCCATGTAGCGGTAGACCTTGCCCATCCACTCCGGAGTCGCGCTTGGCAAGGTAGTCGTTTACGGTGACCACGTGAACGCCCTTACCGGTCAGCGCGTTTAAGTAACAGGGCAGAATGGCGACCAGCGTCTTGCCTTCACCGGTCTTCATTTCGGCGATGCGCCCCTGATGGAGCACGATGCCGCCGATGAGCTGGACAGGATAGGGGCGCATTCCCAGCACCCGGTCGGCCGCTTCCCGAACGGCAGCAAAGGCTTCCGGCAGGGGAGGTCGTCCAGCGTCTCCCCCTGATCCAGCCGGTTCTTGAACTCGGCGGTTTTTTGGCCTTCAGGGCTTCCTCGGAAAGCGCCTTGTAGTCGTCCTCCAGCGCCAGAATTTTATCCACCGTGGGCTGGATTTTCTTAATTTCCCGCTGGGAACGGGTGCCAAAAATTTTTTCAAATACTCCCATATGTTTCTCCTTTTGCACCTGCCGAACAGTTCCGGCGGCACAGGTCATTGGGTATTATAGCATAAGCGCAAAGAGAATAAAAAGTCGAATTTATGAACAAAAAGCGGCTTCGCGCCCTCTTTTTCCTCAACAAATCCCCAAATTCACTTCCGGTCGGCGAAAAAGGCTTCGATTTCACCCTTCGCAGCCTGCACCCGTCCCTGCTGGCAGAGGGGTTTTCCGCCGCCGCGGCCATGGAGCGCGGCGGTCATGTCCCGGCCCAGCTGCCGCAGGTCCCCCTGACGGGCGATCAGGCAGTAGGCGTAACCGCCGTCGCTGCCGCTGAACACTGCCGCCGTGCCGCCGCGCACTTGTCCGCGATAGCATCCGCCAGCTCCCGGACGCCGTCGGCGCTTAAGCCTTCCTCAAAGTGCAGGACATTGCCGCGGTTTCCATAACTTTCCGCGATTCCGGCAAAGACCCGCTTTTCCAGACCAGCCATGCGGTACTTCTGCGCTGAAAGCAGCTCGTTCATCCGTCGTGCGGCTTCGCCGGTCTCCGTGATTTTGGCGGAAAACGCCTGAGAAACCTGCCGGTTCTGGTCAAAGGCCGCGTTCAGCAGCGCCAGCGCCTGCGACCCGCAGGCCGTGTCGATCCGGGTGCCGCCCCGGAAGCTCACCGCGCTCAGCAGCTTGATGAGGCCGATTTCCCCCGTAGCCGCCACGTGGGTGCCGCAGCAGGCGCAGCAGTCGTAGCCGGAATTTCCACGATCCGCACCGGCCATGCAAGGGCTTTTTTTTTCGAGCGGTAGGGGATGGCGGGCAGCTCTTCGGGACTGGGATACCAGCACCCCACGGGCAGGTTCTGCCACACTGCCCCGTTGGCCTCCTCTTCGATTTCCGGCAGCACCTGCGGCGGGATGACCCCGTCAAAGTCGATGGTGATGACGTCCGCGCCCATGTGGAAGCCGGTATTGTGGCAGCCGTAGCGGCGGTTGAGAATCCCGGAGACGATATGCTCCCCGGAATGCTGCTGCATCCGCGCAAAGCGCAGGTCGTAGTCGATCACCCCCGTGACCTCCGCGCCCGCTTCCAGGGGCGCTTCGCACAGGTGAATTACCGCCCCCCCGTTCCCGGGTACTGCGCACCCGGACGCCGTTCAGGGTTCCTGAGTCCCCCGCCTGACCGCCGCCCTCGGGGTAAAAGGCGGTAGCGGCCAGCGTGACCTCCCATCCGTCCGCGGCCTTCGCGCAGGAAAGCACCGCCGATGTAAAGCGGGAAAGGTGAGAATCTTCATAATAAAGCTTGCGTGTTTCCATATCGCACCTCGAAAAATGGCAATTTTGCTCATTATACCACGGTGCCGCTGGCATTGCAACGCCCCGGCTTTACAGAAATTTGAAGTGGAATTTTGAAAAAAGTGCTTCTCTTTTTGCCGAATTATCATGTAGAATGAGAAAACGTGAGAAAAAACAACGAGGTGACCGATCATGCCAGCAAATTACGCCCATTACCGCTTCGGAAAGCAGCTGCTCTCCGGGATGTGCCCCAACGACCGCCGAAGTATCCAGCGGTTCCGGCGGCTTTACGATATGGGTCTGCACGGGCCGGATATTTTCTTTTACTATAACCCCCTGATCAAAACCGCCACGGGACAGCTGGGCGGCGTCTTCCACGCCCAGTCCGGGCAGGAATTTTTCGCCCGGGTCTGCGCCCAGGCGGGCAGCGAGGCCGGGCGGGTCTATCTTCTGGGGCTTCTGGGGCATTACTGCCTGGATTCCCTGTGCCATCCCTACGTGGAGAAAAAAGGACGCGGACGGCAGCGCCCGTCACGTGGAGCTGAATCGGAATTTGACCGGTATCTGCTGGAGTCCGACGGCGTCCCTCAGCCCCACACCTATGACGGCAGCGCCCACATGCGGCTGACCCGGGGGAGAGTGCGTCACGGT
>VOFC01002508.1_pt1 | contig 13629 bp, 15 predicted proteins | sample 5384161 | NCBI WGS metagenome assembly VOFC01 (sample SAMN12384722, study PRJNA508395) | human gut metagenome | isolation source: healthy gut B | host: Homo sapiens | reverse complement strand
CAGCAGGACAAGCCGGGCGTCGTCGCGCACATCACCAGGTGCTCAGCGACAAAGGGCGTCAACATCGCCTTCATGCGCCTGTTCCGCGAGGCGAAGGGACATACTGCCTACACCATCGTCGAGTCGGACGGCCATTTCCCCGAGGGCATCGAGGAACCGCTCCGCGACAACCCGAACGTCCGCGACGTCATGATCATCGAACCGTAAAGGAGAAGGGAACGTTATGGATTTCAAAAAATGCCTCCGAGCTGCTCGCGCTGTGCGCACAGCAGCAGCTCCCCTGTCTCCGAGATCATGCGCCGCCGCGAATGCGAGCTGGGCGAGCACGCGCGACGAGGTCACGCACCACATGACGCACGCGCTCGAGATCATGCGCACCTCCCGCCATGACGCCGCTCAAAACGCCCGTCAAGTCCATGGGCGGACTGATCGGCGGCGAAGCGAAAAAGCTCGCGCAGCACGATGCAAAGGGCCGCTCGATCTGCGGCGATGTGCTGCACAAAGGGCGCAGTATGCGATGGCGGTGCTCGAGGTCAACGCCTCGATGGGCCTCATCGTGGCCGCGCCGACCGCAGGCAGCGCCGGCGTGCTGCCGGGCATGCTGTTTGCCCTGCAGGACTGCTACAGCATCTCGGACGAACGGCTGATCGACGCGCTGTTCAACGCCGGCGCCATCGGCTATCTCGCCATGCGCAACGCGACTGTTGCCGGTGCGGTCGGCGGCTGTCAGGCCGAGGTCGGCGTCGCTTCCGCCATGGCGGCGAGCGCTGCGGTCGAGCTGATGGGCGGCTCTCCCGAGCAGTGTCTCGACGCGGCCTCCACCGTGCTGATGAATGCTCGGTCTGGTCTGCGATCCGGTCGGCGGACTGGTCGAGTATCCGTGCCAGAACCGCAACGCGGCAGGTGTAGCCAACGCGCTCGTTGCCGCAGAGCTGTCGCTCGCCGGCATCCGCCAGTTCATCCCGTTCGACGAGATGCTCGACGATGTATGCCGTCGGCCGCCGCATCCCCATCGAGCTGCGCGAGACCGCCCTCGGCGGCTGCGCTGCCACACCGTCCGCCTGCGAAAAGTGCGGACTGTGCTCATAAGCAAGACCACATCTGATACACTTTATATACAGCAAGAGGCCGTCCCCTCACATACTCCTCAGGGAACGGCCTTTTGCGATTATCGCGACAGTCTAAAGGGCGCTCCCTATTCGGGGAGCGCCTCAGTCTGTCGATAAAGTTTATTTTCATGCAGGGAACGGCAGCGCGGCAGCGCGCATGAAAAAGCATTTGCGTAGCAAATGCACGAAAACCGGGGGCGATGTACCTCGGTTTTCGTACTCTAAGAGGGAGAAAGTTTCCGTATGGGAACTTTCGACGTCCGTGTTCTGCGGTCAGAACACAGATTGTCGGAAAACGAAGTTTTTCGACAGTCTCAGGGCGCTCCCTGTTCGGGGAGCGCCCGCTTATTTACTTGCAGAACTCGCTGCGGACTTCCATATATCTGACGATCTCCTCGACCACGCCCTCAAAGCCGAGCACGCCGCTGTTGATCGAGGAGGTCATAGTTTCTCGCATCATACCAGTCGTGGCCCGTGTGGTGCTTGTGTAGTAGCGCGCACGGTAGTCATCGATCTCGCTGATCTTCTTTCTGACCTCGTTTTCCGGGCAGAGAATCGACCTTCATCGCCTGCTCGACGCAGAACTCCGGGTCTGCATGGACGAACACGCGCACGACATCCGGTCGGTTCCTGAGGATGTAGTCCGCGCAGCGGCCGATGAGCACGCACGGACCCTGATCGGCGAGCCGCTCGATGATCTTGACCTGATAGGGAGAACAGCGCCTCGTCCCTGAGGTGGATTTCGAGGAATCGTTCGGCACCGGTATATCGCCGCGGTAACGGGCGCGCAGACGCGCGATGAAATCGCTCTTGAGGCGCTCGTCGGAGAACAGCATCGCGTTTACGCCGCTGTCCTCGGAGGCCATGGTGATGATCTCACGGTTGTAAAACGGGATGCCGAGCCGCTCCGCCAGCATCTTGCCTACCGTCTTGCCGCCCGAGCCGTACTGCCGGGCGATCGTAATGATATAAGGCTTCATAAAACCAACCCTCTTTTTCCAAATTACTCGCCGAGATAAGCCTTCTTGATCGAGTCGTCGTTCAGCAGATCGGAGGCTTTGCCGGTCTTGACGACCCTGCCGGTTTTCGAGAACGTAGCCGCGGTCCGCGATGGACAACGCCATCTTCGCGTTCTGCTCGACCAGCAGCACGGTCGTGCCCGCCTTGGAAACGTCCTCGATGATCTTGAAGATCTCGCCGACGAACAGCGGGGGACAGACCCATCGACGGCTCGTCGAGCAGCATCAGGCGCGGCTGGCTCATCAGCGCGCGCCCATCGCGAGCATCTGCTGCTCGCCGCCGGACAGCGTGCCGGCCGCCTGATTTTTGCGCTCCTCCAGGCGCGGGAAGCGCTCGTAGACCATTTTCAGCGACTCGGGGATCTCGCCTGCCGGGCGGGTATATGCGCCCATGCGCAGGTTTTTCCGCAACCGTCAGACCGGCGAACACGCGGCGGCCCTCGGGAACGTGGCTCATGCCGAGGCGCACGATGGCGTGGCCCGGCTTGCGGGTGATGTCCCTTCCCTCGAAGGTGACCGTGCCGCCCTTCGACGGCAGCAGACCGGAGATCGTGCGCAGCGTGGTGGTCTTGCCTGCGCCGTTCGCGCCGATGAGCGCGACGACCTCGCCCTCGTTTACCTCGAAGGAAACGTCACGCAGCGCATGAATCAGGCCGTAGTAAACGTTGATGTCCTTGACTTCGAGCATTGCCATAAGCTTGTTTCCTCCTCTCTTATTCGCCCAGATAAGCCTTGACGACTTCCGGATTGCTCAGAACTTCCTTCGGCGTACCCTCCGCGAGCAGACGACCGAAGTTGAGTACATACAGATATTCGCAGATACCCGAGACCAGCTTCATGTCGTGCTCGATGAGCAGGACGGTGACGCCGAAGCGCTTGCGGACGACCTCGATGGTCTCCATCAGCTCCCTCAGTCTCGTTCGGGTTCATGCCGGCTGCCGGCTCGTCGAGCAGCAGCAGCTTGGGCTCGGTCGCGAGCGCGCGCGCGATCTCGAGCTTGCGCTGCTTGCCGTAGGGCAGGTTGGCCGCGCGGTAGTCCGCGACGCTCTCCAGACCGAACACGCTCAGCAGCTCCATCGCCTTCTCGTCCATCTGCTTCTCCTTTTTGCGGTAGGAGCCGAGGTGGAACATGCTTTCCGCGAACGAGTAGGTGATCTGGTTGTGCAGACCGGTCTTTACGTTGTCCAGAACGCCTCAGTTCGGAGAACAGGCGGATGTTCTGGAAGGTGCGGGCAACGCCCATTTTGCAGATCTCGTGCGGCTTCTTGCCGATGAGGTTCTGTCCGTCCAGACGGATGCCGCCGTCAGTCGGGCGGTATACGCCGGTCAGCATATTGAAGACGGTGGTCTTGCCGGCGCCGTTCGGGCCGATGAGACCGACCAGACCGCCCTTTTTCGATCTTCATGCTCAGCTCGTCAACGGCGCGAAGACCGCCGAACGAAATGCCGAGCGAGGTTACTTCGAGCATAGCCATGAGTTACGCGCCCTCCTTTCCGGACTTCTCCGCTCTCTCGAGCTTTTCCATCTGCTTCATGCCGCGCTTTTTCGAGCATGCGCTTTTGAGCGAGGAGTTGTTGAACAGCATCATCGCGATCAGCAGGATCGCGTAGATGAGCATACGGTAGTTGCTCAGGCCGCGCAGCAGCTCAGGCAGCAGCGTGAGCAGCGCCGCCGCGATGATCGAGCCCCAGATGTTGCCGAGGCCGCCCAGAACGACGAATACGAGCACGAGGATGGAGGTGTTGAAGTCGAACTTTGCCGCGGTAACGGTCGAGAAGTTCATCGCGTACAGCGTGCCTGCCATGCCGGCGAAGGCCGCGGAAACGACGAAGGCGAGCAGCTTGTAGTGCGTGACCGAGATGCCGATGGAGTCGGCCGCGATCTTGTTGTCACGGACCGCCATGACTGCGCGGCCGGTGCGGCTGTTGATAAAGTTCAGCACGAAGAACAGGGTCACGAGGATGAGAACGACGCCCGAGGTGAACGTCGAGATCTTGGCAACGCCCGATACGCCGATCGGTCCGTTGATGATCATCTTGCCGCCGTCGCCGAGCTGAAAATTCTGCTCGACCAGGCTGAAAATGCAGGCCGTCCGCATCCCTGCCGAGGTACATGACGTTGACGATGTTCTTTGATGATCTCGCCGAAGGCGAGAGTAACGATGGCGAGGTAGTCGCCCTTGAGGCGGAGCACCGGCACGCCGACGATGACGCCGGCGAGCGCCCGCGAAGGCCGCGCCGACGATCATGGCGACAGCCAGACGCAGCGGCGCGAGCGGAATGGCATCCGCAAGGCAGGTCGTGGTGACGATGCCGGCGAACGCGCCGACCGACATGAAGCCTGCGTGGCCGAGCGACAGCTCGCCGAGGATACCGACGGTCATGTTGAGCGAGATCGCCATGACGACATACGCGCAGATCGGCACGAGCAGGCCCCTTGATCTGACTCGAGATCATGCCGCCCGCGATGAGCGCCTGTACGATGATGAATGCAGCGATGACGATACCGAACGAAAGCAGGGTATCGCGTCCGCGTCTGGACGCCGCATAGGATTTTAACTTGTTCATATCCGATGCCTCCCCCTTAAACCTTTTCGCTCACGTGCTTGCCGAGCAGGCCGTCCGGCTTGACGAGCAGTACCACGATCAGCACGCCGAACACGATCGCGTCGGACAGCTGGGTGGAAATGTACGCCTTGGCGAAGATCTCGATGATGCCGAGCAGCACGCCGCCGACGAACGCGCCCGGAATGGAGCCGATTCCGCCGAAGACGGCGGCGGTGAACGCCTTGATGCCCGGCATGGAGCCGGTGGTCGGCTGGAGCGTGGGGTAGGCGGAGCAGAGCAGCACGCCCGCAATCGCAGCGAGGCCCGAGCCGATGGCGAAGGTGATGGAGATGGTCATGTTGACGTTGATGCCCATCAGCTCCGCCGCGCCCTTGTCTTCGGACACGGCGCGCATCGCGGTGCCGACCTTGCTCTTGCCGGTGAACAGCATGAGCGCGACCATGATGACGACGCAGGCGAACACGGTGACGAGTGTCACGCGGGAAATCTGGAGCTGACCGCCGAACAGGCTGATCGCGCCGCCGGTGACGACCGAGCTGAAGCTCTTGGGGTTGGAGGTCCAGACCAGCAGCGCCGCATTCTGGAGGAAGTAGGAAACGCCGATGGCGGTGATCAGAACGGCGAGCGACGGAGCCGCGCGCAGCGGCTTGTAGGCCAGTCTTTCGATCGCCATGCCGAGCACCGTGCAGACGATGATCGCGAGCACGACACCCATCCATGCCGGCCAGCCGAGATAGGTGGTAGCGCAGAAGCACATATAGCCGCCTACCATGATAACATCGCCGTGCGCGAAGTTCAGCATTTTTGCAATGCCGTAAACCATCGTGTAGCCGAGTGCGATGATCGCGTAGATGCTGCCCAGACTGATGCCGCTGATCAAATGATTCAAAAAGCTCATGTTTGGAACACCTCAAATCATATTTCTCTCAAAAAATTGCTTATGAAATGGGGCGGTGGCTCGGCGAGCCGCCCCAATTCGCCCCACCCCATTAAAAACAGATGGAATGCAGAAGAATAGGCGGAAAGGAGGGGCTTACAAAACAGCCCTCCCTTCACTCGCCTTTGAGCAATCCGCTATGAAATATATTTCAGTGGATTATACGTTTACGTACTTGCCGTCCTTGATTACAGCAACGGTCGGGTCCTTGGTGACAGCGCCCTCGGTGCTCCAGGTTGCGCTGGTACCGGTCAGGCCGTCGAAGGTCATGGAGGTAAACTGCTCGATCATCTTGTCGCACAGATCCTCTGCGGACATATCCGGGGTAGCGCCCGCGTTCTCGAGAGCCTGCTTGAGAGCGTAGACGCAGTCGTAAGCGTCAGCTGCGAACTGGTTCGGGGTTTCGCCGAACTGCTCCTGATACTTCTTAACGAAGGAAGCGGTCTTTTTCATCGGTGGAGTTTGCGTTGAACAGGGGTCATCAGCATCAGGCCCTCAGCCAGAGAGGTATCAAAGCCTTCAAGGGTCAGGATGCCGTCCATGCCGTCTACGCCGAAGAAGGTGGTCTGGAAGCCCATGTCATGCGCCTGCGTCAGGATGAGGGAAGCCGGCTGGTAGTAGATCGGCAGGAACACGAGCTCCGCGCCCTTGCTCTTGGCGTCGTTCAGCTGTACGGAGAAATCGTTCGCAGAGGAATCGGTAAAGGTCATGTCGGAAACGACCTCGAGACCCTTGGTCTTTGCCTCTTCTACGAACTTGTCGTGGATACCGGTGGAGTAAACGTCATCGTTCTTCCAGATGATAGCGATCTTGGTGCCGAGCTTCTTCTCTGCGATCTTGTCAGCAGGCAGAGTACCCTGCGCCGGGTCGATGAAGCACATCTGGAACATATTGTCCTTGCCCTCGGTGGTACCGCAACAGTGGAGAAGCGGACGGGGTCAGAGCGAAAATGCGGTCGCTGTAAGTCTCTGCTGCGGTAGCCTCGCACGGCTTGGAGGTTACGGAGCCGAGCGACATCTGCATGCCCCAGTCCTTCAGGGTGTTGTACGCGTTAACGGCCTTCTCAGCGTCGCCCTCGTCGTCCTGATAGTTCAGCTCGAACTGAATATCGCCGCCTTCGGCGTTGATCTCGTCAACCGCGATCTGTGCGCCGTTCTTGCAGGCGTTGCCGTAAATTGGCGTTTGCGCCGGTCAGCGGGCCGGTGCCGCCGAGCTTGAAGGCTGCGCCGGAAGCGGAGCTGTCGGTCGAGCTGTCTGCGTTGTCGGAGCCGGTGGAAGCGGGAAGAACCGCAGCCGGTCAGCGCCGCAGCCAGCATTGCGCCGGCCAGAAGCATACTGAGTGTCTTTTTCATGGTGATTTCTCCTTTTCATCTCTGGAATGGATGTTTTCCTATCCATCCTGTCTGATTATTGTGTTTATTATACTACTCTCTCGGCTCACCGGCACGTTTTTTTTGAGTTTTCAACAATTTCAGATAATCTACCGATTATTAAAAAATCAATTCGTTCATTTTTGTGTTTTTCTGCATAAAGACATTTGTCCGTATCGCAAGGAAGGATGCAGTTTCCCCTCCCCGTGCAGTTTATTCTGCGATGTGTCCCGCAGGCGCGTTTTCCTGTCCGTTTCGGAGCTTTTTCTCTGCCAAAGGAAAAACCGGGGAGCCTGTCCCCGGTTTGAGACTGTCGAAAAACTATCGTTTTTCCGACAATCTGTGTTCTGACTGCGCAGAACACGAGTCGTCCGAAAGTTCCCATGCGGAAACTTTCTCCCCTCCAGACGCATCAAAACCGAGGTACACGCCCCCCTGGTTTTGATATATTTGTCCGCAAATATTATTTCATGCGCGCTGCCGCGCGGCATCGTCAACATCGCGAAAACGGACTTTATCGCCAGACCGAAACCGGGGAGCCTGTCCCCGGTTTTGATGCGCCTGCGCGGTTCTTACTCCTGCGCGAGCTCCTGCCGAACGGCAGGATGTGCATACGGTATTTCTGCTTGTCGACCAGCAGCGTGCGGTCCGCGATCGGCATGAGGTCTGCGACCTTGTCCGGCGGCGTGCAGATGACCGCCTGAAGCCCCATCCCCCGCAGCAGGCGCACGCTTTCCACGATGCGCTCGCTGTCCATCTTGTTGAACGCCTCGTCGAACACCACGAGCCGCACGGTGTTGCCCAGACTCGAGGTATCGCTGACGCGGTAGAGCTGCGCGAAGGAGGCGAGGACCGAAATATAGAACGGCGTTTGCGTCTCGCCGCCCGATTTCGTGCCCATGGTCTGCGAAAGCAGCTGCTTCGAAACCGTTCTGATCTGTGGTCTCGAGGTCAAATTTCAGATAGGTGCGGAAATCCGTGAAGCGCTCGATGTTTTCCTGTAGTTCGCTCTGCCTGCGGGCACTCGGCTGCGTATCGTCCGCCATCGTGATCTGGCTGAACAGCCTGTCGATCAGCGGACCGTATTTCTCCTGGAACTGCGCGGAGAACAGCGTAATGTCACCCTCCATCAGCTCGGGCGCCATGATCATGTCGTAGTAATCCGCGTAATCCGGACTGCGGTCGACGCGGAACTGATAGCTGTCCGTGCCGAACTGCGCCTGCCGCAGCGCCCGGTTCAGATTTCTCACCTGTGCCTGCACCTGCTCGATGCTGCTCTTGAGCCGGGAGAGGAAGTCGTTCTGGAACTGCTCCATCGCGCTCTCGCGCGCCGCCCTGATCTTGCGGCGGTAGCGCGGCAGCTCGCTCTCCTCGAGCGCACGGCGCTCCGCGTCAATTCGTCGTTGTCGAGCGCCTCCGCGCGGAACGGGCACGGCGCAAAGCGCTCGGCATACGCGCGGCGCGCCGCGAACAGACGGCTGCGCGCGGTCTCCGTGTCCTTCTCGGCCTGCTCACGACTCTCGGAGAACGCATGGAGCACATTTTTCCGGCTTTTTCAGCCGCGCAAGCTCCATGCGGTAGCGCGGCACGCCGGTTTCATCACGGTACGCCTCGGTGTACTCCCGCTCGAGCAGGGTCTGCATCTCGCTTTGCTCGCGGTACTGTCCGGGCAGGATCTCATCCGTCAGCTGACGGATGCGCTCGTCGAGCTGACCGCGGGCAGATCTGCTCCTCCTTCTGCCGGCTCAGCGCATGGATCTCCCCGCTCAGGCGCTCGATCAGCGCTTCCTGCTCCTCGATCCACATCAGATTGATATGCCCGCGCTGCTCCTCGAGCGCCGCATTTTTTTTCTCGCGTATCTCCTCGACGCGCAGATAATCGCCCTGCCGTTCGGGCACGACCTTCTGCACGAAATACGGCAGCAGGAGCGGCTGCTTCTGCCGGGACAGCACGGAAAAAGACCGGCTCCTGCGTGCAAGCTCGTCCTCGAGCTGCGCTGTTTCCTCCTCGAGACGGTGGATGCGCAGCGTAACCGCGTAGCGGCCGATAAAGGCGTCATCCATCCTCTCGCGGCTGAGCGCACGGGCGGCATAGCCCTGATACAGCATGCCCTCCGCCGTGATCGCGGTCCTGCCAGCCGCAGCTCGTCGACCGACGCGCAGCACTTCACGCGCCCGAGCAGATAGTCCACATAGGTGCGCGCGAGGGGGTTTCGGTCTCGACCTTTCCGGCAAGACTGCCGTCCATCGGACGGAGCTTCTCCCTTTTCGCGCAGGCTGCCGATGTCGACAAGGCCGAAGGCGCGGAATTTCCGGGTCGCGCCTGATACTGTCGTAAGGCGCAGCGCCCGCGGATAATACGCCGGTTCGACAAGGAAATACAGCTTCTGACTGCCGAGATAGCCCTCGACCGCGCGCGCCATGCCTCGTCCGCGATCTCAAGAACGTCCGCGAGGATGTTGACGGCGACCGGCGAGCCGACCTGCTGCGCAAGCTCGCTCTCGAGCCGCGACCGGCACGCCAGCAGGCCGCGCGGATAATCCTGACGTTATCGCGCAGACCGGCGAGAGCACCTTTTTTCCTCTTCCCGAGCTGCTCCCCGCGCCTCCGTGAGGCGGTCTCCCGGCGCCGGTGAAAGCCTCCTGCATGGCGTTCATCAGCGCGTCCGTCGCCTCCTGCGCCGCCTCGAACACGCTCTGCGGCTGCGCGAAAATGCTCATTTCGCCGATCTTCAGCGGCTCATATGCGCCGCGCACCTGCTGCGCCGCCGCGCAGACGGCGTCGAGGGGAGCCTTCCTCGTCCCAGCTCAGGACCGTTTTCTCCGAGATGCTCCAGACGCAGCGCCTCGCGCTTGATCTCGAGCGCCTCGTTCTCAGCCTGCGCGTCAGCTTTCCTGCTCGTCGAGCAGACGGCGGCCTGCCCTGTCCAGCTCCTCCTCAAGCTCCCGGCAGGCATTGCTGCTGTCCTTTTTGCGGATGTATTCCTGCCGCTGCGCCTCAGCTTCTGCTGCACCTCGGCCGCCAGGCAGTCGATCTTCTGCTGCGCCGCCGCGCGTTCACTCGCTACGTGCGCTTTCCTGCTCGCGGCCGTCGATCTGCGCCTGAAGCGTCTCGCTGCGCGACCGGTGCACAAGGGAACGACTCGAGCTTCCAGCGCCCGGCCGTGTCCCGCATCTCCCCGTACAGCTTCGCGATCTCGTTCAGCGCGGCGAGCTTTCCTCCTGCCGCTGCGCCATCTGCTCATGACGCTTGTAGTCGCGGATATTCTGCTGCATCGCCTCGATAGTTCCGGCTTGTCCGGGAACATCGCGAATATTCTCGGTGATAAACTGCTGGATATCGACGAATCCGGGCGGAAGGACACCGCCTTTTTCATCATGCGGAACACCTGCTCGTTATGTACATTCCAGCGCGAAACAGGTTGCGGCGGTATTCCCACTGGGTCTCGTAAGACCTCCGCGGCGGCACTTCTCCTTCAGCAGGCGGCGGAGGCTCGGCAGGTCTCGATGGCCTCACCGTTTTCGATAAAGCAGTTTTCGGGAATCGTTCCGACATAGATGAAAAGAAATGGTCGTGGCGGCTGCCGTCGCTGCGGCAGTCAAACATCACGCCGCACACCTAAAGCTGCTTCCCTCCACATCGTCATAGAACTCGCAGGCGATATAGCTCGAAAAATCCCGTCCGCGCCGCGAATAGGGGATTGTTTTCGTCCATATCGGCGCGGAGATAGCCGTCGAGCGTGCGCTGCGAGCGCTCGTTTGCCGCGAGATTGAAGTTCCTCGCGTTGGTCTCGCCGAGCAGCACGATCTGGAGCGCGTCGATAACGGTGGACTTGCCGCGCCGTTTCTGCCGGTCAGAAAGTTCACGTCCCCCTGACCTCGATCAGCTCCCTGTCTGAAATACAGCCAGTTAACCAGCAGTATCTTCTTCAGCTTCTTCACCGTTTTCTCCCTCCTTTCTCAGCACCGCCGCCGCCTCGTGCAGTCTCTCTCCGCGGAATAACAGCGGTCAGAATGGTCGGCAGAATGTGCGAAAGCGGCAGTCCCCTGATTTGTATCTTCCCTCGATGCGCTGGATGACGGCGTGGTTCTCGAGAATGAGCATCGCCCTGAATTCATCCATGTTCGAGCGCCGGGAGGATGGCGTAGTCGGTCGACCTTTTCGGCACCTCGCGCACGGTGCAGGCGCGTCCTTCTCCGGCCCCAGACGCTCCTGACTTTCGTCGTACAGCATCCGCAGCGCCAGGAGAATGGCGGTCTCTCGCTTGGACAGAGGATGGGGCGGTTTGCCTCATCCGTGTTTACGACATAGTAAACACGCCGTTCGCCTCGTCGTGCCGCAGATCCCCGTCAAGCAGGCTGAGATAATCGCGCACCGCCTCAAAATGGATGGACAGAAAATTATAGTCCGGGTTATTCAGGCGTTCCCTGCCGGGCGGTACAGCGTGCGCGACAAAGGTGCGGCTGAGCAGCTGATTGCAGACCGACGAACTGCTGGGCTCCTTCGCAGGTCAGCTGCTGCTTATAAAATCAAATTCATTTCTCGTTCTCCTTCCGGCTGAACTGCACCTTTGGAATAGAATATCCGTTTTCACAGACCGAGCCGCCGAGCTCCTCGACCTGAAGCCCGCCCGCCTCGAGCCGCCGGACGGCACGGCGAGCAGGCTCATCACGTAGTCCCTGTCATTCTCGAGCGGGAATGTCCGCCGACAGGCAGGTATCCCTGTCACCCAGCCAGCCCTGCACGCAGGCGGCGACGGCGGCACGGCCGTATTCCGAGTGCAGCAGTTGCGGCCGCCTGTGCGGCGGAGGCGGCGTCGGTTTCCCGTTCTCCTCGATCAGCACCGCGGCGGCTCTCGACCGCTTTCCTGGGCGTTTCCGGTACCACAGGCTCTTTTCCGATGATACGACTGCTCATACAGCTGAAACACCGGCCGCAGCCTGTCGGTCAGGCCGTCCGCCCTGCGGCTGTCGCGAGAGCGCGGTCAGCACGGCGTCGAGGTCGCCGCGAACGTTCTGCTCCCGGCTCGTGAGGTTTTCGATCTTCTGCGTCGCGGCGCGGGTATAGCGGCGCACCTGTGCGTCGATCTCGTCGAGATAGTCGTGCTCAGGTCGTCGTAGCTCCTGCACAGTAATATCCGGCGCAGGATGTCCGCGCGGCAGTCCTCCGCCGTGCCGCCGCGCCGGTCCTGCTGCGCCGCCCTCGCCATGGCGGCGAGCGGGCTGTCGTCCTCCGCCCGGCATCAGCACCGCTCTTGATGGGCACGCGGTATTTCGGCACCGAGTCCTTGATTTTGAGCGGACGGATATACGCCTCGATAACCTTCTGGCCGAAATCATCGAAATAGGACAGAAAGCACCTCGCCGACGTCGTGCATTTCGAGCGCATCTGAAAAAATAAATCGCTAGCGGACGTTGTGATAGACCAGCCGGAGCAGGCCGGATGAGCGCCTGCGTGTTGTCGAATGCGCCGTATAGACCGCCGCCATCTTTTCATGGGCCGTACCGTTCTCCTCCGCGACCCGGAGCGCAGAATAGGTGCCGAAAACGCAGGAAATAGCCGCGCGCCGCCGTATCGTCGCGCAGCCAGGAACAGCGCGAGCGGCGGCTCGAATGCCGGCACGGTGATGTATTCGCGGAAATCCGCGCCGCGCTCCTTCTCGAACCAGCCCGCGCACGGATGATGAAACGGGCGCGTCCCGAGATGTCAGCGCAGCTCGTTTTCCGTCGATGTCCTCGCCCTCAAAGGTCGCGTCCCGCAACTGCTACTCCAGACGGCTGCGCAACATGGAATACTTCGCTTCGTCCTCAGGGCGGCCCTGAGCTTTGCCGTTATCACCCATGCGAGCATCGAGCGCGTCACTGTACAGCGCCGGTTCGGGGACGCGAGCGGCGAACAGCTCGTCCGGCGGCGGCTTCAAAAATTTCAAAACGGTATCCTCCTGGGAAGGAGCCCTTCCGCTCGTTTTCGTCTTGACCACAGTTATACGGTTTCCGCGCAGATTTTTACAATGTGCAGCTTGTCGGAAAAAGTCCCTTTCCACGCAAAGGCAGTCCGGTCTCCACCGCCAGGGCGCACAGGGACGTGAGGTCGCGCTGTACGATCTCCTGCCGAGTTGCGCTGCAGAGCACCTCGGCGGGCGCATCAGAAAAACGAAAGCGGCCCGCCGTCCGCGTTTTTTGCAGACAGCAGGCCGTTCCCGGAGGAGCATCCGCGTCAAAGTCCCCCCTGAGGCCGCGAGCGCGTCCATCTCCTCCTGAAGATAATGGAAGAACAGCGCAGCGTGATAGCCGTCCGCAACGGCGTGCGCGATCGACAGCGCGACCGGCATTTGACCGCGCTGCCGTTTTATCATATCTTCCCATCACGATAATGGGAAAGAAGGCCGGTTTCGTTGCTGCCCGTCACGCGGCTGCTGCAGCCGGTGAACGAGACCCATGGCGTGCAGGACACGCAGTAGAAGTTCGCTGGCTGACCCGGCTTCGCCTTGATGCTACCCATTGCCGAAGGTTCAGAGAGATCCGCCGTACCGCGCGGTAGAACGCAAAGCCAGAAATGTCGAGAACGTTGTCCAGCAGTCGGAAAACGTGCAGTCATCCGCAAGGCGTGAAAGATCGTGTAGTTGG